>Ga0115556_1002761_pt1 | contig 11491 bp, 9 predicted proteins | sample COGITO_mtgs_1104_5_FD_87282 | JGI IMG/M metagenome (GOLD analysis project Ga0115556, IMG submission 87282) | Pelagic marine microbial communities from North Sea - COGITO_mtgs_110414 | ecosystem: Environmental > Aquatic > Marine > Epipelagic | place: Germany:Helgoland, sampling site Kabeltonne... | reverse complement strand
TCGGTCGAGGAAGAAGAAGGAGAAAAAGACGCGCGAACTTTTGCCATGTGCGTCATTCTTTGCCTTTTTTCGACGTCGTCGCTCGTCGTCGTCGCCTTCTTCTTCGCTCTGTTGGTGTTCGACGACGACGAGAATGAATTGGAATTCGTAACGGCTTTCAAGGGGGTTCGTCTTTTATCCATGTGCTGTTGCCGATGAGGATGAAACAGCGAGGACGAGCCACCACCAAATCCTTTCGCTTTGAACAACCCCGCGCTCTTCAAAACAAAGGTCGTCGTCGTGGTGGTCATTCGAACGATGCCGCTGGAGAGCAATGTCGCCATTATTCGTGTACACCGTGCGCGTGTGTGTATCTGTTTTTATTCCTTTTTTGTGCGGGAAAGGACGGCACAAATTAGGGAAAGCAACGCACTTGTCACAAGAAGAACAATAGAGAAAGAAGAACACTAATGGGAGGACGAAGAAAGAATCCAAATCCTAAACGCGCGGAAAATGCGAGGACGGTTTTGAAAAGTGAGCACGTTCCGGAAAAGAGGGGAGGAGAAGAGGAGGAAGAAGAAGAACCTGATGAGGTGTTGCTCTGTGTGCGAATACCTGATGAGGATGAGGTGAACGAACAGATGCGGAAAGAAGAGATGACTGTGAGAAAAGGAGCGAAGAGAAAGAGAGGGCAACAACACGAGTGCGGCGTTTGCGAGAAGGTGTTTGTTAGCGCATCTAAATTGGCCATACACGTGCGTATTCACACGAACGAGAGGCCGTATGAATGTGATGTGTGCGAGAAGCGTTTTCGTAATTCTGGTCATTTACAAAGCCACATGCGTATTCACACGAACGAGAAACCGTACGAGTGTGATGTGTGCGAGATGAAGTTTCGTCATTCTAATTCTTTAAAAATCCACAAGCGTAATCACACGAACGAGAGGCCGTATAAATGTGATGTGTGCGAGAAGCGTTTTCGTAATTCTGGTAATTTGAAAACCCACATGCGTTTTCACACGAACGAGAAACCGTACGAATGTGATGTGTGCGAGAAGTGCTTTCATACTTCTGGTAATTTGAAAGCCCACATGCGTATTCACACGAATGAGAAGCCGTACGAGTGTGATGTGTGCGAGAAGCGTTTTTCTCAAGCTAATCATTTGAAAGACCACATGCGTATTCACACGAACGAGAAACCGTATGAATGTGATGTGTGCGAGAAGTGCTTTCATACTTCTAGTAATTTGAAGGCCCACATGCGTATTCATACGAACGAGAAACCGTACGAATGTGATGTGTGCGAGAAGCGTTTTCGTGAATCTTATCATTTGAAAAGGTACGTGCGTACTCAACATTAGCTCTTTCACAGTCACATAGTGTCCACATACCGCGTGTTGTATTGAAAGAACCACTTACGCGTATTCATCATTGTCGCTTCTTCGCCTAGAGAAGTAAAACTCTTTTCTCCACATCCTGACATCTTTTCGTTCCTTTTTTTATCCAAAACTCTTCAGATATCATGCGCGCGCAGTTTGCACCTCTTTCACGAACAACACATCATAACCATAACCATAACCACCACCGCGGCTTCTCGACTTCTTCTTCTTCGTCGTCCTCGCGTGGTGGTCTTTCGAAAGCGACGACGATGATGATGATGAGAAGCAGCTTTTCGAAACCGGAGGGGAAAAACGCGACGGCGACGTCACCGGGAATTCAACGACGACGACGTCGGATGATGATGATGATGATACGTAACTCGTCCTCATCGTCGTCCAAAAATGACGGCGGCGCGATGATGAAGAAGACGCACAAAGCCTCTTCTTCATCATCGCCTCTCGCTGCGAAGATGACGAGGAACAGCAGCGCGACGTCGTCGTTTTTGTCCTCCAACACCAACAAACCTGCTGCTGGTGCTTGTGTGCAAAGATACGCGAGACCGTCCGCGAGAGCAGCGGCGGCGGCATCTTACGGCATCTCCGACTCCATGGAAGAGGAGCAAAAAATAGAGAAGAACTCGTCTTCAAAGTCGTCGTCGTATTTTAACGAAAACGATACCGAGGACGACGGTCCAATCCCGATGCCGCCGAAAGGGTCGGATTTGAGAACCGTGTTACCGTATCTTTTGAAGGTGGCGTTTAGTAGGAAAGGAACGAAACTTCGGTTAGCGTTTGCGGTGATCTTTCTCGTGGCGCAGAAAGCGTTCGGGTTAGCGGTACCGGTGTATTTTAAGTTTGCGATTGACCATTTGACGCGAGCGGCGCAGTTACCGGTTGGGCCGGAAGCGTTACAAGCCGCGAACATGGCGGCGATGATGTTGTGTTTCAGCGGAGTATTTAAAGCGGTGTCTGGTATTGCGACGGAGTTGCGGGTGGTGTCTTTCACGCCCGTGGCGCAAGCGGCGGGTAGAAGAGTCGCGTTGGAGGTGTTCAATCACGTGTTGAATTTGGACATGCAGTTTCACTTACAGAGAAGAACTGGGGCGTTGCAAAGAATCATCGATCGAGGCACGCGGTCGGTATCGATGGTGTTTCGCGCGGTTATATTTACGTTCATTCCAACATTCGTGGAGTTGGCATTGGTGAGTGCTTTGCTGTGGAAAGCGTTCAGTTGGCACGTCGTCGCGGTGGTATTGAGTACGTTTTGTTGTTACGTCTGGTGGACCATGCACATGACCGGGGTGTCCGCGAGCAAGAGGAAGTTGGCGAATACCATGGACGGTTTGTCCACCGGGAAAGCCGTGGATGCGCTTTTGAATTACGAAACCGTATCGAATTTCGGGAACGTGAATTTAGAGTCCAAACAGTACGATAGTTTATTAAGAGGGTACCACGAAGCCGCATTGGGGAGCGAAAGAGCGTCGTCGCTGTTGAACGCCGGTCAGGCGGTGTTTTTATCTTTCGGCATGACGGCGGCGTTGTCGTGCGCGGCGTTAGGAGTCGGCGCCGGTGGGAACGCGTCACAGATTGGTGCGAATTTAGCCAACCGGGTCGGTGATTTGGTCATGGCGAACGGTTTATTGTTGCAAGTGTGGGCACCGCTGAACTTTTTAGGATTTTTTTATAGAGAGTTGAGACAAAGTTTAGTCGACATGGAGGCGATGTTTGAGGTCTTATCGACGACGTCAAACGTAAAGGACGGGACGTTGGAGTTACCGAAGAACAAAAATATCGACACGACGACGACGACGACGACGACAAGCAGCAACAACGGCGCGTCCATATCGTTTAAAGACGTGTCTTTTGAATACGGAAACGGACGCAAGATTCTTAGAAACGTAAACTTAGAAATTTCTCCGGGCGAATCCATCGGCATCGTCGGACCTTCTGGTTCCGGGAAATCCACCTTGCTTCGCATCGCGTTGCGCGCGTACGACGCCACGTCCGGTGATGTATTCTTCGACGGGTACAACGTGAAAGATCTACAAATGAAATCTCTTCGATCCGCCGTTGCGGTTGTCCCTCAAGATGCCGTTTTATTTAACGATACTTTAGAGCACAACGTGCGCTACGGTCGACCAAACGCCTCAGACGAGGAAGTCGAGCGCGCCTGCCACGCGGCGAAATTGGAAAAAACCATCGGCGATTTACCGGACGGTTTGAAGACGAAAGTTGGCGAGAGAGGCGTGATGTTATCCGGCGGTGAAAAGCAGAGAGTCGCCATCGCTCGCGCGTTTTTGAAGTCCCCGAGAGTTTTAGTCGCGGACGAAGCGACGTCGGCGTTGGACACGGCGACTGAATCGCAAATATTGGAAAGCTTGGAAGAAATTGCGAGAGATAGAACGAGCGTTTTCGTCGCGCACAGGTTGAGCACGGTGATGAAGTGCTCGAGGATCATCGTCATGCGAGACGGGGAAATCGTAGAGCAAGGAAGACACGATGAGTTGGTCGATTTGAACGGATTATACGCGAAGATGTGGTTGGCCCAGCAAGCGGAAGAGTTGAGCGTGAAATTAGAAAAAGAAGTCGAACTCGGCGTTGTATAGAAAGTGTACTTTATTATTATGATGATGATCAAGGAATCTTCTTAAATATGCTGTCCGGTTCTAACCCTTTACCTTCTCTCTCTAATAAATCCGCCGCGTTGTTAAATTCCTTCGAGTGCGTCTTCTTACTTTTACTCTTATACTTCCCTTTCGATTCGACCCATTTTTGCGCTTTTTCCATGTCCCTCTTAAAATTCTCCACGTCACCTCTGTCCGCATCAATTTCCCCGTTCCTAGCTCTCCAATACCCGCTCCCGTATTCCGCGAACAACTCCTCGCCTCTCTCGATGTCTCTCATGGCGATCACGCTCGCCCTATTCTCTACGCTCATCTTCAAAAACTTACAATTTCTACTCTTCTCCGTCTTATACGTATCGTTTATGTACCTCGCCATATACCCGTAGTGCTCTTTCGCGTCTACGTGTACGTTCAAATGCAACGCCATCACGTAATCCTTCTCTTTCATGGGAATCTTCTTCGCCTCGTTGAAGTTCATGATTCTCCCTCCGTACGTGGCGCCTCGAATGCGTTCGCCTTCGGTGATATCTCGATCCGCGAACAATCCTAACCCGGCGTTTGGAATCGTCGATTTCCCAACTCTCACCATGGACGAATCTTTCCGTCTGTTCTGGTTGATAAACTCAATCAATTTATCTACGTCTCGTTTAATTTCTTCGGTCGGTTCTTCGAGTAAATCTTTCGTCGGCATTCGCTTTTCGTCCACTTCCGGCACTTTCCCTGTCCTTTTGTTCTCCTCAATCTCCTCCTCGGTGAGTTCGTGCATTCCGCCTTTCTCTCTGCCTTGTCGGCACCAGATTTGAAACTTGATTTCCTCTCGCACGAAGTGGATGATTTCCGCGACGCACAAGGCGAAGAGGCATTGCACGGTGATATTTGGCGGGTGCGTGAGTAAAAACTTCTTGACCTGTTCCGGGACGAAACGTTGATACGTTTGGTGCCGGACGTGCACGAAAATCGAGCCGATTTTGTTCTTAAGAAGATTCATATCATCTATCGCGTTGTTTTGATGATGCGATAAAAAGATCAAATAGAGAAAAAGAGCGCGACGACGATCCAATGACGCGCTCTTTCTTTCTCCTTCAAATTCTTCTGTCTTTCTTTATTAGAAGAACGAGTGTTTATTAGAGAATAAAGTCGTTTCGTAAAGTGATGTTTTTATGAGCAAATTTGCTTCATTTTTTTCCCTTAAAATTAGGCAATTTCCCCTACTATGAATAAAGATGATGAGAACAAAAGAGTGGTCCGAGTGCTCTTAATACGACACGCGAGAACCACACACAACGCGTTAGGGATCATTCAAGGACAGTTGGACACGGAAGTAAACGAAGACGGGGAGGAGGAGATTAAAAGTTTACGCGCGAATTTGATGAAAATGATGACGAGCAAAAACAGTAGTATTAATAGGGTAAAAAATATTCGAAAAGTAGTGACATCCGATTTGCAACGATGTTTGCACACCGCGCAGGGGATGATGATTGATGCCTCGCAAATGATCGAGGAAAGTTCAAAGTTACGAGAACGCCACGTGGGGGTTTTACAAGGATGTCCGCGGAAGACGGCGCCGATGGAGTTCCCGCGCGCCTGGGCGACGTTTTGCGAGAGCAAGACGAAGAGAGGTTTGAGATGTGAAGGCGGCGAAAGCGTCGATGATGTTTTGAGAAGAGTGCGCGAGTGCATAGAAGATGCAGTGCGGCGCGTTTTGGAGGAAGATCTCGAAGAGAGCAGCGGCGACGCGACGATTGCGGTGGTCACGCACGCCGGCGTGTTGTTGCTCTTGCGCGAATATTTAGTCGACGAAGATTTAAGCGGCGAGAAGAACCGAGGGATCGTTCGAAACTGTTCGATAGGAACCATGCGCGTTGAAGTAGACACGAGTAGTAGCGAGAGCAAAAGCACCACGAGATGGATTCTAGACTCGTGGGGAAAAGTAGACGCTGAAGGCACCGCGGATGTTTTATAGCAGCGTTTATTCAAAATTAATTCATTCGCAGCCGAGCTTTTTATCCAGAGAGGTTGCGCACACCATGAACGCCTGTAAAGGCGTAAACGGGTAGCGGAAATCCATCGTGTACACGTCCTCGCCTATTTTACCAAACTGTAAAATCCATTTTTGCCACCTCGTTTCTCGCTTGCGACGCTGTTTTTCTCTCACGGAAGCTGCGTTTTTCGCGATAGATTTATCGTCGTCGTCGTTATCATCAATCGTCGGCGGTGCTTTCTCGTTCTCTTCATCTTCGACTTCGTTTTTGTTCTTTTCGGCGGCCGCGGAAAAAGCGTCGTCGTCGTTGTCGTCGTCATCGTCGTCGATCAAAAGTTGAAAATTTTTCACGGACGGTTGAGTCACTCTCGCGTTAAAGTTGAGACAATACGCGCGCATTTTTTTGTTCCACGCGGGTAAGACATTTTTGAATCGAGCGGTGACAGGTTGTGCGCCGTTGCTCGTCTCTCTTTCTGTTTCTTCCGTGTTGACTATTTCCACGCGCATCTGTCGCGGTCCGTGTATTCCCAGCGGGTTCAAGTTGTATTCCACCGTACCGAGACGCGCTCTGTTTTTCACCTCAGTCGCGTCTTTCATTTCTTCTTCGTCATCATCACCATCGTTGTCGTCGTCGTCGTCGTCGTTATCGTCGTCGTCGTCATCGTCGTCGTCGTTCTTGTCACCATTTTCGTCTTCGTCCTCATCTTCTGCCCCGTCCTCGTAGTCCTCTCTCACGGATCTCTCGAACGTCTCCCACGTGCCCGGTTTCGCGCCGTCGTCGAACAACTCAAACCTCGTTCCGGCTGCATTTGTCGCCGCTATCTTTCCTAAATATTGCGACGAACTCTCGCGTATATCGGCCACGTCTAAAGAAACAACCATTCGCGACCTGTTCAAGATGAGTGAGAAAAAGACAACAGTGAGAAGAAAGAAAGTTAAGAAAGAAGAGGACGAACAAAACCAAACCCTTTAGGCGAGCGACCGCGACCGCGAGCGCGAACACACTCACCTTCTCGATTTCTTCCTCTTCCTCGCCGCGCACAGCGCTCGCGCCTCGAATCGACTTTTGCAACGTCGACCATTCTTTTCTTCGTTTCTGTTCTCATCGAAAAGGTCCTTCCCTTCGCGCATCGACGACGACGGAGGAGGAGGATTAGGAGGAGGAGGACAATCCGCGTACAACACGTACGTGCAATACCCGAACGCGTCCTTCTTCCGAACAATCCTACACCTCGAGTGCGACCCGTCTTTCGGCCCAGGTTCTAATAAATACCGTCTCACGTTCGATTGCCCTAAGTTATTCTCTAAATACGCCGGCGCAGGGGCCGCGAAATCCACCCGAGAGACGTCCTTGATCAATCGATGTATCGTTTCTTTTTTTAGAACATTTTTCTTGCCAATCACTCGCGTATTTTTTATACCATTCATATCACTTTCATCCTTTTCATCGTTCGTTTTTGTTCTCGTCGTCATTTTAAAGGGAGAAGGAGGAGGCGGAGGAGGAGGAGGGTTTGCAGCAAAGGCGCTTATTTTGACGAGAGTGTCTTCTTCGGCGAATGAGTAGTCGTGCGTGTAAACGCGAGAAAGAAAAGAGCAGAGAAAAGTAGTCCAATCGATTTTTGTTTGACCGGAAAAAGTTTTTTAAAAAAAATGGCGTTTTGGAGAGAAAAGAAGAGAAAAAAAGAAAAGAAAAAACCACATAAAACGAACACATCTAAAACGAACACTTACACACACACAAAAGCTTTCAAATCAACTCATTAAATCAATCATGGACGAATCCTGGGAGGAACTCAAACGCAACGCCATCTTGCTCGGCTCGTGGATCGCGCTCATTCGCGCGTCCACGTACATTTTCGGCGCGTTTCAACCGCAACATTAAAACAACACGCACAAAATGAGAGCAAAATCACGGACGATGTTACGACGAATGCGATGATGAAACGCGGCAGAGGAACGCGTGTGGTTGGAAAAAAAGTGCTGGAAAGAACGGTGAAGTTGAACTGCGCGACCGTCGCGGTGTGGTTTTGCAAGGAAAACGGAAGGGAAAGAAGAAATAGTAATAGAGATGATGATTTGTGTTCGATCGTGGCAGTCGGGTCGTACGAACACAGAGGAGAAAGAAAAGGGGAAGACGAGGAGGAGGTACAAAGAGGAAAAGAAGAAGAAAGGATTGGGCAAGTGACGTTGTTTCGATGCTCACGTGGAAAAAGCGAGGAGGAAGAGGAGGAGATTTCGTTTGACGCGTGCGGCGAGCTGGACGCGACGTCGAGCGCGAGGTGCGGCGGAGCGTTTGATTTGAAGTTTGGGAACGCGAGTAAGAGTGAAGGGGGGAAAGTAGAGCTGGCGATGGCGTGCGCGAATAATTGTTTGGAGGTTTTTGAGATGATGGAGGATGGTGATGCGGATGTCGACGAGGACGTCAACCGCGGAAAACAGCTCGTTCGATTGAAACCTACGGGTAGGTTTGAGTGTAGGTTTGGCGGGATTGGGTTGTGCACGTCCGCGGCGTGGTCGTACAGAGATAAATCGATCGTAGCTACCGGCGACGACGGTGCGGCGGTGGTAGTTGATTACGAACGCGCGATGATGATGGCGTCACCTGGCGGCGGTAGCGATGGTGGTGAAGGAGACAACAGCCAGGTTCTCTTTCGAGTCGAAAACGCGCACGCGGATGCTATTTGGGCCTCCTCGTTTCTCGACGGAAGCGAGGATGTGTTTTTTACCGGGGGGGACGATTGTAAGCTCATAAAGCACGATTTGAGAGAGATGGTGCGATCGAACGGTAATGAAGAGGGAGATCGTTCTTCTGCATTTGCCTACCCGTCGCAAACGTCGCAGAATTTTCGATTCGAGAAGAACCCGGCGTTTGGCGCCGGCGTGACTTCCATCGAATCGAAAGGCGATTTCTTATACGTCGGCTCTTACGACGGCGCGTGTCGAGCTTTCGACGTGCGAAAAAGTTTAAAAGAACCTATGTGGATTTCGAGAGGAAACGACGACGGAAAAGAAGAAGACGGAGAAAAAGAAGGAGAAGAAGAAGCGTCGATTTGGCGAGTTCGTTTACACCCAAACTTTAGCAGCGCTGCGACCAAACGAGAGGGCAAAATCGCCTTGGCGTCCATGAAAGCCGGATGTCGCGTCATCTCATCTCTGGACGGGTCAACCGTAGGCACGTATCGCAACGGCCACGACGACGACAAAGTCGTCTACGGCTGCGACTGGGCTTTTTTCAACGAAGAGGAAGGAGAAGAAGAAGAAGGTTTCGTCTCGTGTAGCTTTTACGATAGACGGATCCACGTCTGGACTCTTTAACAACGTTAATACTAATCTTACTAAAAAAGAACGCGCGGCGGGTATTACGAGTCATCATTATCATCATCACTCTTCTTCTTCTTTGTTTTAATATTACAAAATATCTCTTCTCTCTCTGTTTATCGTCTTCGTCGCGCTTTCGTCGATAGTATTCAATACTACTCGATCTCGAGGGTTTAAATCTCTCTCTCTCTAATGCTTCTTCTTTCCACCTCCTTTCTTCACCTTCTCGGAGAGATAATACGCTCCGAACATCGCCGCCCCTAAAAAGAATCCCGGGAACATGTGTTTGTACGTGTTCGTGAGTAGAGGGTGTTTTCGCCACCGGTCCGCTTTGGCGAACGGATTCTTCGTTGCATCCATTTCTATTCCTTTTGCGCTCTTTGTCTCTCTCTCTCTAACGTGCTCTTTTGTGCTCTCTGTCTCGCACTTTCTCACAAATTACAACACCTCTGCTTTGCGACGATCTCTCTCTCTCGTCTTCTTTTTCCTCTCAAGATGTTTCCGTTGATTTTTGTCTCGGGCCGCTCTTTGTTGTGAGGGAAAGGTTTGGGGGAAAATTCATCTTTCAAAAGTCTCCATTCGTTGACTCTTCTCTTCTGTGTTACACGCGCTCACGAATACGCGCAATAAAATACGTTTCGCTTCTTTTGAGTGCCCGACGCACTCCTGCGCGCGCGCTCTCTCGTGAACTCTCTCTTGACTGCGCGCGTGCGGGTGTGTCTTTGTTGGGGGACACGTCAGAACGCGTTGGAAACAAAATCAAATCTCTTCCCCGTTTATTCCGTTCGGTTTGTGTGAGAGAGTGAGAGCGTTTAGTAAAGATGTTTGAAGCGAAGACGTACCTTCAATCTCTCGAACGAACGCAGAAACGAGAAGTCGATCTCACGGAGAATTTGAAGCAACACGAAACGTTTAAACGTTTGGTCGAACACTCAACGCGCGTCTCGCGAGGGGATTGGTTGTTCAGGAAACAAAACGTGGACGAGAAAATACGAGAGGAAATACGCATGGAGGAGATGTTACGAAAGAAGGAAGAAAGAGAGGAAAAGGAAGCGATGAAGAGGAGAGAGGAAGAATTAGAGGAGTTAGAGGAGAAAAGACGGCGAAACGGCGGTAGTGGTGGTAATGGCGGAATGTCTTGCTTCTCTCCCGAGGATGATCCTCTCCCGTCCTCCGCGGACGAAACGCATGTGCGAGAGATGAAGGAGAAATTGGACGCGCTGCGATCGGAGAGGGAACAAGAAATGACCAAAGAGATGAAGCGAAGAGAGAGAGAAGAAGAGAGACGAAGGATGAGAGGGTTAACGAAAAGCCGAGAAGACGTGGTAGGAAGAGCGGTCGATGAAGAAGACTACGAGAGGAAAAAAAGAGAGATTGAAAAATTGACGCGAGCGCTTGACGTTCGCATGGATTTGAACAGGCAGACAGAGAAACGAAGAGCGATGGAGAGAGAACGCGAGGAAGAGAAGAAAAAAGAGCGAGAATTCGCGGATAACTTCGAACGAGAGCGCGAGAGAAGAGAAAGAGACGTGTTACACCGAAAGAGAAAAGAGGCGAGAGAGTTGCAACAATAGTAGTTACGACAGGTTGAAATCCTCGAAGAAGAGAAAAACGAGAGCGAGAAGAGGAGGAGAAAGAAGAAAGAGAGAGCAAACAAGAAGAGAGACTGAGATGATCTGCTTCGCAGTAGTATTTAGGACGATAGATTGTATTTATAGCTGTAGCCTATAGCGTTCAAATAGCCGCACCTTAAAAGGAACATCATCTGGCGCGAGTGAAAAATGTCTTCACTTCCAATGACAGAAGTCCATCCAAACATTTCCGTCTGCGGAGAGAAAGAAGCCCGAGAACTCCTTTTCTCCTCCTCCTCGACGAAAAACGAGAATAACACGAATAGGTACTCGAGAATTCTCGCGATTGGCTTCCCATCCGCGCCTTTCACGGACGAAGAGATTGCTCTTTTGGCGACGACGGTACGTGAGAATACATTCGTTCGTTCGTTCTTTCCCGGGAAGTGATGATGTGAAATGAGTTCTCTTTTATTGTCGTTCGATTTGTACTCACACCACCATCTCTCTCTCTCTCTTTCTCACATTTATACTTTGATGATCGTAAAGTCGAACGTCACCGTTTATCCAATAGTCTTAGAAGACGCAGTCGACGCTGATTTGCTCTCGATTCTCCACGAGACGACGAGTTTTTTCTCCTCG
>Ga0115556_1002760_pt1 | contig 11495 bp, 7 predicted proteins | sample COGITO_mtgs_1104_5_FD_87282 | JGI IMG/M metagenome (GOLD analysis project Ga0115556, IMG submission 87282) | Pelagic marine microbial communities from North Sea - COGITO_mtgs_110414 | ecosystem: Environmental > Aquatic > Marine > Epipelagic | place: Germany:Helgoland, sampling site Kabeltonne... | reverse complement strand
TCCTCCTCCTCCTCCTCCTCCTCCTCCTCCTCCTCCTCCCCTTCCGCCCTTCGTGCACGAGCGGTGGAGTCGATGCTTCGGGGAGTCGCGGAGGAGACGGGGGTGGTTTTCGACGGGAGACTCGTGGGGAGGTTGGGGGCGTATTCGAGGGGGGGAGGGGGGGGGGATGAGGAGTCGTCGGATGATGAGTCGTCGGATGGTGAGTTGTCGGATGATGAGTCGGTACTTCGGGGTCAGGTACTCGACATAATGTCCGTGGTATCCGCGTGCGCTTCCCTGTCTTTATCCCGGGGGAAGTCCGTCCTCGAGGGTCTGCTCGGGTCCGGGGAGATCAAGAGGCTCGACGCGGAGATCGGGAGGAGGGCGAGGGGGGGGGGGCTGGACGCGGGTTTCTTCTGGGTGCTAGGGGTTAATATTGAGGACGCGGGGAGGGAGGAGGGGGGAGGGAAGGGGGGAGATCATACGAATGGAGATCATACGAATGGAGATCATACGAATGGAGATACGATTGTTTCTCCTCCTGAAGATATGACGGTTTCCCCTCTCGTTTCTCCTCCATCTGGCACGACCCGCCTCCAGATCCTCCAGCACATCTACACCCGGTGCCAGGAGGAGCTCGAAAAGTCGATATCCTCCCCCAGCCAGCAGCTCCTCATGAAGCTCCTACGCACCGCCCAGCCCGACATACGACGCAACCTACTCGAGCACTACTTGATCGGGGGAAGGAACGTCGTGGTGAACCCGGACGGGAGGGAGATCGACCTGTCGCCGTCGTCGTCGTCGTCGTCGTCGCTGCCGCCGAAGGTATCCCTGGTCGACTTCCTCGCGTCCCTGTCGGAGCTCGTTGCGGAGGTTCGGGGGATGAACGCGGGGGGGCAGATCGACGACACGGCCAAGGCGAACCTCGTCGAGAGCGCGAGGCAGGTGGGGATACAGTTGAGGGGGGTGGTGAGGGAGGGGTATGGGGAGGGGGGGAAGGAGGTGAGGATGGTGGAGGAGATTTTGCAGCCGGTTTTTAGGCCGGTGGAGTGAACGGAACCGGGGCGATGAATTTACCCTGTTTGATTATGATTATGATTTTGATTTTGATTATGACAAGCGCGACAAAAAGCAACCCGGAAAAGGGTCGAACAGAACCAAAAAGTAAAAAGTAGAACTTTATTTTCTCTCGCAGAACATAACATGCATCTCCTTACAGTTTTCGTTTTGTTTCATTTCGTTTCATCTCATCTCATCTCATTCTAAATCGCCTTGCCTGATCAAACCCTAGTTATATCTACCATATGATACGATACGAAACGAATGTCATCGCATCGCATCGCATCGCTCACGGCCAGAACTTCCTCCCGCCCTTATCCCTGTCGGGACTCTCATCACACCTGATGATACTCGGCTTGTCCTTGAAATGACAGCTGATTACCGGTTCTGCCTTGCAGCATTCGGCCAGCCCCCCCCCATCCGTCCTCCTCTCCGTGAGCACGTCGTTCCCGCACTCGTCAGGAAGGAACCATTCCCCGAGCTGTTTTAGATACAGGAGTTTGTCGTCTTTGTTGGCGGTCCAGCACATGTGGAAGATCATGGGGTTGGGAATTTTCTCCTCCATCCACTCCATCATGTATCCCTTGTCGTGGTGAAACTGTTTTCCCCCGGGAAACCCGTCCTGAGGATCGAGAACCTTCACGCTCAACCCGACCAAACTCGTCATCTCCGTGAGGACCGCCGTCATGGTCTGCTGATGACTGTGATTTACGAGTATCTCGCCCCCGGACATTAAAAGGGCGTTCAGGAAGTGCTGGTTCCTGGCGTTCGACCGGAGGAAGTAGAAGCCTGAGTTCGGGCTGTAGGGGGCGTAGCGGCGCGACCTCGCCCCGTCGTCTTCGAAGTATGCGTCGAAATTCCCGGACAGAGATTCGTCCAGGAAGTAAGGGAGAGGATCCGAGTGCCACACCACGTCGACGTCCTGGAAGAGGACGTTGTACCCGAGCATCATCGGGAGGAAGGGCGCGAGGACTTTCACGTACATCATCTTGGCGAAGATTTGGTCCCCGTAGGTTTTCGCCTCGGTTTTCGGGATCGAGCCGAAGGCCCCCTTGTCGTCGAACACTTCCACTCCCAAGGTCGTTAGCGCCGTGCGAGTTTCTTCGTCCGTTGCGAAAACTATTAGACTGCTGATGTCCAAATTTCTCGCCCGGGCGGAGCAAACGAAATTCATCATTAGATCCAGCACACCGTTGTTGCAAACCATGACAATGACGGTGTTATCCCGGGCAATCCGCTTCAGAATCTCCTTCAGCCGACTTTCCAAATCGTCGATGTTCTCGAAGAACAGCCCCAGCTGTTTCCAGTACTCCTTTGCCTTGCTGATCTTCGTCGGCTTGAAGTTGTCCCCCCCCTTCTCCCACCCTCTCCCCACGTGTATGAGTTCCTTGGAGCTGTCGAGCTTGGACCATTTTTGGTCCTTGCCATCGTTGCCTTCTTGCAGGACTTCGGCGCGGACCAGCCGCTGTACGTGGTAGCCTTGGTAGTGCTCGAGGACGACGACGCAGTGGTCCGTCTCTTTCAAAGCGGAAGGTATTATGTCCACTTGGTTGCACGGGGCGAGGGCGTCGGAGAGGGGGACGAGGGAACCGTCTGGGGAATCCGTCATTGTGGAGGAGGAGGAGGAGTGGTAGAGGATCAGGGCTTCTTGGTTTTTTATGTTGGTGTTGATTTTTGGCATCCCAAGGTCGTAGGTGGACATGAATTCGGTGTGATCAATCTTAGACCAGCCCCTCCAATTCCACTTGTTGTCTTTGTCTTTGAATTGTGGTGATTTGCCATTTGATTCGACACTCGAGTGAGTGTTGACGGTACTACTACTACTACTACTACTACTACTACTACCAATACTACTACTGGTGCTAATACGTTTCTTGGACTCCTCGAATAATTCAGATTTGCACTCGCTCAGCAGCTCGTATGCGTTATCCAGCTGCAACTGGAGATCAGATAATGCGGAGGGGGGGGGGGAGGAATAGGAGGAGAAAAGGGTACCCACGACAAAACCGCCGTAGAATGTCACTACCGATATGACGAGGGAAAGCAGCATACGACGGGACGATGAAGGTACCCCTGGTCGCCGAGCCATTTTGATAGGACAGTGATAGTTATAGCGATAGTGATCTCTCTCCTCGTGTTACTTGGGGTTTAAGGGTCAGGAAACGCCAATGCTTTTGAAAATAGGCGACTGTGTACACCAGCACAAAAATCCCACCGCCTCTCTTCTCCACATTCACAAAAAGGGAAAGAAATGTCCGCAGAACTGAAACTATAATTAGTCATTACACAGTTTTGTCCCCCTTTTCGTATCTCCTACTCCAGAAAGGAACCACCTCACCCCGCAATTCTTTGTCAGGTGATATAAATTCTTCAAGTGATCAAACACTCTCCGCCTCCGCGTAATGGCTCTCGCCTTTCTCGGGAGTGATTCCGATGAAATAAGTGATGATTTGGCTATTTTTTCTCCAAATCCCCAAAATCTTCCTAGCCTTGTGGATCGGTTTCCGTCTTTCGATATCCTCGTCCTCAACAGTAATGATTGCAGTGCCTCCTGCCTGACGGACGCTTTCAGAGGTGGTGGGCGGGGGAAAATGTCGAGGCTGTGTGGCTTTTCTATTCCTTTCAAGGTGAGTGCGCCTGAAAGCGGGTCGCATCATGAAGGATTTGGCCTGTGTGTACCATCGCATAATGATGAGAATAATCCTTTTGGTTTCAAGGAGGCCTGCAATTTGATTGGCCGAGACAGGATGGTGAATGTGATGGACTGTGAAAGCCAATTAGAGTTGAGCACCAGCTGGCGCCTGGACAAGTTCGTGAGCAAGTGCTTTGGTGTCGACTTTGGGGACTCGACGCCACAAAATACTCCCAAGAAGAAGAAAAAGAAAACTCCCAGCAGGAAGAGTCCCAGAAATAGTCCGCGAGACAACTTAAAGAAGAAGAAAGATGTTGATCCGGATTACGATAGTGACGATATGTTGTTGTCAACGATGCGGGACAATGTGAAGAAAAGGAAGAAGAGTGTCCGGAAAGCCGTTGATCCGGATTACGATAGTGACGATATATTGTTGTCGACGATGCTAGACGACGCCGCGAACAAAAGGGTAAATGGGACCCAAAATCGGGGAAAACTAAAACCAAAACCAAAACCAAAACCAAAACCCAAGGTTCCCTCCTCCTTCTCGAAATTGAGCTCAGCTAACTTCCCCCCAGACTGGAAAGTTCAAGAGCTCTCTGGCGGTCACTACCACATAACCGCCCCGAATGAAGTCATGTACAAAAACAAACGGGACGCCCTCAAGGCACTTCGTGAAGGGGAGGGATATGGCGGCCCTAATGTCCAGCCGAATAACAACGCCTACAAAAGCCCGAAAGAGGCAACCGAGGAACTGGCCCCTCTTAGCCATGGCATGGGCCCGCTGAATGTGATTTCTCTAGAGATCACGAATGACTCTCCTAAAATGCTAGCCTTGGTCAAGTCGCCAGCCTTCGTCAGAGATATTGATTGGATTGATAAGTGCTGGCCGGCTTATAGGGAGGGCCGCCGTGATAATCTGTACTGCAACGACACTGGCAGTGGTAGGGACTGGCTGAAGAATCCCCACAGTGGCGACTTGGTACAGCATGAATTCGATAAGCCCGCAACGCAACATTATTGCCTTATGTCGCAAGCCGGTTCCTTCACGGACTTTCACGCTGACTTCGGAGGCACAAGCGTCTGGTACAATGTGGTCAAGGGAAGGAAAGTATTCTTTTTAGTAGAGCCGAGCGAAAAAAATCTGCAGGCCTACGAAAGCTGGATCTGTAAGGATGGCCAGCGCAGCTTCTTTGGTGATAAGAAATTGACCGGGGGAGGATGCAAGGTCGCTGTTGTTGAGGCAGGGGAGACGCTCATTGTCCCTGGCGGATGGCTACATGCTGTTTACACGTAAGTGGGGTTGCCAGGTCGCTATTTTTTCATGTGTGTGTGCGCGCGGCTCCCATGGCGCCCGTTGACCACTGATTAACCCGCATCTCCCCCCCCACACACCCCTTCCGCGCGCGCGCGCACTCTTCTGCGTCTTAGGCCAATTGACAGCTTGGTTTTTGGTGGGAACTATCTTCACAACTTTGGGATCAAGATGCAAATAAACATCAACAGCATCGAGATCCGACGAAGGGTTGAAGAACAATACCGCTTCCCAATGTTCGTTCAGATCAATTTTTATGCGGCAGGGAAGTTGTTGATGGACCTCCGCAGTGGTGATGGTGATGCTGTTTTGGGGGAGAAGGAGAGGGAGGGAGGTGAGAAAAGTATCTAACCCTAACATTTCGATATTTCACACTCGGTGTTCCTTCTCATGCTTGATGAGTTTTGCTCTGTCTGTTCTGTCTGCACCTCTCTCACACTACCGTTGCCCACCTACAACGAAACGCTTCGCAACGCGCCTACGCGAAGGCTTTTTCTTGTGCAAAGCTTGTCGATCATGGAATCGGCCACAAAATGCTGGACAGCTTATCAAGGGGAGCACTCAGTGGGGGGCCGAGGATTCCGCGAGAATAGCCGGATGTGGGAGCGTCGAAGAGATGCTCAATGAGCTTGAAAAGTTATTGGCACTGGATGGTAATCCTAAGACATTGTAACAACTGTAGGAATTGGTAGAGACGGTGGCAAATGTGAAGAGTCCACCGGTATTAGTTAGCGACATATTTTTAGGGAGTAGCTGGGGCATGCTCATAGTAGTAGTGATAATCATATTAGCGACGACGTGTAGTACGCATGAAATGAAATATATGTATGCTTTGAGAATAAAAATGGGCAAAAAAAAATTCCTACCAGAAGCGTGGTCAATTTCTTTATATTAAAAATTTACTTCAGCTTCTTCTTGGGGCGAAGCTGGTTGGTGTGACCGCACTTCTTCTTGCGGCAGTTGACCGCGCGGGGGGGGAGACGGGCATAGCACTTACGGCAGATAGCTTTGTCGCAGTTGAAGGTCTTGGCGAGGGCAGCAAGGGAAGGATCGTAAACTCCGCCACGAAGACGGAGGACAAGGTGCAAGGTGCTCTCCTTCTGGATATTGTAGTCGCTCAGTGTCCGGCCATCCTCAAGCTGCTTTCCGGCAAAGATAAGACGCTGTTGATCAGGGGGGATTCCCTCCTTGTCCTGGATTTTTTGCTTGACATTGTCGATGGTGTCAGAGGGCTCGACATCAAGGGTGATGGTCTTACCCGTAAGGGTCTTGACGAAGATCTGCATGATTATATATATTCTATGGGAGAGAGGGAGGGGACTGTTAGTGTCAGTGCATGATCACGCGGACGAGTAGCACTAGATACATGTCATACAAGGGAAGCAAAACTATCATCTGGATGCACGCAATTCGAGCAGGTGTACTTGGTTGCAGGGGTGACTTTCGCCAAACTAAAACCCCATCCAGGGCAGCTTATCAACAATACTCTGCCCAGAGACGCGTTTATAATGCGATATATCCACCAGAAGTCAACCCTCGGCCCTTACTATTCCGGTTCGCGAAATAGTGGGCTGACCAATGGGGGTCCTGTGTGAACTCCACACAGCGTTATTAGGATTAAAATCGAGCCTGCAGCTAACACATACATTTATTGAAACTCAATCGCCACATGAACCGCGTACATACAATATCCATGCAGCAACGCCACTCAAAACATAACCTACAAACACCAAACACTGAACACCGACCACGACAAGTTTGTCGCATATCACGAGTTAAATTCATGCGCATGGCCACCTCTAGATCTGAATACAGCCATAAGCAAGTTAATAAGCATTTTCGTTAACATACCTTGATCGTGGAGATAAGCAGCTTTCGCCCCGCCAGCCTGCTCGTATCACAAATGAAAATTCCATTTGCAAGAGAGGCACCAGCTACAGTGCACATAAAAGAGACCGCCGCGCTTGGTTCGGCATTCTATCGTCATGGAACAAAGTGCCACGACCAACGGCACCATTTCAATGTCTTCCATTGTCAGGGTACGTTTTTCGACTGCTTTTTGGTTGTGGGCGTGGGGGCGTGGTTTTGTGCATTTCGTTTCTTGAACCTCAGGGCGGGAGCGGTGGTCGTTTATGTCGTGTGAATCGAGCTCCGGGTTTGTTGTTGCGGAGTAGGGGATACCCACATGCAGCCAGGACGTTTCCAATTTGTATCTCAAGAGGGGGGGAGGGGAGCATTGATTGCATTGAGAAGTAGCCGGAATGTGTGATCTTGTCGAGATATATTGCGCCTGGTCATGGCATCGAGTGCTTGTGGCGTTCTGTAGGCGGGAGGGTTTTTTTGGTTCTTTTGTTTTGTTTCATGTCTTCAAGGATCTTCCCCCCCCCATCTCCACATCTCCACATCTCCATCTCCACCTCTTCTCATTCACTGAAACGCTAACACACATTCGTCAACGCAGGAGATTCAAGACCTAAAGCAGAAGTTTAAGGGGGACGATGACGAAGGAGAGGAGTTTTCTCCTTACAGCGAATTGGAGAAGGCCACTGTCTTGCAAGAGTCACGTATTTTCCATGATAGCAAGGCAGTGAATGCTTCCCCCCGTCAGTGCTGCACTGTCATCACCAAGCTTTTGCACCTCATTTCCCAAGGGGAACAGCTGAATTCTGCTGAGTCAACGGAGGTGTTCTTTGGCGTGACGAAGCTATTCCAATCGAAGGATGCTTCGCTTCGCCGCATGGTTTACCTTTTCATCAAAGAGGTCGCAGAATCGTGCAACCCTGACGATGTCATCATCGTCACGTCGTCACTAACCAAAGACATGAACCACGAAGAGGTGAGACTGTTCCCTTGCTGTTCATTTGGTCGGGTTCTTACAACTTTTACTTCCAATTTCTTTCTCCAAAAACACGACCACTAACCAAGCAACGGTACGGCTCAAACTCATCTCAAAATCATGTCAACTTCTTGAACGCAGAATGTGTACCGCTCTAATTCGATCCGTGTGCTGGCCCGGATCATCGACGCGGCGATGCTGGGTGCCATCGAGCGTTATGTGAAGCAGGCGATTGTCGACAAGTATCCTCTTGTTGCCTCTTCTGCGCTGGTGTCATCGTTCCACTTATTTGAGTCTTCTAATGAATGTGCTGCCATCGTGCGAAGATGGCTAAATGAAGTACAACAGGCTCTGCAATCTCCCTCGGCGATGGTACAGTTCCACGCGCTGTCTCTGCTCTACCAGATCAAGCAGCACGACCGGTTGGCGATCAGCAAGCTGGTCACACAGCTAAGCAAAAACGGGAGTTTGAGATCTCCCATGGCAATTGTCCTGCTGGTGCGCTACACCAGCAAACTTCTGCACGATGAGGCGGCCGATGATAACGATTCCGAACTGGCTCGGCAGAGCTACCAATTTTTGGAGTCCAGCTTGAGGCACAAATCAGAGGTGGTCGTTTTTGAGGCCTGCAAGGCAATCTGTGGGCTCCCTGGCGTCGAGCCGCAAGACTTGTCTCCCGCTATTTCGGTGCTTCAGCATCTCCTTTCGTCTCACAAGCCTGTGGTCCGATTCGCAGCCATGCGCTGCATTTCGAAGGTGGCGCTCACCATGCCAATGGCCGTCGTGAAGTGCAATGAGGACATGGAGGTCTTGATCTCGGACTCCAACCGCTCCATTGCTACCCTTGCCATCACAACGTTGTTGAAAACTGGCACGGAGAACTCTGTCGACCGTCTCATGAAGTCCATCGGGACATTTATGAGCGATATTGCGGACGAATACAAGATAGTGGTGGTGAGCAGCATCAAAGAGCTTTGCATGAAATACCCCGGGAAGCACAGAGTGCTGATCGGCTTCTTGTCCAATTTTCTCCGGGAAGAGGGCGGCTTTGAATTCAAGAAGACAATCGTCGAGGCCATTATTTTCCTGATGGACAATGTCACCGAGACGAGGGACAACAGTTTACTTCAGTTGTGTGAGTTCATTGAGGACTGCGAGTTCACAGCTTTATCAACCAACATCCTCCACCTGGTTGGGAACGTCGGCCCCGAATGCAGCGCGCCGGCCCGGTACATTCGCTATTGCTACAACCGCGTTATCCTTGAGACGGCGGCGGTGCGGGCTGCGGCTGTTTCTGCGTTGGCCAAGTTTGGCGCCAAGGTCCCCTCTCTCAGGCAGTCGATTCTGACTCTCCTAAAGCGCTCTCTTTCGGACGAGGACGACGAGGTTCGCGATCGTGCCACCATTGCCTGCAACGTCATCGAGAGGGCCATAGAGGAGAACCCGTACGTGAAGGAGAATGATGCGAATGCGGATGCGGATGCGAATGCGGATGCGGACGCTGTGTCGCCCTCGGATACGGCAACCTACTTGCTCTTGCAACCGCTTCCCATGAACTTCAGCCAGCTGGAGCGATCGCTAAAGCAGTACATGTCCGCCCCTGGGGCCATGACTAGCGACGAACCCGTAACATTCAGTACCCTCCCAGTCGTGGAAGAGGAGGACCCTGCCGAAGAGGCAGGCGCATCCGCCTCCTCGCCAAGGAACAAAAACAAAAACAAAAATAACACCGACATCCTCACAGAATCCACATCCTCCACTCACGCCGCCGAGGAGAAGGCCAAAAATGACCCCACCGAGGCCATCTATGCAATCCCAGAGCTTGCCGCCTTGGGTCGGGTTTTCAGGAGCAGCAAGCCTGTGGAGCTCAGCGAGAGCGAGACCGAGTACGTCGTCCGCTGCACCAAACACATAATGGATTCCCACGTCGTCCTGGCCTTCAACGTGCAGAACACCCTGGACGATCAGAAACTCGTTGACGTAAAGGTGGCTATCGAGGGAGAGGCAGGCGATGAGTTCTTGACGCCCACGGGAGAACTAGAAGCGCCGGAAATTAAATACGGTGGCCGAGGTTTTTGCTACACGGTGCTCGATAGGGATATGGAAGCACCCCTGGCGTCTTGCACCTTTGCGTGCGAGCTAGCCTTCACAGTGGTGTCTGTAGACCCAAATAGTGGGGAGGAAACCGGAGATACCTTCGAGGAAACATATCCTTTGGAGAATCTCGACTTCACAACCGCGGATTTCATCGCCAAGGTCAACCTCGGCGACTTCAGGTCCTCTTGGGACACACTTGGGAACGGGAATGAGGTGCTGCAGAAATTCTCACTGCAGTTCAAGAAACTTTCCGATGCCGTCGAAGCCGTCATCAACTTCTTCGGCATGATGGCCTGCGACGGTACGGGGATCGTCAAGGCCAATCGGGAGAGGGGAAAGCCCCACATGCTCCATTTATCCGGGCGTTTCGTTGGAAACGTTCCCGTCATGGTGAGAGCACAGATCGGCCAGGGTGGCGAAGGCATAGTGCTGAAAGTTGCCGTCAGGAGCGAAGACGCTTCAGTTAGCCAACAGGTCGCAGACTGCATTTCGTAAAGAAAATATAGCAAACGACGTCGCCATGTTTATCGCTACACTTTTTTTTCTTTTTTTGTTGTGGCTACATCGGCGGGGACAATTCTTTTGTCAAACATCGTCTAAAACAGGTGTTTTGATTCTCTTTCTCGTCGTCGTTTGTGTATCTTTTCGTCCTGAGTTCCGTTGGGGTTCTTGTTTGTGTTTGTTGCTGTTCGTTCGTCGTTCTAGATGTGTGCGTGGGTTTCCTCTTGTTGTTGTCAAAAGGATGCCAACAAGAAGAAAGCCAATAAGCTAACAAAGACCCATTTTATAAGAAATAACAAATGGTGACATCCGTTAGAAACCAAAAATTTTGGTTTTCGTTTACTTAAATAATTTTTTGTAATACAATTTTCTTTCATCATATTATATAAATATAAATTATGATTATTGTAAATAGATAAATTTCAAATAATTTTCATAAACTATATTATAAATGTATAATTATAAATGTTTTAGATTTTTTTAATTAAAAATAATAATAAAATTTATTAATTTATTGAAAAAATTTTCATAAAAGAAATTACCAATATATATAAAAATGATATTATTAAAGAAAAATTGTATATCATAAATTCATTTAAGTAAACGAAATTCAATTTTTTTTTTGTCTAGAAAAGTAATTTCTTGTTAAATGGGCCCTGCTCTGGTTGATTTTTGACAAAACCCCACAAACATGAAGAGAGCCACCAACGATATCGAAAACGGCGAACGAACAGCAAGCACACACAGGAACATCAACGGAAACCCAGGACCTAAACCGAACAAAAAGAGAAAATGAAAAACGAGGATAAAGAGAACGAATGTCCAGGCACAAAAAGACACTCTGGTTGCTTTTTTTTTGCCCAAAAAAAAGCTGAATCATCGGTAAGAAACGAGGGAGAAAGTGTAACAATAAGGCATCTACATAAAGCATCTCGCGTGTTGCTACCTGTATTAAACTGTTTGGTACCTAATTCGATACGTCATCATTTCCTTGAATATCATCGTCGTTTTTGTCAGTAGCACCCCCGCCGTCACCGCCGCCGCCGTCACCGCCGCCGCCGTCACCGCCGCCGCCG
>Ga0115556_1002758_pt1 | contig 11501 bp, 9 predicted proteins | sample COGITO_mtgs_1104_5_FD_87282 | JGI IMG/M metagenome (GOLD analysis project Ga0115556, IMG submission 87282) | Pelagic marine microbial communities from North Sea - COGITO_mtgs_110414 | ecosystem: Environmental > Aquatic > Marine > Epipelagic | place: Germany:Helgoland, sampling site Kabeltonne... | reverse complement strand
TCTCTTTGCTCTCTTTGCTCTCTTTGCTCTCTTTGCTCTCTTTGCTCTCTTTGCTCTCTTTGCTCTCTTTGCTCTCTTTGCTCTCTTTGCTCTCTTTGCTCTCTTTATCTATACAGACCGACATCACTGAAATGATAAACACGGAAATGTTTCCGTCCCTTTCCCCCGAGACACACTCTATTTTAAGGCGACTAAGTGGTGTTCCCTCCGGCTCTGAGCTGTCTAACAAGCTCCCACTCGAGATGAACCTGGACCTGCGGCCGGACGCTATAAGTTTTCATAAGGGCTGTTACTTGGGACAGGAACTGACTGCCCGGACCTTCCACACGGGCAAGATTAGGAAAAGGGCATTCCCGGCCCTCCTTCTTGGAGAAGACGAGGAGGTCCCAGAGGTTTGGTCCCATACCCTGAGCAAGGAGGAGGGACAGATTCCCAAGCTACCTCCGCCGATTGTGGGAACTTATTTGAGCTTGTCAAAGGACAATCGTGAGCACCTTGACGAGAACGTTACGCTCGATCTCCATTCGATCGCGTCCGGTGACAAGGTTTTGGCCAAGTCAGGGGGCAAAAAATTAGGGACGGTGATCACACCTCCTTGCCACGAGACGCAAACGAACGTGGCGATCATACAGCTCCGCTTAGACGACATTATGAAAGACTATGACTGCACAGGAGAGAGCTCGCTAGTGGAGGTTGGAGGGCAAGTGTTTCGGTGCTTGCCATACATGCCAGTTTGGTGGCCAAGGATAGATTTAGAGACGGGAAAGCAGGAGGAGGGTAGTAGAAGTGAATAGGAGGAATCGAACTTGGCGGTAGAATTAAAACACATTAAGTGAAAGACGGGAGTGGGTTTGCAACGCAAACGAAAGTCATTACTTTTGCTGGTGGTGCGATTAAAATGGGCCCTTTACACAATATCCGATTGGTTTTCATTGAGAGCACCACCCAACACGTCCAAAAATAGTTTGAGGTCGTCGGCCCCAACTCCAAGCGCAATACAAATGCCATTGTAAAGGGTAAACTGCAGGCTCACGATGAGCGAGAAGAAAACCATCCTAACGGTCAAACCGCGGAAGAAATTCGCAGGATTTTCTTGGAATATTGAGACGAGAGTTTCTACAATATTCGCTGACTTCTCATCACTATCGACGCCATCGACGCCATCTTCAATATCGTCGCCACCTTGAATATCGCCAACTTTCTTTTTCCCCGCCTTCATTTTTGATATTGTGGCGTCCGCTGGGTTACTGACAATCGCAGCTACAATGCCACCCAGCGTCCCCCCAATTAAACTCACCCCCAAGCTTAACTTGATATCCTCAGTGGCAACCGGAAACAATTCGTACAGCTTACTGGTGCTGACATCGAAAACAGCAAATTTTGCCATCGCAAAAGGCACTTCTTTCAGAATAAACAAAGGTATGGCGCTCCACAAACTCAGCAATCCTTCTTCCTTGACGATTCTTTGCCCTGCCCCAACGAGATTGGGGGCAAATGATGGTTCCGAAACCATCCGAATCCGTACGGTCTCGAATGGTGAGATAGCGAAACACGCTACAAAAGCACCCGTAGCGGCGGAAATTAGAATGATCGGAATCTCAAAGCGAGCGGCGTCTAGCGTACCAACCACATCATTTGTCACAACGCGGCGGGTGAATTCGGTTAGAGTGTAAGAAATTCCTCCCCAGCAAAAGTAGCCTGCAAAGGTCGGCACCCAGCCCCGAAAAAACCCTCCTAATCCGTCATCTGCGACAACCTTCTTGAGTGCTTGGATCGGATTGGTATAAATCGTAGGAGCGGTTTGAAGCTTCGTTTTCACAACGTCAATTGGAGTCAGGAAGAGATGGGCTGCGCTGCAGCAGAGTGCACCCGACGCAAGGAACCTGACGTAGGTCTCCGCGCCGACATTTTTTTCACGTTCGATAGGTGACCTCCCACGTGGTCCAAAGTCGGGATCGAGAGGTCGGGGGGAAGCTGCCGCAGTACCTACGGCAATGAGATCATTTGAGCTCTCAAAACTCAAGGCAGAGGCAACCTCATATTTGCGAGTATTTTTGTTGTAAGATAGGCCCACACCGGTGGGAAGGAGAGTCAAGAGCTGGGCAGAGGCAGAATCGGGATTACTGATTGCTGGAATCAAAGGGGGCTCACTATTTAGACCGGCATCGTCGCCCCGAACATTGTTTGGCTTGTTCCTTGTCCCAGTTTTCCTGGTCCCAGCCGGTGTGCGTCTCTGAATGGCTTTCTCAGCATTGATTATCTTAGACCTTTCTGCCTCAGTCCGGTACCCCTTGTAGCTATCCGCGCTACTTGTCGTCGTTCCGATACAAATCACCTGGCGGTCATAGCAGGCGCGACCTACGCACCCTCCACCCCCGCCTATACCATTGTTCTGAGCGGCCTCTTGGGCCCGAAATTGTGTCAGTTTGTTTTTCGTCACGATGAACGGATCCATCATATTTGTACGGGCTGTGACTGGAGGAGGATCGACGGTTATCACCACTTTATAACGAAAAAAACGAAATGGTGTTAGCGAGCCGTGACAGGTTGCTTCAGAAAGGGTGACAGTTTGCTTCAGATGAGTGGCAGTTTGCATCAAAAGGGGGACGCACCTGCTTTTTCCTTTACATAACCTGATCCTGGATTGGTAATTTTAATTTCCTTCACCTCTAGTTCCTTGACTGCCTCTGCCGTGGCCCCTATCCCCCCCTCGCCGAAGAGTAACTCTGGCTGTTCAATTCTTATCTTGATATCCTCGTCCTCTCCGTATCCGAACCCAGCATCGACGATGTCGATGCGCTCAAGGACGCCCTTATTAACAAATGCCTTTGCTTTCGCACCACGCAGAGTCGTTGCATTCGCTAGAGGATTCTGGTACTGACTCAAATCAAGGGAAGATTGCTCAGTAGCGTTTTTTAGAAAAGCAAATGAGGTGATGTTAGACTTGGGCGTTGACATTGCTAAGGGTTCTGCAATAAATACCTCTGGTGCATTTTTATAGCCATTTCCACGGTCCTTCAAGTCGATACGAAGAATTCGACCACTACTCTGCATCACAGCAATCCCCATTGCTGTCTGGTAAGAGGGACCAGCCTGGGGAGGATCGAAGACCACATTAGGAGCACCGTAGCCAGGCGCATAGCCGCTCCCGCCGTCGTAGATCTCAACGCTGCTTACAGTCGCATTATCAATAGCGGCTAATACTTCAGTAATTTTTTCGGTGGGTTGGTATTTGTTCATAAGCCCGAAAAGGAGGGCAATTTGCCTCCGAGCCTCCTTTCTTTCTCGCTGAACCTTGTCAGACTTATCAGACCAGTCTGTCTCGCCACTAGCATCACGTGGTGTATCGCAATATCGACGTAGTAGATCAGTCATTAATCTTTCAGGGCCTTCGGCAGTGTTGTATTCCCGCAAACCAACCTCAACGCTGGCGCTGAAGCTGCCAAACTGTCTCAGTCTGATTGCGGCGACTTCTTCGCTCGAGGCGAGCCGAGGAATCGCACCAGCCTGCGTATACCACCAACGCTGGCACTCAGGGTCAAAGGAAAGCAAGAAGCGAGACAAATAAGTAATGAATCGGACTGAATAGGTGATTTCTGTGTCAAAGAGGGAGGTTTTGGATCGTACATTCAAAGGGGAAGTCGTCCACTTTAAATCTGGAGTAGACGAAGGGTCGTCGATATATGGGGAAGGAGCAGCGGGTGTATTTGCAGGCGCTATCAGCGTAGAGAGGGAGAGTAGTGAAAATGCAAACGTATTTCGTCGGGTTTGTTTTTGTTGTGATGCCTTAGGTGGCACCGCCGTTTGTAACTTTGAGGGTCGTTGTTTTGCATTGTGCAGTTTCACGGTTTGACGAGTAGGGTGAAATCGACGAGGGAGCCTCGATACGCGCAAAAAAGCGCAAGCGGAGAGAAGGAAGAGAGAGAAGAGAAACACTCGCATGTTCCCTTTCAAATGGCCTCTATGGTGGTGTCGAAAGTTTTATTAAATTTCCCGTTTATGAGAAGTCTTTCGACGTCCGTTCGCTATAGAGGCGTTGACTGCTTCAGCGGCGATTGGTCCTTTCTACAAAAATTGACAAAATAAATTACAAAATTGCAAAAAAAGAAGCTAGGGGCACCCACTTAGTCTATTACCTCAAATTTGTGTACTATGGTCCCCGCCATAACTTTGATCATCATATTGACCTTACAGGGTACCAGGGGTTTTTCTCTCTCACCCCCAAGCAAATCATTCATATACCATCGTGAAGTATCCTCCAAAACCTTTCTCAAGGCAGTGGACTATAGCTCTTACAAAGTAGACGGTTTGAAGGCACTCCTAAAGGAACGGGGTGAGAAGGGTGAGTTTATTTATCATTTTGGTTGAGTGTCTTGGTTGGGTTTAACCACAGCCACCACATCATTACTTACACTGGACACAGTCGGAGGGAAAAAAGCCGAATTGATCGAGCGATTACAGCTATCTGATAAGGTGGAAACGGAAGTGGAGATTGAAGATCAGGGAACAGCACCAGCATCAGCACCAGCACCTGCACCTGCACCTGCATCGGCATCAGCATCGGCACCTGCACCTGCACCTGCACCTGCACCTGCACCTGCACCTGCACCTGCATCAGCAGAACCAGAACCTGAGCCTGAGCCTGAGCCTGAGCCTGAGCCTGAGCCTGAGCCTGAGCCTGAGCCTGAACCAGCGGCTACAAACAGCCCTACTCCCAAGGCCTCCCCCCCCTCCACAGCCTCTTCTGCTCCCTCAACCCGTGAACGACCTCGTCAAGTACCACTAAGAAAGCCAAGAATAAAGTTGACCGATAAAGAGCGCAGTGATCTTCTCGCCGAGCAGATGCTGAGCCACAAGAGGTCAAATATTAACAAAAAGAAGAGAGGGAAAAGCAATGTCCCAACAGCCTTTTGGTGACATAACATTAACAACAAAATGATTTTTCGAAACCCTCCGCACTTCACTTTGTTATTGTACAGCACTCTCGTGAGCAAGGTCCAAACGTCGAGTCGTCATGAACCAATCAATCAAACCCTATCAAATGTGAATGACACTCCTGAGAGCAAGGTCCAAACGTGAGTCGTTATAAACCAAATCAATCAGAGTCTTTCCAAGGTAAAGGCCTAAAGCAGTGTGGGAAGCAAAGGAAGCTTGTTGAAAGAGGCGTAACCAACGACTATCGTGACACGCTCGCGAAAGGCTTTAAGCGTAGCCTATATGCCAATTATGCGGTTAACAATGAAGTTGACTCTTGTGGACGAAGTTGGACCTTGTCAGTGGTCCTGTGGTCCATTGAACAGTTGAAAAACACGAAAATTTGTCGTCATTGACATGTGTTACAGGTGTAGAAACCTGCGGCAAATAAAAATATGAGAAAAAATGATGGAAAAACTTGGGAATAGTTACAACCCTGTCATGATCCAAAATTTTCAGCCGGATTTGACAAGGATCTATTCCAGCCCAATAACGTATAGCTCCTCCATTTTCACCCTTGACGGCGATGGGAATCCATCTCTTTCTCCTACTAGCCTTGATTCTTCCCAACTCAGTTGTAGATGGAGGAGGATGCGCACCTGGCTCCTCAAGCTGCTCTTCTAGCGACCGTAAGAAATGCTCCTGTGTTCATTGGTGCGATAATGGCGACTGTCCCAGCGGATACCCTGTTGGGGATGGTGAGTGCAAAACATGCATCGCTTTTTAATGTTGTGTACAGTTATTGCCCCCACCGATTGTTTTTTTCCTGTTTTGTAAACTGTGATTGCTGATGTACTGACAACCCTCTCACTGCCCCTGCTTCACCTACACCACCACCTATCAGAGGGTAACTGGGAATACTGTTGGGGTTTGAAATGTGACTTTTGGTGTTACGCCTGCAATGTAGGTTATCATGAAGTTGGCAATCAGTGTGCCCCTTGCGTTGCAGGCAAAACCGCCGGCATTGGGGAGGGTGGTTCCTGCTCGCAATGTACTCCCGGAAAGGCTTCTGGAGTTGGTGATCCATGCGATAGGTGCCCTGCTGGCAAATATTCGGACGACTACGGCAAGGCAATTTGCGAGCCATGCATTACCTTTGGCAGTGGGGTGCATTGGTACAGCACTGGAACTGGGAATGATCACTGCGATCGTTGCGCAACTGGGAAAATTGCAAATGATGATAGTACAGGCTGCGAGTCTTGTTCGCAAGGCAAGTACGTGAATGAAAACTCCCCTTCTTGTTTGTCTTGCGCTCCAGGTAAGACGACCAACGATGTTGTTGGCTACACTGACTGTACTGCTTGTCCGTCTGGGAAGCATTCTGAGGATCAGATCTATCCGCACATCGATCCTATGAATAGCTTGCAGTTGTGCATCGATTGCGAAGCGGGAGAGTACAGTGGCCAAGGAGCGGCTGGTTGCACCCCATGCCAGCCAGGAGAGTACAGTGCGCCTGGTGCTCCTTATTGCTTGGCCTGCTCAGCAGGTAAAAAGGGGAATAGCGATAGCAATACATTCACGGGATCGACAGGCTGCGTGAACTGCGGAGCGGGAAAGTACTCCCAGGCTGGGGCTTGGGAATGCAATAGCTGTCTTGTTGCCCACCCCTTGGGTGGTTACACTTCTGTCCCAACTGAAACAAATGGACCCACAGCTTGTATCCCTTGCCCGGCGGGGACGAAGTCCGGCCCCGGCGACGACGGCCAGTGCATCCCTTGTACGGCAGGGAAATTCAGCCAAGACGGAGCAGCTGTATGCACTGAATGCATTTTAAGCGATTTGTATGGGCCGGGGTACTACAGCGGAGAGGGGGCGACTACTTGCTCACCTTGTGAGCCTGGCACTTATCTGAGTGAGAACGCGTGCGTCGCCTGCCCGAGGAATACCTATAGTAACCAGCAAGCTACTTCTCTCTGCCAGCCGTGTTCCTTGGGAAAATACAGTAACTCATCGAATGCTGGCTGCTCCCCTCTAGATACCAACACATGCACCGGAGCGACGGTGTGCGTTGACTGCCCTGAGAACACTAAGCGCGGTCAGAACGATACTGACAGCTCTGAGATTGATAACATGTGCGTTCCTTGTCCTGACGACGATCCCAGTACTCCTGATGACAATGAGGCTAAGTTCGCTGGAACAGGGAGCTCTATTTGCGTAGACTGCCCTCTTGGGAAATACAAGCCAGAGGGGGCGAGTGAGTGTGTGGCCTGCGCTGTTGGGAAACAACAGCGGAACAACGGTTGTGTTGAATGCGACGTGGGGCGATATGAGCCCGACGAAGGATCCGCCAGTTGCAGTTACTGTGAATCTGGTCAATCCACCAACAACACTATTGACGGGCCCACGAGTCCCTTCGGAAACACTCAGTGCTGGCCTTGTCAATTGGGGTATTACGCTATGCACGGTGGGGAAAGTTGCCTGCCGTGTTCTGCGGGGAAGCGAGCGGTAGACGAATTGAGTCTACTCCCTGCTGTTATCCCCAACGGAGGTATTGCATGCATTGATTGCCTGCCGGGTGAGAAAAGCGACGAGGGGAGCAACCAGTGTGCAGAGTGTCCTACTGGTCAATTTAGCCACCCCTTTAATCCCAGCGATTTCTGCACGCCTTGTGCGCCGGGAAAGTTTACGAATGAGACTGGGAAAAGTAGTTGCGAGAGCTGCTACCCCGGCAAGTATTCTGCCGACGTTGGGGCCACAAGCTGCGAGTACTGTGACCCAGGGAAGATGACAGGACAGTTCAGCCGAGGGAGCTTGGCCTGTCAGGACTGTACATCCGGAAAGTACTCGAATGACACAGATTTGGACAGTTATAAAGGGTGCGACGCGTGTAATGATCCTTCAACGCCTTCTACGGTCGGAAAGTATGCCCCTCTTGATGGCATGACCTACTGTCATTGGTGCCCTCCGGGTATGGTGACTGGCTTATGGCCCCAGGCCGACGAGTGCACTGCCTGTGATGCTGGAAAATATAAAGAGAATATAGATGACCGTAGCTGCGATGACTGCCGCCCCGGAAAGTACAGCAATGCGAGTGCCACAGAGTGCACTTATTGTCCTGACAACTACTACAGCTCGTGGATTGGCCGACCTTCATGCGACCCTTGTATTGCAGGTGAGTTAGCGATGTCAATTAGAGCACGATTGCGAGCCGAGCGAGAAACGTCGCGAAACTAGTTCCATTTGATCTCACGTAAATGAATGCTTTTTGATTGCTCACCATTTGATCGTTTTTGCTACTTTCTCCCTCGGCACAGGGAAATATGCCAATTTAGATGCGGACTTCGGCGCGGACGATGCGAAAATGACCTTCTGCAAGAGTTGCCCGGCAGGAAAGACCTCCAAGACAGGTAGCGATTGCTACAATTGTCCGGCAGGCAAGTACAGCCTGGAGGGGTTGAGCTACTGCTACTCCCTTCCTACGGGCGAAGACATGCGATCTTGTCCAGAGAATGATTTGGTCCAGAATGTGTGCAAGTGGTACTATGTTGACGGCTGGACTAATTCTCTGGGAGTGCCGAACGAAGGTGATGCGTCTCCCTTTGGTGGCAGCTGCGCTAATTACACTATCTGTTCGTATGATGTAACTGACAACAGTGTTACGGATGGTGTGTTGAATATCGACAGCTACACAGTCATGTGCCAAGACTGTGCCACAGATCTGGGTTTTGTCGGAGTTGGTACTATTGAAGGCCAGATAGGGGATTGCGCCGGGAAGCAGTTCCAACAATACTGTTACGAGGGGAACAGTCTTGACCTTTGTCCCGATGGCGCCGCTTGCGAGTACCAATATGCCGGGGACGAGGAGGACAGGGGCAGGGGCACCATCCCAATCGAGACGAACCCTGAGATCGTTTACAACACGCGCTCCCCATTCACACGTACTCACGACGACGACGAGGACATACCCGAAGGCGTCATGACCTCACTCTGCGAAAGCTACAAAGTATGCGGGCTTACCACGTCCCTCGGGTACCCCAAGCTCACCATTGTCTGCGAGGAGTGTGTTGAGGGATTCCTTGGAAGGAGCTTCCTTAGTGGGACTGTAGACAACTGCCTAGCGAATCCCACTCAGGGAGCTTATCCTACTCTGTGTTATAATCTAGGAACGAATTTTCACACTTGCCCCACCGAGCCTCTTAGCATGCAGCGGCGTGAGCTCGAATCGGTATCTGACGAGCAAGATTTGAGGTTTGTCAAGTACGTGAAGGGGGACCTCGACCACGAGGAGCAGACTCGGCGAAGGTTGAGTTGCCTTATTTGCAGCTGCGACAGTGACTGCTCTTTCCCCACCTGTAATAAGTGTGATTCGTCAGATGGCTGCACCTGTGATCACGATGACGAAGATTGCGACACGAGCGTTTGCACTAGGGAGGATGAGGGGGGCACCACCGACGACATAACAAGCCTTCTGGTCGACTGCCAGTACCTCTACGGCGACAGGGCCGAGCTCGACAACCCCGCGACGTCGGCCACTAATGTCGAGTGGGTCGAGAAAGACGGCGGCGACCGCTCCCCTTTCTACGACAAGTGCGAGCTTTACGTCATGTGCGACCTGGTCACTGACAGCGTCGGACGCGACGACTATTCCATCGCTTGCGGCAGGTGTGCCAGCGGGTACTTCCCAGCCCTCGATACGAGGTTTAACCAGCTGACGAAGCCGCTCTGCCCCGGCCCGGAAAAATTCCCTACATATTGCTACCCCCTCGACGTCAATGCGCTCCCTAACCTGGACTATGACTCCTACTGTCCCGACAACAATGTCTACCAGATCAACCAGTGCAACATCTGGCACGATGGCCAGTGGAGAGTGACCGAGAGGGCCTACGGAGGCTCCACTACTTTGAATCCCTTCGCCGCCGCCGGCTGTAAGCGCACGGCATTCTGCTCCTTCGACTCGGACGACATGACCACTGACAAGTACTACCTACAGTGCATCGAGTGCAACGACAACTTCGTCCCCGAGTACACCGACAAGGTCCAGCTCAGCGACTACGACGGCTACAGCTACAGCTACGGCGAGGAGGAGATCGACTTCGACCAGACGTTCAACGGGGACGCGTGCGCCGACAACGTCAACGTGCCCCCCGGGAAAATGATCAACAGGTGCGTCCAGGGACCCACGTCCGCCCCGAGCCACGCGCCGACGGGCGCCCCCTCGAGGTACGTGCCGGCGACGTCCCGGCCCAGCTGCGAAGGATGCGACCTCGACGAGGGCATGGATAACAAGGCGAAAAAACTTAGCGTCGACGAGGTGTTGAACAACCCGGCCATCCTGGGGGGAATCGGGGGGGGAATCTTCTTTATCGCCTTGGTGGTTTTCTTGATCAAGAAAAGGAAGCAGAGGGAGTACTACGGAGAGAGCGATAGCGACTCTGGCGACTCGGAAGACGATTCGGAAAGTACAAGATCCTCCGAAGGTTTTGAAATGACGAATCCCATGAAGAATAAAAGCAAGGGTAAGGGGGGTAAGGGGGGGAGGAGGAGGAGTAGCGTCAAGAAAAGCAGCAAAGGCAGGAAGCCCGCCAATGTGGGCGGCGGGGGGGGGGACTGGGTCCCAAAGAAGGACCCTACCACCGGGAAAACCTTCTACTACAACAAGCGCACAAAGGCCGTCAGCTGGACGCCACCTCAGGAAAGCGACGACAGCGGCAGCTCGAGTGGCAGCGGAAGCGAGAGCGGAAGCGGCAGCGGCAGCGACAGCTACAGCGACAGCGACAGCGACGACGATAGGGGCAGGAGAAAGAACAAGAGAGGCGGAGGCGGACGTGGTCCTCCCCCTGGTCCCCCCAGGGGCGTCTGGGATGTCTTCAGTGATCCCGCCAGCGGAAAGGAATACTACGTCCACGAGAAAACTGGGGAGACTACCTGGGATAAGCCGAGTAGCGGCATCAAGAAGCGGTAAGGGGGAGGGGTGGAGGTGCGTGCCCAAACATCCTCTGGGGGGGGTCTCGACTTTGAGAGTAATTGTGTATATAACTTAATGGAGTGTTAGGAAAATGGAATATTTAACAAGAAAGGATAAGATAAGATAGGATAAGTGGAGGCGCTCGTAGGTAAAAGTGCAGCACATAAAAACGTGTTCTCTTCCTTTTTCTTTTTCTTTTTCTTTTTCTTTTTTTTTTCGTATACTTAAAAACAAACAAACAAAAAACATTCCACATTGGCACACAACTCCAGCGTGTGTTGTGTGTTTGTGTTGTGTCGTGTCGTGCCGGGGTTCGGTGTTTGAGTGTACATTCCTCCCGGTGTGCGTGTGTGTGTGTTATCATTCACTTCCTCCCCCTCCTTCTATTGGCGTTGTTGTTGTTGTTGTTGTTGTTGTTGTTGTTGTTCCTCCCCCTCCCCTCCCCCCCCGTCGTCGTCTGCGGTGTTGTCGTCGTCTGCGGTGTTGTCGTCGTCGTCTGCCTCTGCCCCCTCCCCTTCTTCCCTCCCGCCACCTTCCACCCTCCTCCTCCCCCCCCCCCCCCCCCCCCCCCCCCCCCCCCCCCCCCCCCCCCCCCCCCCCCCCCCCCCCCCCCCCCCCCCCC
>Ga0115556_1002756_pt1 | contig 11506 bp, 8 predicted proteins | sample COGITO_mtgs_1104_5_FD_87282 | JGI IMG/M metagenome (GOLD analysis project Ga0115556, IMG submission 87282) | Pelagic marine microbial communities from North Sea - COGITO_mtgs_110414 | ecosystem: Environmental > Aquatic > Marine > Epipelagic | place: Germany:Helgoland, sampling site Kabeltonne... | reverse complement strand
GTTAAAACAAGCGCGTGGCGTTAAAACAAGCGCGTGGCGTTAAAACAAGCGCGTGGCGTTAAAACAAGCGTGTGGCGTTTAAACAAGCGCGTGGCGTTAAAACAAGCGCGTGGCGTTAAAACAAGCGCGTGGCGTTAAAACAAGCGCGTGGCGTTTAAACAAATTCGCGTTGAAACCAGTTGAAAAACAAAAGTAGGAGCGCATGCATGATTTTAAGAAAGAAGATATTTTTGCTGGCCCTTCCTTCCCTTCAACCTTAAACTCCTAGTGCGTATTTATACTCCTTTACATCCACAAATACGTTGGGCCCCAAGCAGAACTCTCCGGCCTCGTCATCTACTTCATTTTTTTTCTCCAGAGTTTGGAGAATCAACTTGCAACTTTCTATATTTAGTCGGAGCATCGTCGTATCGATAAAATCCATATAGTCGTTGAACATTTTCTTCTCTCGGGTTGCTCTTTCGTCTTCCTGTGAACTGTCCTCAGCGCAAACGGTATCCTCCTCCTTCACATCGCGGAGAAACTCCGTCAACGTTGCATCTGTGCACCCTCGGAAGCCTCGGAAAACCGCGTAACGCTCCGCGCTGGCCGGCCGGCTGCTGACTGGCTTCACAACATCGAAATCAAGAAAACATTTGCTCATTCTGTAAAACATTTCCCTGGTGATTTCTCGGGAAGACCCGAAATATTTCAAGACAAAACTACCACCTTCGGCTAATAGAAGGGTGCAAGCAGACATCTGCGCTCCGACAATCTTGGTTGCAATTTTTTCCTGCTCTGCGTGGTCGCGCTGTTTGTCGAAACCACCGTCCGCCAGAACCAACTCGACTCTGGAGCCGACAGACTTCACCAGGCTTTCCACGTTTTGAGTGCTATAAATGTCTCCACTTCCATCTTGGCCACAGCAGACGGTAAAGCGAACGTCATTATTAGTCGTCAGCATGTGGTCCAACTTCCAACCTGTACCCTCTCCCTCGTCGTTGCTGCCGATAAGAGACATCCCCCAACCCCTTGCAGAGATTGATTTACTGGAGCAGCGGGAGAAGACATATTCTGAGAAGCCGCCTGGGGCGCCGCACAAGTCAACGAACTTGAACTCTTTCGAACCATCTCTCGAACCATCTCTCGAACCATCTCTCGAACCATCTCTCGAACCATCTCTCGAACCATCTCTCGAACCATCCCACCCCTCCGGCGGCGTTAGATCGCCGCCGATCACTGCATCCACATTAGCAATTTTGAGACCGGCACGGTTCACGAACGGATTGCACCCATGTCGGGGATGGTTGAGCATCTCAAAGGGATTTATCGAGAGGCGAGCGGCGTGCCAAACACTGTATGACGTCGAGAGCGGGGTGAGGGCCGATTTTACCGACTGGAGGGTGCTGGTCAGTGCCTCAAGGCTTGTCGACAGGGGAGGAGAGGTTTCATAATCGTCACTATTGAACCAAACTAAAGGCAATGGCTCATCAGCGCCATCAATGTAGACACCGCCAGCATCACTTTCGAACCAACCGTCGAAGGCACTATTGCCTCCACCAGCTTCGCCCTCTTCAGGGCAACTCTTCGTCCGCTTCCGCTTCCGTCGCTTTTGCTTGGGCTTTTTCTTTCCCAGAGAAGGGGTTGCAATTTCTTCCAAAATAGCAGATTCAGCAACAGCATCAGCACTCGTCCAAATTACTTCTGTAGAACTCGCAGGATTCGAGATTGAAGAAGAAGGGCCCGGGTGCGCTCCCTTTGAAGAGCTCTTTCTCCCCATTTCAATTTGAAATTGGTTTCTATCTTTTTTCTTCGCGGAACTGCGGAACTGTCATTTACACCTCAATTCTCGACTATTGGTGATAAAACCTTTTCATCAGCTCTTTCCTAGGCCAAAGAGAAGTGAAACTTTTTTGATACACGAAAATGCTCCCGTTGTTGTACATTTTTGTGCTAATTGCTTGCTGCACTTGTCCTGCGAATACCTTCACAGTGCTCCGTCCAATCTCCGGACACCCGCTAGCGAGCTCTCCGCACCCCTTTAAAACATTCCGTCGATCTGTACCACTCTCTGCAACGTTGAAACCTTACATAGAGAAGCTCATCTCTGGTGCTTCTCTTGATAGCAGTGAGACGGAGGATGCGTTCGATCAGATTCTGGCCGAGGCTGACCCTGTCCAGGTCGGAAGCCTTCTCATGCTCTTGAGAGCAAAAGGCGAGACGTCGGCTGAGATAAGCGGGATGATTCGCGCCATGAATAGGGCATGTAATGCTGTAAATTTTGATGGGAAGATGCTTGACATTGTTGGGACTGGCGGTGATGGTGCCGACACAATAAATATCTCGACAGCGTCGGTCGTTCTTTCTGCTGCTTGCGGGTGCATTGTCGCCAAGGCGGGGAATAGGAGTGTGTCGAGTGCTTGTGGTAGTGCAGATGTCCTCGAGGCTTTGGGTGTTAAGGTGGATTTGGCTCCCGAAAAGGTGGTGGAATGTGTGAAAGCTTGTGGGATCGCTTTCATGTTTGCGCCAGTCAATCATCCGGCCATGAGGTTTGTTGCCCCGGTCCGGAAGAGCTTAGGGGTTAGGAGGTGAGTGCAAACCATGAAGTGCCATCGAGCGGAAGATAGGGGGACTGAGCCCATTTGAAAACTAATTCCACTTGCCTGTTCCCCTATTCGGTGCCCAGCGCCTTTAACATTTTGGGACCAATGACAAATGCCGCTGGAGCCCAACGGGCTGTCATAGGAGTCTTCGACGACGGACTACAGGATTTGATGGCACAGAGTCTAATTGAGGTCGGCAGGGTCGACCATGCGGTGGTAATACACGGTTGCGGGTTAGACGAAATTTCGCCTTTAGGACCGAGCAAAATTGTCGAAATTCGGAGGTGAGTGAGTACTGTACTGGCATTTGACGCGCTGGACATTTACAATTCCTAGCATCTCACCTAACGACAGAGCACCAAAATCAAAACTCTCTCGCTTTCTTCGTGCTTTCTTTCGTCGGCGCAGGATTGGGGGAGAGTACGAGATGAAGAAATACGATTTCGACCCGTTGGACGTCGGAATCAAGCGGTGTGTTGTGGGCGACTTGAAAGGTGGAGATCCAGAGAGAAACAGAGCTGAGTTCTTGAAGGTGCTGCAGGTTAGTCATGCGGTTCGCGACACGATTAGGTGCTGGACGTCTTTGACTCACCCACTCCCAAAAGCCCCTCGGAGGAGAGATCATCGATAACGCTAAGCGTGACTCAGTCTGTTTGAATGCTGGATTTGGGAATTACGTATACGGGCTCACAGAAAGTATCGAAGATGGCGTAGCGCTTGCGAGGAAAACTCTGGACGAAGGGAAGGCTGCTAAGGTGCTGGAAAAGTGGATCGAAGCCAGCAACAGTGTGTAATTTTAATTCACCAGCACAACTGACGAGTGAAATAAGCGAGTGAGAGAGGTTCTTTTTTGCAACATTTTTACGTAATTTCACTACCATTTCACTTATTATAAATCCTTTAGCTTGAGCTTCGGTAAGACATTCATTGACTGCAACTCCTGAAATAGAAGTTTGCAAGCGTATGGCATGCTGATGTCAACCACCTTGTCCCCGCTGCGACAAAATTGGCACCAGTTATGGTATTGCAGGAGGCCACATTTCGTGCAAACATTAGCCGTGAATGCGTCAGAGGCCTTCATCAAGCGCTCCATGATTAGATTGCTCGTTCCGTACGCGATCAGACAGTCTCGTTCCATTTCTCCCAGACGCAAGCCTCCATCTCGCGAGCGACCCTCGGTTGGTTGGCGCGTTAGCACTGCCCTCGGTCCCTTCGCGCGGGCGTGAATTTTGTCCACCACCATATGCTTCAGTTTCTGGTAGAAAACTGGGCCGGCGAAGATGTATGCGTCGAGCGGCTCCCCTGAAGTTCCAGAGTAGAAGGTATCCTTCCCAGTGTAACTCAGCCCGTTGGCGATCAAAGCTTGTGCCGCCGCCTCAACAGTATCGGCATTACCCTCGCTCTCACCAAACGCTGATGCATACCCCTGGCGTCCCTCAAAAACCCCCGCTTTTCCCACGACAAGTTCGAGGAGCTTTCCAACAGTCATTCTTGACGGAAAACCATGAGGGTTCATGATAAGGTCAGGGCAGATTCCGTTGTCATCGAACGGCATGTCCTCCTGATTCACAATGATTCCGCACACACCCTTTTGGCCGTGGCGCGAGCTGAACTTATCCCCGACCTCCGGGCGCCTCGTCTGCCTAAGAGCGATCTTCACGAGATAGGAGTCATTGTCATTCCGCGTAATCATCACGTTGTCGACCATGGAGGGCGTGGGAGTCTTGTAGACAAGGTTGGCGGGTGTCCAGACGCACTGCTGCATGAGTACGTGCGGGGCCATTAGCTGACCGTTGGCATCAGTCTCTTGCTGTGTGATGGACGGGACGTGTTTGTTGGCCAGCACGTCTCCGCTCTTGACGCGGCTGCCCACATGAACCAGGCCGTCGTTGTCGAGCTGGGCGAAGCGCGCAAGTTTCTTTGGCAACGTCTTGCCGTCGGCTAAAAACACCTCTAGCTCTTCGGGGGTGAACATCGCCTCAATTAGGTCGCCGTCGGGAGTGATATGGGGAGGCGGGTATATGCGGTCCTCCGTTGCGATTGCATATTTCTTCTTTGTGACCTGCTGTTTCTTCAGCACCATGCATCGCCCAAAGCCGCGATCGAGACTCGCCTTGTTCAACACAATGGCATCTTCAATATCGTAACCGCTGTAACTCATTACTGCAAGGCAGGCGTTCTGGCCTCCAGGGAGCTCGTCGAAGTTGATGAGGTCGAGCGTTCTGGTTTTCACCATCGGTTTCTGCGGGTAAACAATGGTGTAGAGGAGGCCATCAATGCGCTCGTATTGATTCAAGGCCACAGTGCCCATGGCTTGCTTTCCCATCGCCGACTGGTAAGTGTTTCGGGGCGATTGGTTGTGGTGTGGGTACGGGATGAGGCCGGCAACGACGCCAAGAAGGGTCAGCGGGTCGATCTCGAGGTGCGTGCACTTCTTGCCAGCGATGAGTTCTTTTTCTGTGACGGCAATGCTGCAGTTGTTCTCCTCGTTAACGTCGAGATACTCTGCGACACCCGTCTTGAGGAGGTCTTTAATAGTTTTCGTGCCCATGGCAACAGCTTCAATGTCACTCTGGGATAGTTTCGGGCGATTTGTCTTTGGATCAACGATGAGAAGTGGGCGGCACACGCGGCCCTCATCCGAAGCAATGTGCACCGACTTCTGCGTCTCATTAAGGTACACGCTCACAAACTCTCCGATGAAATTTTTGCGCCGCATGGTGCGGAGCTGGTTGACGAGTCGCTTGGGATTGTTCGTGATGCCAAGGACGAGGCCGTTGATGAGGACGAAAAAGCTGCTATCCCGCAAGATTTCGCTGCCCGAGAGAAGGGACACATCCACTACGCCACAGTCGTAGCAAAGGCGGGTGACGTCCGTGGTGTCGCAGTCAGTGGTGATGTGAGCGAGGAGGGCCAAGTTCTTGACTAGACCGCACGCCTCACCCTCAGGCGTGTCGCAGGGGCAGAGCATCCCCCACTGGGACGGCTGAAGAGATCGAGGGCCGGAAACTTTTCGAGTCTTCTCGAACTGACTGCTAACACGCGTCATCATACCCAAAGCGGCGATGTAGCTGAGGCGGCTAAGGGGCTGAGTCACGCCAGGGCGCTCCATGCGGAAACGTCGGATGTTCCAGTTGCCTGTAGATATGGTGGTGACCAAGCCGTTTGTGATAATGTCCGGGCGGATCTTATGCTTGGCATCGAACGCCTGGGCTGCGGCGGGTTTACTGAGAACCATCTCGATCTCTTTCTTGAGGGACTTGGTCATGTTCTTGAACAGGTCCTCAAACAAAAGGGCGAGGAGCTGACCGGCAAGCTCCAGGCGTTTATTCCCGTAGTAGTCCTTGTCATCAACCTCCTGCTTACCCGCCTTGACGAGCAAGATTCGGCGGATGATGTAGCAAATGTAAATGCACTTGGGGCGAAAGTCGAAGTTCGTTATAGGAACGTGGGAAAGGAGAACGTTGGCGAGGACTTCGCGAGCCTCGTCTTCGGGGGATTTGGCTGGGCGCTGGTACATGGTGCGAATAACGCCGCCTCTGGAGACGGCCTGGGTGACCTTCTCGGGGTTGCGAATCTTATGGCCGACGTATCGGAGAGCGTCGAGCTGGGACCGTATGTTCAGCTTGCTGGACTCCTGGAGAGTGAGAGCCAGAGCATCCTGGACGTCGCTCTCGTTTCCTACGAGCTGCACGATCTCGCTGTCTGCGACCATACCCATCGCCTTGAGAACAATCACCACATTGACATCATCTCCGAGGGTGTTGTTGCGGACGTACAGACGGCCGTTTTTGAGAAGGATGTTCGCGTTGGATTTCCTCTCGTTCGTGGATGAGGTGATGTTGGCGCTCAGGTACTTTTTCGTATCCTCGGCAATGATGACGCGATTCTTGGAGAGCTGCTCCTGCATGAGGAGGGTCTTTTCGACGCCCTTGACGACGAAATATCCCCCCGGATCGTGGGGGCACTCTTGAAGCTCGGCCATCCGGGCATTGCTGGCCCCGTTCAGAACGCACTTTGAGGACCGGAGCATGATGGGCATTCGCCCGATGACCTTGCTAGCCTTGGTGGCTTTGCCAGCTTTCATGTAGACGATAGTTGCGTGGATCGGGGCGCTGTAGGTGAGGTCGCGCATGCGGCAGCGGAAGGGGGTCGATTGGTGAGTTTCCTTGTACTTGCCCTCCTCCACATCGGGCTCTCCTACCCAGCAGTCGGTAAATTTAAGAAAAAATTTCGGGTCATTGTCAGACAGTATCTTACAGCTCGAGGGGGAGGTCACAATCTCCTTCATGCGATGATTGATGAAGTGGTCATAAGAGCTGATGTGCTGCTTCATTAAGCCTCGCAAGTGAAGGAAATGTGGGAGCAGGCGCCATTTGTCCTTCAGCGATTTGATTGGAGCGTCTATGGGGGTGCTCGTGGTAGGGGAATCGTTATTGCCGCTGTCCATGGACATGGACATGGTGTCCATGTCTACGTCATTGGAAGAGGATTTTTTAGAGGAGGATTTGGAGTTCTCCTCCTTCACCCGAACTGGCCGCTTTTTCTTCGGTCTCCGATCGTCTTCCTTCTTCTCCTCCGTTTCACTCTTGACTTCCGTGCCTAAGCCTGCGAATGGGGGCACTCCCGAAGAACCGTAAATGGTGTCGAAACCCTCGAAAGGATAAAAATTCTTGCTCAGCTTGCTATCGTTGGTTCCTCCATTATTGACCACAACCGTCTTTGCCGGGATGCCGACATCACATACATTTTCGCGACTCACTTCCGTGACTTCATGATCCTCCCAGTCACCCTCGCTATTCTTGAGGATTCTCATCTCCTCGCCGCCTGGGGGTGTCCAGCGGTTGCGAAATGGAACGGGGACCTTGTCACCTCTCTGCACAGTGGGGGGCGCAACAATCCCTGCTGCCTCAGAGTCCTGCACAAGCACAGATTTCAAATCGTCCGCAAAGAGAGAGCTGATCTGACCCACATCGTCGATGACGCCATCGTTCATGACGTCATCGTCGTGTTGTTCATCGTCCATCGCCTCAACCTTGACCTTGACACGCCGGTCGCTCCCTGAGCTGCCTGTGCGAGAGCGCGGCATGCTACCGGAGAGGGCCTGCGAATTTCGTGTATCAGAGAAGGAAGAAGGAGGAAGGGAAGGCAGCTGCTGACGTTACGCTTGGGGATCGAGGAAGTAGGTAGGCAATGCAGACGACGGAGATAGGGGGTGGTGTGGACGGAAGAGTGAGGGAAAGTGAGGAAGGGGGGGAGCGAAGAGCAGATTCAAGGTCGTAAAAGGGAACACAGTGTACACAATCGGCCGCGGGAGAAAATTTAAAGGGTCTCGTCAACCGTTGGAGTTGTTCTTATTTATCGTGTGGCACTATCATTTCCAAGCCCTTCAATTTCATACGTTGCCAGTATTTTGTCGTTGCGCCAAAATACTGCCACCCTGCGTTACAGCGATTGCCTGTATCCGTATAAATCTCACAATTCATCACCAAGTCCAATAAATCACCTCCAACGCCTGTTGCAAAAAACTGCCCAGAGCCTGGCTTGAAATATGCCCCCTCCAGTTCCCAGTTCCGAGAAGGCGGTGTCCCTTGCCGATAGGATGAAATTCTTCCCATCCTTTTTGGAGTGCGAGAAGGCAAAGGATGACTTGAAGGAGACCGACAAGATCACTAACAGTGTCCTTTGCGCGGGTGTTTTTTTCGTCTTGATGGGGTTCCCCCTTGCCTGCATCAACCGCGAAGCTGTCCAGCTGACTGGTGCGTTCGGCCATTTGCAAGCGATCGTTTGCGCCAAGGCCGGTTGTCTGCTAGAGTTCGGCGTTGTTCCCGCTCTGGTAGCCGGGCTTTGCTGCCAACTTGCCGCCGCGAGCAAGACCATATCCGTTGACACCTCGTCGGCAGGAGACAAGGCAGCGTTCGGAAAGCTCGTGAAGATGGCAACGGTCCTGCTTGGCTTCGTCATGGCCGTCTTTTACGTCTTCGCTGCGGACATGTACGGCACTGGACTCAGCATCAGCTCTGTCTTCATTGTGATCCAGCTCACTGCTGCCAACTTCTTTGTCGCTCTCCTTGACGAGATGATGCAGAAGGGAAACGGATTGTACAGCGCGGGGTCGAGCATTCCCCTCTGGATGGGAGTAACTTCGGCTGAGCGCATCATGAGCTCCTTCGTGCAATTCTGGGGGAAGGGGGACGACATGGTTGGGAGTATCCCCAATGTGCCATATGCTCTCTGGACTTCCTCCAACAAGTTCTTCGGTTTGGTGAGCACAGTTTATCGCCCCGAGCAGCCTAACCTCGTCCAGGGTTTGTTTTCCGTTATCACCGCCGGCCTCGTGCTGTACCTTCTCCGCTGGCGCTCGGAATTGACCGTGACTAGTACACGGGCTCGTGGCATGGGCCAAAAGTACCCCGTGAACGTCATGTACACATACAATATCCCGTTGTTCTACTTCATCGGGTTTACCGCAATGGCCCTCTTCACCTCCCAAATTCTTGCGGTTGCTTTTCCCAACCCTCTCACGAGAAAATTTGGCCAGTGGAGCGACGGAGTCCCCGTCAGCGGGCTTATTAGCTACATTTGTCCCCCCCCAAACCTAAAGAGCGTACTTCAAGACCCCTTCCGAGTTGTCTTTTACGCCGTGTACGTCATCACTTTCTGCGGGATCATGAGCAAGACATGGATCGAAGTTGCCGGAGCATGCAGCCGCGACCTTGCCAAATCCCTGAGAGATCAGAACATCGTTGTCAGGGGCTTCCGTGACACAGCCTTGACCGGCATCGTTGACCGCTATGTCCCCACTTCCGCCATGCTCTCAGGAATGTTCTTAGGAGCCATCGTCGTTATCGGAGACTTTGGAGGATCATACCAGAGTGGTGTCGGGGTAGTTCTATGCGTTACCGTCGCATGGAACATCCAAGAGGAAATGCTCAAGACAAACCCGCAAATGATGCAGATGGCTAAACAGCGCATGATGGGAGCACAAGGTGCAGGTAATTAATAGCAGAGCTGTGTGTCCTGTCCGTAAGGAAGAATCGAATATAATCGAATCGAATCGAATATAATCGAATCGAATCGGGATCGGGTCGAGATACTACATGATGTTTGAAAAATCGGATAACAGCAAATATAAAGTGATGATAGTTTTTGGGCGTTATACATGACTGGATTCTTTTATCGTGATCGATGGGCTTCCTCCTTCAATGATATCTTCCACGAGCAGAAATATCCGAAGAATTTCCATTCAGAAAACGGTTTGGCATATATTTTTGTGTTTTAAATTGAAGCTATCACCTTTATCTCCACCAGGCATGCTTCTCTTGCCATGTTCGACTCGACGCAAGCACGGACTCCTTTCTGCGCGTCTTCGCCACCAACCCATTCGTTCCAAACCTCGTTCATAGCCGGGAAATCTTTCATGGAGCGCACCCAAATCTGGCTGGACAAGATATTAGATTTGGTTGTCCCTGCCTCTGCCAACAGATTGTCTATTTTGGCTAGAGTCTGTCGTGTCTGTTCTTTAATATCGGACTGCTCTAACTTCGTTACGTCTGGTACCTGTCCCGAGAGGTAAAGGGTATTTCCATGTCTGACCATGGAACTGGCTCGTACATTGGGGAGGCCATAGTGTTTGATGATATCCTTCTTCTTTTTGAAAAAGAGTACTGCAAGAGAAGTCGCGGCAACACCAATTGCAATCCCTAAGCGACAATGGCCGTTCATAGTTGTTTGTTTTTAGATTTGTGTTTGATGATAATGGCCGGGTAGGAGTTGTTTGTTTTTAGATTTTTTGGATCGGAGCTGAGCGAGATTTCAGAATTAATTGAACAGTAAACATTAGCTTCTCTTGTCTTTCTTCAGTTGTTAAATTAAAAAAAAAACCTTCCTGTCCATCGGTATCAAGCATCTTACAGTTGAAGTCGCATTCATTATTACCGTTTACCTTTATTTAGCGAAAGTTGAGGATAGCGTCAACATCCTTTAGTGTTTTGCGAAAGTTGAGGATAGAAAGAGTACACTTCTATTGAACAGAGCAACATATCCGAAGCGATCAAGTTGAGAATATAAAGCTTCGTTCCGACCAGAGCAACATCTCCTTTAGCGAAATCATCACAATATGGCCAAAAAAACCAAACCAGGCACAGTAAAAAAAGTCACGTCGAAGGTACATAGGAAATGCGTGCATGGAAAAGGAAACAATGGTTACTATTGCAAAGAGTGCCCCGGTAAAGGCATATGCGAGCACAGTCGTCATCGCTTTTCGTGCAAGGATTGTGGAGGGGCATCAATATGCGAGCACAATCGTCGACGCAATCAGTGCCAGTTGTGTGGAGGGGCATCAATATGCGAGCACAATCGTATCCGCGCTAGGTGCAAGGAATGTGGAGGAAGTCAAATATGCGAGCACAATCGTCAACGCAGTATGTGCGCAGATTGTCGACGAGAAAAACGACGCGAAAAAGATCGTTTACGTGCAGAGAAAAAGAAAGAAGAAAATGAGAGAAAAGAAAGATTGTTGATTGAGGCAAATATGCGAGCACAATCGTCAAAATGAAAAATGGGGCTAGAAGCAGTACAGTTGCTCTTCCGAACTTCCCTACTGACAACTCTACTACTTCAAAACTAGACGCTGGTCTTTTTTTGCAAACGATTAGTACTTCCAGGGGGAGGATACATGTTGGAATTTGTGTGTGAAATGTATCATAAGTAAATTGTATGAAGCTCTTCGAGTATATTTGAAACAAAATTCTAATAATATTCTGATTCCCCTTCCTGATTTTGTCAAATCACAAAAACAGGCCAGCAAAAATTAATGAGAATACCTGGTATCTCATATTAGGACTACTCTTTCCCTTCATTTTTCTCGACATTCGAGACACGTCCATCAAGTATACAATTCCAGCATTATCTTTACTCTGTTT
>Ga0115556_1002755_pt1 | contig 11509 bp, 10 predicted proteins | sample COGITO_mtgs_1104_5_FD_87282 | JGI IMG/M metagenome (GOLD analysis project Ga0115556, IMG submission 87282) | Pelagic marine microbial communities from North Sea - COGITO_mtgs_110414 | ecosystem: Environmental > Aquatic > Marine > Epipelagic | place: Germany:Helgoland, sampling site Kabeltonne... | reverse complement strand
TACGCGCGCTGACCTAACCGCCACAATAAAGCTGCCTCGATAGCAATAATTTTAACTAAGACGACTTTGGCGAAGACAAAAATGCAAACAGACTCGAACATAAAGCGACGCAAAAGCCGACAAATTATGGTCGGTAATGTGCCTGTTGGCGGTGATGCTCCGATCGCTGTACAGAGTATGACTAACACCGAGACGACGGATGTGGCGGCAACTGTCGCGCAAATTCGTCGACTCGAAAGTGTCGGTGCAGACATTGTCCGGGTTTCAGTGCCAAGTATGGATGCCGCGGAAGCCTTTGGCTTGATTCGTCAACAGGTGAAGGTGCCTCTGGTCGCTGATATTCACTTCGACTACAAGATTGCACTGAAAGTCGCCGAACTGGGTGTTGATTGTTTGCGGATTAATCCCGGTAATATCGGCAACGCAACGCGGGTTAAGGCAGTGATTGATACCGCTAGAGATAAAGGTATCCCCATCCGGATCGGTGTAAATGCGGGTTCTTTGGGCAAGGATTTAATGCGCAAGTATAAGGAGCCTAATGCGGCAGCCATGGTTGAATCGGCGCTGCGTAATATCGATCTACTTGATAAGGCCGACTTTCAAAATTACAAACTAAGCATGAAATCTTCAGATATTTTTATGGCGATGGAAGCTTATAGAACCATCGCTGGCATGATCGATCAGCCTTTGCATCTGGGCATTACCGAGGCTGGTGGCCTGCGTTCGGGTACCGTCAAATCAGCAGCAGGATTGGCGCCGTTATTGATGGATGGTATCGGAGATACCATTCGAATTTCCCTGGCGGCGGACCCCATAGAAGAAATTAAAGTGGGCTTTGACTTGCTCAAAGCGCTGCATCTGCGTTCCAAAGGCATTCACTTTGTCGCTTGTCCTAGCTGTTCTCGACAAAATTTTGATGTTATCGGTACGATCAATGAATTAGAGCGACGCTTCGAGGACATCACGACACCTCTGGATGTGGCTATTATTGGCTGTATTGTTAACGGTCCTGGTGAGGCGAAAGAGGCTGAAATTGGCCTGACGGGTGCGTCGCCAAATAATCTGGTGTATGCCGATGGCAAGCCTGATCACAAGGTGAGTAATGCGAACCTGGTAGATCACCTCGAGGAGGTTATCAAGAAGCGAGTCGCTGACAAGGAAAAGCTGTTAGCGACACAAGAACGAATTATTGCGAAAAGCTCCTGATAAGGCCATTAGTGTGAAAATCCAAGCAATCCGGGGTATGCAAGATTTGTTGCCGCGGCAACAGGCAATTTTTAGCCATATCACAACAACAGTGAGTGACGTGTTGGCAGGCTATGGCTATGAAAAAATTGGCCTGCCAGTTCTAGAGTCAACAGCATTGTTCAAACGTGCGGTGGGCGAGGCGACTGACATCGTCGAGAAAGAGATGTACACCTTTGACGATAGGAACGGTGAGAGCCTGACGCTGCGACCTGAGGGTACAGCAGGATGCGTGCGTATGGCGCAGCAACATGGCCTTACTTATAATCAGGTGCAGCGGTTCTGGTACGCGGGTCCCATGTTTCGTCACGAGCGTCCCCAGAAAGGTCGGTATCGCCAGTTTGAACAAATCGGCGCCGAGTGCTTCGGCATGGCTGGTCCAGATGTAGATGCTGAACTGCTGTTCATGACCGCAAGGTTTTGGCAGGCGCTGGGTCTGCAGGCAGATGTAAAGCTGGAGCTCAACACCCTCGGCAATAGCGAGTCAAGATTAGCTTTCAAGGCAGCACTGGTTGACTATCTGACGACACTCAAAGATGAGTTGGATGAAGACAGTCGACGTCGATTGAGCACCAACCCGCTGCGGATTCTAGACAGTAAGGTGGAGAAGACACAGGAATTGCTGGTCGGTGGACCCAGCTTCCAGGAATATATTGATCCGGAATCGATGGCAGACTTTGATCAATTACGTCGTCTGCTCGATGCGCGACAAGTGGATTATCGGGTCAACCCGGCGATTGTTCGTGGTCTCGACTACTACAACAAGACAGTATTTGAATGGGTTACCGACACGCTGGGGGCACAGAATACGGTGTGTGCTGGTGGTCGCTATGATGGTCTGGTGGAGCAGTTGGGTGGCAAGCCGACGCCTGGCATTGGCTTCGCGATGGGTCTTGATCGTGTGGCGCTGATGCTTGACGAGCGCTATGAGCCGCATGCGGTGGCGGATATTTATGTGGCTTCCATGGGCGATGTCGCCAGGCACCAGGCGATGCTTTTAGCTGAATCAATACGCGATATATTGCCGAGTCTACGGGTGATGGTGCATTGCACTGAAGGTAAGTTTAAAGCCCAGCTAAAAAAGGCTGATGCCAGCAATGCTACAATAGCGCTGGTCATCGGTGATGACGAGATCGCTCAAGGTGAAGTTGGTTTGAAACACCTACGTGGCGATGGTCAGCAGGTTAATGTTGCGGCGAGTGACATTATCGAGCATCTCAATAAAGTATTTTTCTAAGGAGTGGGATTTTGGTCACCGATAAAACAGAAGAAGAACAGGTAGAAGCGCTGAAGAACTGGTTCTCGACAAATGGAAGATCTCTTGTGGTTGGTATTGTTTTGTCTCTCGGGGTCGTATTCGGCTACCAGACTTGGGAGAAATCAGCTCGTGAACAGGGTGAGAAGGCCTCGGATATGTATGAGAACCTGACTGCTGCGGTGGCTGTTGGTCCAATGGGTACATTGTCAGAAGAAAACAAGTCAACGGCCAACTTTATCGCGAACCAGCTGAAGACCGAATTCCCCGATACCACCTATGCTCATTTTGCTGCTATGCAGCTTGCTAAGCTGGACGTTGAGGCCGGCGAGCTCGAAGCCGCTGCGCAGGAGTTGCAATGGGTACTTGAGCATAAGGTCGAAAAGTCACTGGCTGGGTTGGTTCGATTACGACTGGCGCAGGTGAAGCTCGGCCAAGGGGAATATGAAGCGGCTCTGGCGTTACTTGATCAATCAAATTCAGGTGCTAACGCCAGTGCGTATGCTGAACTACGGGGTGATGTCTATTACGCGATGGATCAGATTGAGGACGCACGGCAGGCTTACCAGCAGGCGGTGGCGTCTCTCCAGGAAGGTACCACCAAGCCCATGTTAAACATGAAGCTTGAAGACCTGGTATTGCCCGAAGTTGAGATATCCGCGGACGAACAAGCGATGCAGGCCGAGGAAGATACTCAATGATACAGCTGTTAACCAAGCGAGTCCGCTTTGCGCCGAGTCTGGCACTGTCTGTGTTGTTGGCACTCGGTGGCTGTTCCTGGTTTTCGGATGATATAGAAGTACGAGTGCCGGTGGAATTGGTCAAGTTCAAGGCGGAGGTGAAACTCGTTGAACGCTGGTCAGTGAATCTGGGCAAAGGCGTCGACGACAGTGCGATCAAATTAATCCCGGGCCTGGTAGGCGGAAGGATATACGCGGCATCTGCTGATGGTAATGTTGTCGCGGTAGATACGGGTACCGGCAAGGTCGTTTGGAAACAGTCGATTGTTGACTTTTATGCCGAAGACGAACGCGCTATCGCTTTCGCCGATGGAATTGATGCGATCACCGGCGGTGTTGGTGTCGGCGGGTCCCTCGTAGTCGTTGGCTCAGCGGCTGGCGAGATTGTTGCTCTTCAACAGGTCGACGGCTCTTTAGCCTGGCGCGCGACAACCACCAGTGAAGTGTTGGCGCCACCGCAGGTGGTCAATGGCAAAGTCTTTGCCCAGTCTATCGATGGCAAAATTGCAGCCTTCGATGCTGCCAGCGGCGAGCGTAAATGGCTCTACTCGACTCCGATTCCCAGTCTGACGTTACGCGGTACCAGTACACCGATCGCCGACAAAGATTTTCTGATCGGGGCCTTTGCTAATGGAAGAATGGTGATGCTTGACCAGAACCGTGGCCAAGTGGGTTTCGAGCAACGGGCTGGCGTTGGCCAAGGCCAGTCTGACCTGGAGCGGCTGGTAGATATTGATGGCCAAATGGTGCTGGATGGCTCGGTACTCTACGTGGTGGCTTATCAGGGTAATTTAGTCGCCATCGATTTGAGCGCCAAGGGTCAAATTCTTTGGTCGAGAGAGGCTTCCAGTATTGTTGGTCTGGGTACGGGTTTTGGTAACATCTATTTGGCTAGCGAAGACAGCCGATTGACGGCAATCAGTAAAGATACCACGGATGATGTCTGGACCACAGAGGCCCTACTGTATCGTGATATTACTGCGCCTGTAGCGGTTAGCAGTTATGTAGCGGTGGGGGATTTCGAAGGTTATCTGCATCTGATTGCTCAGTCAGACGGTCGTTTTGTCGGACGTGAAAAGCTCGACAACGCCGGTCTAACAGCACCAGTGATTGCCGACGGCAGTAGAATTTACCTGATTAGTAACAGTGGCCGCCTCTTGGCGCTTGAGGTTCGCTGAGCGAATATGATTCCTGTAATTGCTTTAGTAGGGCGACCCAATGTTGGTAAATCGACACTTTTTAATCGTCTGACCAAAAGCCGCGATGCCCTGGTCGCGGAATTTTCTGGCCTCACTCGCGACCGCCAGTATGGCAAAGGTGCCATGGGAGACTTCGATTACTTCGTGGTAGATACCGGTGGTTTGAGTGGTGACGTTGATGGGATCGATAAGCCCATGGCTGAGCAGGCGTTGACAGCTATCGGCGAGGCAGATCTGGTCTTGTTTATCGTTGATGCCAAGGGCGGCCGTACCGCCTCAGACGAAGAGATCGCTCGCGTGCTGCGAGGCGACGAACGCAATGTTTTACTGGTCGCTAATAAAATTGACGGCCAGGATCCTGATTATGTGTTGGGTGAGTTCGCTTCTTTGGGCCTGGGTGCGCCGTGTTTAGTCTCAGCGTCTCAAGGTAGCGGCGTCAAGTATATGGTTGATGAAGAAATTCGAGAGAATCTTTATGACATCATAGCCACGCAAGTTGAGGACCTGTCGGCCCCGCCGGAAGACCAGGGTGTCAAGATCGCCGTCGTTGGCCGCCCCAACGTTGGTAAGTCGACGCTGGTCAATCGCCTGTTAGGTGAAGAACGTGTGGTGGTATTCGACCAGGCAGGTACCACCCGCGATAGTATCTATATACCCTATGAACGTCGCGGCAGGAAATACACCTTGATCGATACGGCGGGTATTCGACGTCGTGGCAAGGTGACGGAAAAAGTTGAAAAATTCTCGATTATTAAAACCCTGGCTGCCATTGATGATGCCAATGTTGTGGTGCTAATGGTGGATGCGATTGACGGTATCGTCGATCAAGATTTGCATCTGTTAGGTCATGTGTTGGATGCAGGTAGGGCCTTGGTGGTTGCGATTAACAAGTGGGATAGTACCGACCTTGAACAGAAAAATATCGTCAAGCGCGAGCTTGAGCGACGTCTGATTTTTATCGATTTTGCCCAGACCCATTTCATATCGGCGTTAAAAGGCAATGGTGTCGGCAAGCTTTATGAATCCATCAACAAAGCCTACGAGTCGGCCACCAGAAAGCTGCAAACCCATACGTTGAACGATATTCTGGCGAAGGCCTTGCAGGAGCACCAGCCACCAACGGTGAATGGCCGACGCATCAAGCTACGCTATGTGCATGTGGGTGGAAATAATCCGCCAATAATAGTTATCCATGGCAACCAGACTGAAGCCGTTCCCGACTCCTACAAACGCTACTTGCAGAACAAGTTTGTTGCAGCCTTGAAGCTTGAGGGTACGCCAATTCGAATTGAGTTCAAGACTTCTGACAATCCGTTCAAGGATCGAAAGAATGTCCTCTCTGCGAGCCAGATCAAGAGCAAGCGGCGGCTGGTAGAGCACGTGCGAAACTCGAAGAAGACCGATCGGCGTAAGGGTAAGCACAAACAGTAGCGAGTGAATCAATACCCTGCCGACAACCTGCCAATCGCTTCATTAATGACGTCGTAAGAAATCTGTGACGGCAGTATTGAAGCCGTCGATGGCTTCGAGATTGACCGCGTGTCCGGCGTCAACGGTGACAATTTCCAGGTTTGGCATCGTCGCTTCAGCATAATCCCTGAAAGGTTCAAATCTTGCTTCTCGTGTGCCTTGCACCAGCAGGGTCGGTACCTGGTTGTTTTTGATCAAGTCTCGCACCGATGCATTGCCATTGGTGTGCGCTAGGGTTCGGCCGACGCCCCCAGGGCTGAGTTGTTGGCAGTCGGCAAGCAGTTGCGCCTTCCACGGTTCGGGGATGCGCTTGGCATGCCGGGGATGCACAGCGATGGCATTGATGGCGTCTAGCCCACCGGTTTCATAGTGCCGAATCAGTTGTTGAGCATTTTTTCTGAAGTGGGCGGTGACCGCCGGCTCTGCAAAGGCTGATGTGGAGTTGGTAAACACCTGGGCATGGGTGTGTCCTGGATGCGTCAGGCTGTAACGTAACGTCAGTGCCGCACCGAGGGAATAACCCAGTACAGACCAGCTTTCAATGCCCAGTTGCTGACGGATCAGGTCAAACGCCGCCACATAATAGTCTGGCTGATAGCACGCTGAGTCGGTGGGTGAAGCCGCACGCCCATGACCAAAGAGCTCAATCACAACCGGTGAGCAGACCTGCCGCAGTGCGTCTAGATTCGCCAGCCACTGGGCGCGGGAAGACAGAAATCCATGGACCATTAGCAATGCCGGACCGTTACCCTCAAATTGCTCGAAATAGGGTAACAGCATGGTTATTGCAATTCCTGCTGAGGATCGGTCTGAATAAATAAACCGGGATCGACCCTGGCATTATTTAGGCTGACGCTCCAATGCAGGTGCGGCCCTGTGACCCTTCCGGTTTGACCCACCTCGCCGATGCCATCACCTCGATTCACCCGGTCGCCAAGTTTGACTGTCGTTGCGCTGAGATGACAATACATGGTGATCAGCCCCTGGCCATGGTCAAGGATGACGGTATTGCCGTTAAAGAAATAGTCACCCACAGCAGTCACGATCCCAGCTGCTGGGGCAATAATGTTCGTGCCAGAAGGCGCCGCTATATCCATGCCGCTATGTGGGCTGCGTGGCTGATCATTGAGAATCCGCCGAGAGCCAAATGAGCTGGAGCGTCTGCCGCGGGTAGGTACGGCGAAGTCAGTGATCACAGGTCCTTCCCTGAAGTGCAGGAAAGCGTTGTCCATCAGGGAACGCTCCCGCTGAATGCGATCCATGTCCTGAGCATACGGGTTAACCTTGCGGTCATCAGGTATGGTCAGGCGCTGCACGGGGTAGGTCTTGGGTTTGACCTCAAAGGCCAGTGTTTGGCGGGTTTCGGCGTCGAATTCTAGTGCTAGCTGGTAGGTGCCCGGCGCTGTAGACAGGGCAAGCCCAATGATGGCGTAGTGCTTATCATCGACCCTGGTCAGGAGCACTGGGCGATCACCAAACCTTGCGCTGGTGGCTTCACTGGCGACTTCGATGACTGCGACACCACCTGGTACCGGCTCGGCTCGAGGCAGACCGTAGGCGGGCAAGCAAATAACCGCCAAACAACCGATTAGCCAGGCAGTGCCACAAGATTTCAGATGACTGAAGTTGTTTATGTGCAGGTTCATGCTCATGTTTATGGTGCTTCCTTAAGATCCGCCATGGGCGCGTCGTTGGCATCATCGAAAACCGCGGTGACCGTGGCCTCGAATCGACCACGATGAACGCGCGCACTGATCTGTTGCCCGGGCTTGAGTGTTAAGGCATCGCGGACTATTGCAGTGGGCTTATCCGGCGCTGAGACGATGGCATAGCCTCGCTGTAGTGTCGCCAGGGGGCTGACCGTGTTCAGTTGCTCGGCGTTACGGGTCAGCTGCCGGTGACTGGCATCAAGCAGTTCGCGCATTTGTCGTATCAGACGTTGCTGCAGATAATGCAGCTGGCGTTGTTGGGCGTCGATCAACTGGCTCGGCTCCTGAATACCCGCTGCCGCCAGATTCAAGCGCGCTCGCGCACGTTCGGTTTGACGCTGGATAGCACGGAGCAGTCGGGCTTGCATGTCGGGTATGCGAAATTGGCCGAGGTAATGGCGGAATCCGCCACGCAGGCGTAATTCGAGATCATCCAAGCGCTGGTGAAAATCTTGGAGGCGCTGACCGGGGTGACGCATGCGGTTACCCAGGTGCTGCAAATGCCGACGCTGTTGACTGATCTCGGCATTGGCCAGGCTCACCATGCGTCGCTCATAACGTAAAAACGTCTGCAGCCATTCACCGGCATCGGGGCTGATCAACTCAGCCGCGGCAGAGGGGGTGGGTGCACGCAGGTCGGCGACGAAATCGGCAATCGAGACGTCCGTTTCGTGGCCCACGGCACACACCACCGGTAGGCGACTATTGAATATCGCTCGAGCAACGGGTTCCGTATTGAAACTCCATAAATCCTCCAGCGAGCCACCGCCTCGAGTCAGCAGAATCACGTCAAACGGGTCATCTACATAGGCATTGGCCGCGTTCAGGGCCCTGACTATCTGTTGGGGTGATTCCTCACCCTGCACGGCCACGGGTAAAATGGTGATATTAATCGCCGGAAAGCGCCGACGCATAACCTGCAAGACATCCCGAATCGCTGCCCCGGTAGGTGACGTAATAATGCCCAAATGCTGCGGCATAGCAGGGATAGGCTGCTTGCGCGCTGCGTCAAACAAGCCTTCCGCCTGAAGCTGGCCTTTAAGCTTGTCGAATGCTCGTCGCAGGGCGCCGTCGCCCGCCTCCTCGACAAATTCGGCGATCAATTGATATTCGCCGCGACCCTCGTACAGGCTGATTTTGCCGCGCACAATCACCTGCTGACCATCTTTCGGGGTGAAACGAATCGACTGGTTACGATTACGGAACATGGCGCAGCGAATCTGAGCGCCACTGTCCTTCAGGGTAAAGTACCAGTGGCCTGAGGATGGGCGGGCGAAATTAGAAATTTCACCAGAGACGAAGACCATGGAAAACTCGCCTTCCAGCAAACGTCTGGCAGCGTGATTGAGGTCAGCAACAGAAAGAATTTCGCGGTTTGATTGTGGTATTAATGACATCCGGTCATGATGCCTGTTTTACTCGCATCTGCAAGACCTATCTGTATAATACGCGCCTTTGGAGTGGCCTGAATTCAATGACTACGACCGAAGTACCCCCTGTTGTACCTTCTGCTGGAACCGCTGCTGTAAGCGCTGATCTTACCGGGCATAATATTCATGCCGAGAAAATCCTGATTCTGGATTTTGGTTCTCAATATACCCAGCTGATCGCCCGTCGGGTTCGAGAAGTGGGCGTTTATTGCGAAATACGGGCCTTTAACCTCGATGAGGCGACGGTTCGAGAATTCAATCCACGAGGCATCATCCTCTCCGGTGGGCCGGAATCTGTGACCCAAGACGATACCTTGCGAGCGCCAGAGTATCTGTTCAATCTCGGTGTCCCGGTGCTCGGTATCTGTTATGGCATGCAAACCATGGCGTTACAGTTAGGTGGCCGGGTCGAGGCTTCCTTAAAACGTGAATTCGGCTATGCCCGGGTTGAGGTCAATAGCCCCAGCAACTTGCTGCAAGATATTCACGACGAACTCGATGCAGATAAGACCTATCTCGACGTCTGGATGAGTCATGGCGACAAAGTCGCCGAGCTACCACCGGGCTTTCAGGGTGTCGCCAGTACCAGCACCACCGAGTTTGCCGCCATGGCCGACGACACACGCCACTTCTATGGTTTGCAGTTTCATCCCGAAGTGAATCACACGCTCCAGGGCGTCGCCATCATGACTCGGTTTATCAAAACCATTTGTGGCTGCCAGGGTCTGTGGACACCGGCGAATATCGTCGAAGACATCATTGCTGATGTGCGCCTCAAAGTCGGTGACCGCAAAGTCATTCTTGGCTTGTCTGGCGGTGTTGACTCGTCAGTGGTCGCCGCCCTGTTATCCCGAGCCATTGGCGACCAGCTGACCTGTGTGTTTGTTGATAACGGCCTGTTGCGTAACGAAGAAGGCGAGCAGGTAATGAACATGCTCGGTCAGGGGTCAGAGAACGTGTTTAAACTGAACATCATCAAGGTCGATGCTGCTGACCTGTTCATGGGTAAGCTTGCCGGCGTCGCCGATCCAGAACAAAAGCGTAAAATTATCGGTAACACGTTCATTGAGGTTTTCGATGTGCAAGCCAAGGCCATTGAAGACGTTGATTTTCTCGCTCAGGGAACCATTTACCCAGACGTCATCGAGTCAGCAGGTAACAAAGACGGCAAAGCCCACGTGATCAAATCTCACCATAACGTTGGTGGCTTACCGGATTATATGCAATTAGCCTTGATCGAGCCCCTGCGCGAACTGTTCAAAGATGAAGTGCGTAAAATTGGTCTCGAACTAGGCCTGACGAAAGAGATGGTGTTCCGTCATCCGTTTCCAGGCCCCGGCCTCGGCGTCAGAATTCTCGGCCCAGTATCAAAACCCTTCGCCGATCTGTTGCGGGAAGCGGATGCCATCTTCATCGAAGAATTGCGTGCCGCAAACCTCTATGAAAAAGTCAGCCAAGCATTCGCAGTATTTTTGCCGGTGAAGTCTGTGGGCGTAGTAGGCGACGCTCGTCGCTACGAGTATGTTATTGCTTTGCGCGCAGTGGAAACCATCGACTTCATGACAGCCCGTTGGGCGCATCTGCCCTATGATTTTTTGGAGAAAGTCTCTGGCCGAATCATTAATGAAATCAGCGGCATCTCACGGGTCACCTACGACATTTCCAGCAAGCCGCCGGCGACGATAGAGTGGGAGTAGTCTCTAAAGCGACAATTCCAGCTCACCCCTATTTTTAAGGAGTACACTCGTGGAAACCATCACTATTACGGGCGCCAACCGTGGTATCGGCCTGGAATTGACTCGACAGTACCTCCGAGCCAACAATACGGTTATAGCGACCTGCAGAAATCCATCAAGCGCCACGGATCTTATTACATTGACCTCAAATCCGAATTTACAGGTCGCCCAGCTTGATGTGACTGATAGGCAATCGGTGGACGCCTTTTGCGCCAGCATCAAAGACAAAGTCATTGATGTTCTGATTAACAATGCGGGAGTGAAGGGCAGTGCGAATCAGGGCTTGGATGATATGGATGCCGAAAGTTGGCTGGCGGCGTTCAACACCAACACTATCGCGCCGTTTATGCTTTCGTCGAGGTTGCTAAAGAATCTCAAACCAGCAGACCGACCGCGCATCATCAGTGTCTCCAGCTACATGGGCTCAATCAGTCGGCCGGGCACCGGCCTCTATGCATATCGCAGTTCCAAGGCCGCCTTGAACAAAGTAATGCAGGTGATGGCCAACGAGTTACTCGCCGAGGGTGTCATTGCTTGTCCTGTGCACCCAGGTTGGGTGCGAACTGATATGGGTGGCTCTGATGCTGACTTGAGTGTCGAGCAGAGTGTCGGGGGCTTAATCGCAGTAATCGACAAGCTCAGCATGGCGCAGAGCGGTCGGTTCTGGAATTGGGATGGTGAAGAACTACCCTGGTAATCGCCACCAAAGTAAATTTTTTCAAATG
>Ga0115556_1002750_pt1 | contig 11525 bp, 8 predicted proteins | sample COGITO_mtgs_1104_5_FD_87282 | JGI IMG/M metagenome (GOLD analysis project Ga0115556, IMG submission 87282) | Pelagic marine microbial communities from North Sea - COGITO_mtgs_110414 | ecosystem: Environmental > Aquatic > Marine > Epipelagic | place: Germany:Helgoland, sampling site Kabeltonne... | reverse complement strand
TGAGACGATGATGTCGTCGTCGTTGTCGCGTGCACTCTGGAGCAGCTTCTCTCGCGTAAGGGTTTAAAAAAGGTTCCCGTTGTCCTCGTCGCTGTGTGTGTTGTTGTCGTTGACATCATCATCATCCTTCTCTCTCTCTCTCTCTCTCTGAGAGTCTCTCACAGTACGCTATCGAAGAAAAGAAAAGAGGGTGCGGGGTATGACGAGAGAACGCACCTAGGAGATAAAATCTTTCCGAGACGAGAAAATTTCTCTTTTTTAGGGTTTCAGAATTTTTTTTCAGATTTCTTTTTCTTACAACTTAACACAAAAGAGAAGAAGAGCGAGAGAGACAAAATTTTTGATGAGATGATGACGATGATGATGAGCGCGACGACGACGACTGCTCGAACGCTTCTTCCGCGCAGCAAAGGCGGCGAAAGGAGGAGGCGCGAGAGGAGGAAGGGGACGACGACCACCGTTGGGTTTTCTTCCTCTTTTTTGTCTTCTTCTTCTTCTTCTTCTGAAAGGAGGAGGAGGAAAACGAAGATGATGAGCCAAAACTGGGACGCCAGAGATTTCGACGAGAGGCGAAGCAGCAACAGCGCGAGTGGCACGAGCAGTAACACCAACAACAACAACGATCAAAAGTTTATACCCTTGGAAGCGGAAACCGAGAAACAGTTCCGCGAGCAATCTTTAAATCGATTGAAGCAGTTCATCGACGAAACGGCGTCGGATCCGGAGAAAGCGATGAAAGATCCGAAAACAGTTGGACAGAAAGTGCTGAACTTGATTATAGAAACGTGCGAGATTTGGAACCCGCCGAAGTTTTTATGGCGAACGGCGGCGACTTTGTTGTTAGCCGGGAACGTCTGTTATCGGTTACTGTTAAAACCGTCGGTGAAACTGAAGAAACGGATCAACATGAAACAGACTGTGGAGCAAATCGCGAGAATTGGGCCGGAGACGTTAGGCGTAGCGATGATGACTTCGTCCTTCGTCGGCTTGGTGTTTACGATTCAGTTTTGCAAAGAATTTTCCAAAGTTGGATTGAAAAACGTCATCGGCGGTTTGCTCGGATTAGCGTTCGCGAGAGAGTTGACGCCGGTGATTTGCGCCATCGTTCTCGCCGGTCGCGTTGGGTCCGCCATCGCCGCCGAGTTAGGGACCATGCAAGTCACGGAACAAGTCGACCAACTCACCGTTTTAGACACCGACCCGGTGGATTATTTGGTCATCCCTCGCGTCTTAGCGTGCATGATCTCCCTCCCTATTTTATCGTTAATCTCCTTCGCGCAATCGATGGCGGCGTCCATTATCCTCGCCGATTTCCGCTACGGCGTCTCCCCAAACGTCGTCATCGACTCCGCGGCAAAGTATTTAGAGTTGAGCGATATCGGCGTCATGTCCGCCAAGAGCGTGGCGTTCGGCGCGGTCATCGCGGTCATTTCCTGCGGGTGGGGGACGACGACCATTGGCGGCGCTAAAGGCGTCGGGGAAAGTACCACCGCATCCGTGGTTATTTCTTTGGTGGCGATATTCGTCGTCGATTTCGTGTTGAGCATGGTGTTCTTTAACAAGTGATTGATGATTGAAACGTTCGATGATGGTAGTTATTAGAAAATTTAGAACTCGCTTTGGTTGTTTATCCCTTCATTACTTACACGCTTTGTTGTTGTACATCATCCTCAAACATGATGAGCGCCGCAAAGCGTAGCACACAAACTCCTCGAACAACGATCAACGAGCACCTCTCCTCCACTCGAAAAACGAGGAGCGCATCGTTCGCTCAAAGTCAAAGAAGAAGAGGACAAAAGAATCGAAGATTTTGCCTCCCCGTCGTTAACGGTGGTGACGACATCATCATCGTCCAAAACGAAATCATCAAAGAAGCCGAACCTCTCCTGTCTCAATCCTCCTCGTTCTCTGACTCCCTCCTGGAAGCAGGCATAGAACCGTGGCAACTCTATTTCGGCTTCTTCGCCGGAATAGCGCCGTTCATCATCGCCGCGTACGAGTTCGGGAAACGGATTTTAATCCAACGCAAATGCGCTTTGTGCCAAGGCTCAGGGCTGATTAAAAAAGGAGAATATGCGAGAAAGTGCACCGCGTGCGGAGGATTCCTACCCTGGGAATCCTGGGAACGGTTTTTAGACGTAGGAACGACCGCTAAAATAGGCAACGGAGGACGCGTGCGCGTACCTGAAGGACAAACGTCGGTTTTTTACGACGTGGAGAAAACCGTCCTGGCGAGCGAGAAGAGGAAAGCGCTTGAAGACAGCCGCCGAGTCGCCGCCGCCGAGAACCCGCCCGCTGTCGAGGAGGACGAAAGGAAAGAGAGCAGCACAAAATAATACATTGAAAAAGAGTAGTAAATTAGAAGAGAGTCATCAAAATGTAATGCTAATACTGATAGAACGCGTGCGTAGTTTAAAGCGGATCGATTGGATTGGTCAGTCGTCACTTTTTCCCCCCAGAGGGCCAATTCCAAACCTCCTTACTCTCTACTAAAATACGACACACAATCATGCGAACGCTCGTCGCGTTTCAAGCGGTCGTCGTCAAAGAAACGTCCTCGCTCCCACGTCGGTCTCATCTTCTTTTCGGACGAGGTAAACGACACGGGCGAGGCGCGATGGTGATAAAAGTTGCTCAACAACAACAACAACAACAACAACAAATGCACTCGTCTTCGCCGCCGGATTTAGCGAAACTCAACGAACTCTTCCCGTCCTCCGAGGCGTATTATCAATCGATGTCGAGGCCAAAAACGATCGCAAAGCCGGATAAGATTGCGCTGAAATCAATGACGAGAGATGAGATGAAAGATTGGCTGGTATCCATCGACGAGAAGCCATCGAGAGTGGAACAGTTGATTGAATCCATGTACAGGAGAAGACAACTATCGCCAACGAAAGCAGCAGCGGGAGAGGAGGAGAAAGACGACGACGGGAATTCTTCTGTTTCCAATTACTGCAACGACGTCGAAGACATGTCGTCGGAGATATCTGCGAAATTTCGAGCGAAAATGCACGAGTTGGCGTCGTTTGGTGGGGATTTAACTTTAGATTCCATCAACGTCGCGAAAGACGGGACGAGGAAAGTCACTTACGCTCTGAGCGACGGCGGGATCGTCGAATCGGTCATCATACCGCCGTTACCAGGCGAAGCAGAGGAGGACGGGAAAAAAGGACGAACGACGGTGTGCGTCTCTTCGCAGTTAGGGTGCGCGATGAACTGTCAGTTTTGTTTTACCGCGAAAATGGGTCTGAGAAAAAATCTAAACGCGAATCAAATCGTGCAACAAGTCGTCAACGCGAGAGATATCGCCGGAGAAGACGTCACGAACGTCGTGTTCATGGGGATGGGCGAGCCGTTGCACAACACAGAAAATGTTCTGAAAGCGGTGAAAATCATGACCGATCCGAAAGGGTTGAATTTTAGTAAGAACAGAGTAACGGTATCCACGAGCGGATTGATCCCTGGGATTGAGCGATTTTTGGACGAGTCCGATTGCATGTTAGCCGTATCGTTGAATGCGACGACGAACGAAATTAGGAATTGGATCATGCCGATTAATCGGAAATACCCGTTGGAAGATTTGTTAGGGGTGATCCGGGAAAGATTTAGCAATAATAGTAGTGGTGGTGGTGGTGGTAGTAGTAGTAGTAGTAGTAGCGACGAGCGCGCGAAAAGATCTCGACGACAGCAAAGAGTCTTCTTCGAGTACATCATGCTCGCGAACGTCAACGATTCGTTCGAAGACGCCGATCGAATCATAGAAATCTCCAAAACGATCCCGTGCAAAATCAATTTGATTTACTTCAACACGCACGACGGCAGCGAATTCACGTGTTCCAATCAAGAGCACATCTTGGCGTTTCGAAACTATTTACTCGAGAATGGAGTTTTAGCGACGATACGAAAATCCAGAGGAGACGAAGAAATGGCGGCGTGCGGGCAGCTCGGGAAACCGGAGGATCAAGCAAACTGGAAGCCGCAACCGCCGAGAATGAAACCGCCAAAAAGTATGTCCATTTGATGAGATTAGATTATGTTACACGCATTTTTGATTCCTACTTCACAACATCTATGAAATTTTACACTATACTCTTCCAGTTCACACACACACGCATCATAGTACTACGGTCTTCAATATAATAAATATCTTAATAATAATCGGGATCTGGATCGCCCCTTTTCCTCGTGATATTCTTCTGACTCAATCTCGAAGAAGGCCGAATGATTTTCTTTCCATCTCTCGTCGAATCTTCCCCGTTGCTTGAATCTTTACTCCGCTGTTCGCTTTGTTTACTCCTCCCCGAAAAACTCGGTTGTTTCCTTGGCGCGTTTCCTTCGCCAAAAAGACCGCCTCTTTCGAACTCCCGTTCACTGGCCGTCTTCAACATCCCAGCCGCTTCCGTTTGCCCGTTCTGCTCGGCAATATCTAAAGCCGTGGCAGAATCGTTTCTTCTCAACCCGCCTTCGCCACCGCCGGCGCCGACCATCGGCTCTTTCGATTCCAACCGAATATCCGCGCCGTGATCGACCAACGCGCTCAACGAGCTCGAACTCCCATTCTTCGCGGCTAAATGTAACGCGGAATACCCACCTTTCATCTCCGCTTTCTCTCCAGTCACCGATGCCCCCCAATCGCACAACAGCTCAATCATCTCCGTATTCCCCCCGTGACTGGCCACGTGTAACGCCGTCGCCCCCAACTCGTTTTTTGCATCCACGTCGCAATTCTTATCCTCCAACAAAACTCTCGCGCACTCGATGTACCTCTCGTTCTCCGTCACGTCTCCCCTGCACACCTCGTGCAACGCCGTGTCTCCAACTTTATCCTTATGGTTCACGTCTGCTCCGTTCTCTAACAAAATTGCCATCGCATTCGCGTTCCCCCAAGTCGCGGCGTACGTCAACGGCGTCATCCCGGAATCGTCCGTCTCGTTCACGTTCGCTCCAATCGTGATCAACGCGACGATCGTTTCCACGTCGTCTTCCTCTGCCGCGTCATGGAGTGGTGAAGACGTCGAGTGCTGTTATTGTTTGAGAAAATTTATTAAAGGAGAGATAGAGAGAGAGAAACATGTCAGCGCCTGCAAAATGTCCGCTCCTTTTCTCAAAGTCACATCTCAACATCTTTCGTATTTTTTCCATCGTCGGAGAAAAGAAGAGATTGAGAGTTGGTTTTTATTCCATTCGCGCGTTCGTCGCGAGAAACCAAGAAGAAGTAAAAGAAGACGCGAAACGTAAAAACCACCAATAAAGCTCTGTTCTTCGTTCTCTGACGGTGGCGCGTGCTCTCTGAAGAGCATCAAAAGAGCGCGAAATGATGAGCACATTTTTAACAGCACAACGCGTTACATTTCCAATGCGAGAGTAAAAAACCACGCTTACCATGCTCTCTTCGATGTTGAAACTTTCCATCGCGCGTTTCATTCGCTGGTACGAGTCCGTTCGTTCGTGTTGGACGACATTTTTACTGCTCGTTTGCGTCTTCATCTCTGTCTACGAAAAGAGTAGTATAAATACTACTGCTACGCAGAAGTGTGATGAGTCAGAAGAAATCTCCACAAGACTGACGTTTTAGAAAAAGCGCAGAGAAAGAACAACGTTAAAGCTTTGATAAAAACCACCATGTGCGAGTGGACTTAAAAGAAGAAGAAGATGCGAGACACTTGAATAATAACGCGAAGCATTTAAAGTAAAAAAATGGGCGTGAAAGACCTGTGGACGATCCTGGAACCGTCCGCGGAGCGCGTCAATTTAGACGCCTTAACCGGGAAAACCATCGCCGTGGACGCATCCATCTGGATGATGCAATTCCTGAAAGCGATGCGAGACGACCGAGGGGAACCGATCGCAAACGCACACATATTAGGCTTTCTGAAAAGAATCATAAAGTTACTCCATTTACGAGTGTTTCCGGTGTTCGTGTTCGACGGGAAAACGCCGGGGATTAAACGAGCGTGCGTGCGGGAAAGGAAGAGGAAGAGTTTGGAGGCGAAGTTGACGCTGAGGAAAGCGGCGGAAACGATCTTGATGAACGCGATCGAGAGGGAGATTTTGGAGAAACAACTAGAAAAGCGCGTGGAGAGAGATATGGATAAAGATGAACGGTTTTTTAAGGAGAAAATGTTCGGGGAGATGATGATGTTTGACGACGACGACGACGCGGGAAAGGAGAAGAAGAAGAAGAAGCGGAAGTTTATAATCGATCCGGATGATGATGATGATGATGATGATGAACAAGCAGAAGAACACGCAAAAGAAAACAAAGAGACGGAAGAGAGCGAGACAGACCCGGACGAGGATTTCTCGGCCTGGGATGTGGAACTCCCGACGGATGAAGACGGTAAGATTGACCCGACCGTGCTCGGCGCGTTGCCGGTTTCGATGCAACTGGAGATGATGAAACGGATCCGAGACGAAAACGTAGGGAAGAATCGGTCGCAGTTTCAAGCGGTAGAGAAAGATTCGATGAGCTTTTCGCAGTTACAAATAGAGAAGTATTTAGAGAGCACAAAGTTGAGGAAAGAAATGGATCGGACCATGAGGCAGAACGGGGCGAAGAGTAGCGGGAACAATAACGCAGGGGACGTGTCCAAGAAGATTGCCGCGCACGACGGTTTGGAGTACGTGTACCATAAAGGAGAAAGTGATGGTGGCGGTAAAGGAAGTGGCTTGGGTACTCACAGCAAGTCAGGAGGAGGAGGAGGAGGAGGAGGAGGAAACACTACTGGCAATAGGATCTTCCCAAACGGCCAAACGAGAGATATGCTGGAGGATTCCTACCGAGGCTTCGCCTCGTTCCAAGCGGGCCAGACGACACTGCTCAACAACCGTCCGCAGGTGCAATCGTTTTACCAAGAGAAGAAGCGTCGGAAAGGGCAACAAGATTTATCCGCGCCTCGATCGGATTTAATCATTTCCTCGGCGTTGAACGAACACTTGCCGGGACCGACGATTGCGAGATCGGTGGCGGAAATGCCGCACAGAAATAGTAAGAATCAAGATTCGAGTAAACAGGAACACTTATCATCGGAAGTACGGATCCAGATATCGAAAAAAGAGCTCGAGGATATAAAAACGGTCGACCCACTGTTTGCGGAGGAAGGCGAAGTAATCAAAGAAGAAGAAGAAGAAGAGGAGGAGGAGGAGGAGGAGTGGGAAGATGTCGAAGACGACGAAGATGCGAGACACTTGAAAATTGTCGAGCGCGTGCTCGAAGAAAAGTCCGAGCAGAAGAAGAAAGTGTTCAAAGGCGAAGAAGAGTGCGAAGACGTTGAAGAAGAAGCACCCGCCAGCGGCGATGGAGGAGGAGGAAGCGCGATGAAATCGAGGAAAGATGTGTACTCCATGACGCACGGATTCGTTCGCGGGAAAAGCTTAGAAGAGTGGCAAAGCGACGAAGAGAAAGAAGAAGGAGAAGAAGGTGAAGAAGAAGAAGAAGAAGAAGAGGAACGCACGAAAGCATTACCGGCACCACCAACGATGGATGTAAACGCGAGAGAAGAAGAGGAGAAACGGGAAGAAAAAGACAAAGAAGAAGAGCGCATCAAAATTCCATTGTCGTCATCGTCGTCGGACGACGAGGATAAAGTCGACAACGTCGATATAAAAAAAGCGTACGAAGCGAAATATTTGAGCGACGACGACGACGACGACGACGACGACGAAGAATACAACAACATCGACGTCGATAGCGAAGACGATGAGGGCGCTTTACAACGCGCAATTTTCCTTTCGCTCGAACGAGACAACCCCGGTCGCGTCGGTCGAGGATTGCGGAACCGTCCAAAAGGTAACGACGATGAACGCGACACGTACGAAGACATGAAGAAAGCGGCGGACGAGGCAAAGATTCTAAGCGAAGAGAAAAAGGAAGACGAAGAGGCTGCTGAAAAAGCGTCTCGGGAAAAAGCCGAGGGGAAGAAAAAGGAGAAGCAAAAGATGGTGACGTTTTTGGAAGAGGAAGGAGAAGAAGTGGTAGAAGAAGAAAAGATTCTTCAAAAACCATCGTCGGCTCCGCCCCCGCCCCCGCCTCCGCCGCCGACCTCGTACCAACCGTCCTCGTTCCAAACCGATACTCCGGAGAATGAGTTTTTCAAAAATTTCCGCATCAAATCGGACGTGGAAGATGAAATCGAACGAGAAATGGCGCAAGATGACGACCTATTTGCGAACGCTGCAAAGGAGATGGAAGACCACGAGCGAAGGAAAAAAATCAACACCATGATTGAAGAGAACGAGAAGGAACGGCAGATTCTAGAAGAGAAGCGGAAGAAAGCGCAAAAAATCTACGGCGAACAACCGACGCCGCAGATGTATCGCGAGGTGCAAGAACTCTTGATGCTCTTGGGCATTCCATACGTGGTTGCTCCGGAAGAAGCTGAAGCCGAGTGCGCGCATCTCAACAGAACTGGTAAAGTCGACGGCGTCTTCACGAACGATAGTGACGTTTTCTTATTCGGCGCCACTTTAGTCTTTCGCAACGCCTTCGAGAATACGAAAGCGATTCAAATGTACAAATCTTCGCGCATCGAGAAACAGTTAGGATTGAATCGCGAACGAATGATTCAATTAGCGATGTTGCTGGGATCGGATTACACCGTTGGTATCGATGGTATTGGTATCGTCAACGCGATGGAAGTTTTGGCCGGGTTTTCAGACGCGGACAAAGAAAACGGCGCGGAAAGTTTAGAAGGATTGAAACAGTTCAAGAAGTGGACGGAAAATCAGACGCTGAGTTTACCGGGCGCGAAAGGCGCGAAAGTGAGGAAGCACTTAGAGAAGATTAAAATCGAGGAAGAGAAGGTGAAGATGCAGATCGATGACAACGGAGATTCAGTCGCTCTCGTCGTCGTCCCGGACGATGATGAATGCGAAGCAGAGAAGAAGAAGCAAGACGACAATCCGGCGGAAACCGCCCCCGAAACTGCCAGCGCGGCGCGCAAGCGCTTCTACCAAGAACACCAAACGAAGAAAACAACGTGGAAGTTTCCACCATCTTTTCCGGACGACGCGGTTCGAGCGGCATACGCTGAACCTAAAGTCGATCCGTCCGAGGAAAAATTCGTTTGGGACCAAACGCCTTTGGAACGCGACATTCTCGATTTCTTTCGCGAGCGGTTAAACTGGCCCGAGGATTTCACCTCAGATACGCTCAAGCCGATGTACGATAAAATCAAAGAACGCAACGAAAAGTACAAGCAAAGGACGATGCAGGATTACTACGAGAGTTTGGTGCAAAAGTCCGACGGTTTTACGAAAATTAAGAGTAAGCGTTTGGCGCTGGCAGTCGCGGATTTAAAAGGAGAAGATTTTGACGCGAGCATCGTGTTTCCGGATAAACAACCCGGATCGAAGAAGAAGTCGACGACGACAAGAAAGAAGAATGTAAAGAAAAAGGAGACCGCGGTAGACGAGAATAGGGAAGGTGAAGAAGACAAAGAAGAAGAAGAGAGTGACGACGAAAATGCAGTAACAGAACCGGTCCCGTCGCCGTTACAACTCGCCGCCGCGCCGCCGAAGAGGAAGAAGAAAACCGCCGCGGCGCCGAAGAAGACAAACGAGAAACCTTTGGCACTCGCCCCTAAGAAGAAAACGGTGGCCAAGAAGAAACAGAAGAAGAAACAATAATAGTAAATAGAGTAGTAAATAGACAAACGTGCAAAAACGCTGGTGAAAACCAAGCGAATCGCGCGCGGGCGCGCCCGCTCTTGCGGATAACAAAAATAGTAAACATCAAATACGTTTCAAAGCGCTCTAAAGCACACGCGCGGCGTACATAAACCTCTCATCATCCCACCGCTAACACCGCGCTCAACACTATAAACCCTCCAATCAACGCGTACGTCACGTAATCCACCGCGCTCTTCGCGTTCTTCGCGGAGGAAAACACTCGCTTCTCGCTCAGCTTGTTCACCACCCCGTCCCCTTTTGGGCCTTGGAAGAGAATCAGCGCGATGGCGCTCACCGCGACGACGAGGCGGACAGATTCTAACCCCGCGTTGCCGGATGAACTCGTCGTCGTTTCCATCATCATCGTTTCCACGAGATTTGATGATGCTCTCGCCGCCTCTGCGTCATCAAACGTTTCCGCCGCGTTTGCCATCGCGATGTTTTGTGTCGTCATCCAAAACGCCGCAGCCGTTGACAGTGATGTCATCATCTCGTTTCCAATTATTCGTCGTTGTTGTTCTCCCTTCTTTATCTTCCTCTCCTCTTCAAACTCGTCTCGTTCTTCTTCTCTCGTTGGTGCGCGTGTTGCCGTCGTGCAAAGGCTTTTGCTCTTTTCCCTTCTTCTTGGTCCTCCTCCTCCTCGAAGAAGAAGACTCCCACGAGCAGTACCTCTGCTCGTGCTGTTATTACTCTCGCTCGAATGAGACGCACCAGACGAGGAGACCATCGACGATGCGGCTGATATCGTAAACATACTCGTTGTCGTGTGTCTCTAAATGAGGAAATTTCGGATAAAATGGAAAAAACCTCAAAGAAGAAAGAGTCACCGGGAGAGTGAACGTGCTTTCGGAAAGAGAGAGAAACAACTTTTGTCTTCCGTTAAAAGTCACAGATACACACAGACACAGAGAGAGAGAGAGAAGGAGAGAGAACGAGAGAGAGATGATGTTTACGACGAGTCGCAACACCACCACAAAAGTCAGTCTTTGCCCGCAAAGACACAACGGGCAAGACAAAAAGCAGTCGAGGAAACACCAACGAACGACCAACAAAAAGAGGACACAAACGATGAGTATAAAAGCGATGGCGAAGAAAGGAGGAAAGAGCGGCTCGAACAACGACGCACCGGAAGGGTTCGGGTTTCCCAAGAGGTGCGATTCTATTCCTTCTTCTTCTTCTGTGACTTCTTCTCGGAGATGAGATTGAGAGACAAAATGCGTTCGTTTCCCCCAAAACCTCCGTGTGATGCCTTCGAAGCGACTCGAGAGGACGATGCGTCCATTTGTTTGTTTGTTTGTTCGTGAGAGAGCGAGAGGACGACGACGACTGTTTTCTTTTCTCTCTCTTTCGATCTTTTTTACTGACCTTCGTTTTTCGTTCCTTCTTCGTACGATGATGATAACAACAGCGGCGGCGGCGGTTCCTCGTCCGACAAAGGTCGCGGCCCCGGTTCGGCGCCGCTCCGGATGGAAACGCAGGAGCAACGAAAACTCGGGTACGGCGGCGACGACGGCGGCATGGGCGGAGGTGGTAACGGTGACGACGGCGATGACGGCGAGGACGGCGACTACGACGACGGGTGGAATCCAGGAGGCGAAGGCGAACCGAGCACGATGGGTCTCGGCATCCTCCTCGTCGCCGGCGCCTGGGCGTTGTGGGAATACAAAAGACCGGGCGGGAGTTTGAACCCGCAAACGAAAATCGACCAGCAACGCGCGCGGTACGAGAAGGCTTTTAAAAATAAATACGGGTACTTTCCAGGGGAGGAACCTGCGAGGAGACTCGGGAGTAGTGGGAGCAGCTCGATCTCCTTCGGCGGGAGCGCGGCAGCCGTAGGAGGAGGAGGAGGAGGA
>Ga0115556_1002748_pt1 | contig 11526 bp, 10 predicted proteins | sample COGITO_mtgs_1104_5_FD_87282 | JGI IMG/M metagenome (GOLD analysis project Ga0115556, IMG submission 87282) | Pelagic marine microbial communities from North Sea - COGITO_mtgs_110414 | ecosystem: Environmental > Aquatic > Marine > Epipelagic | place: Germany:Helgoland, sampling site Kabeltonne... | reverse complement strand
TCGAAGGTACATTGGAGAATAATAAGCTTACCTGGAAGATATGGTTCTTTACTTGTGAAAATTTTACCATTCATTCCATTTTTGAACCGCCTCATCAAACCCAAGAATCATTTTTTTCTGGTTCCGGATGTAGTGCTTTCAAAAAACAACTCTCCTAAAGACATTGAAAGTCTATTTGATGGTGCACTACATTTGTTTGGGGTCAATTCCTTAATATGGTTTATAGATCCAAATAAGGACATTTATAAAGGGCAAAGCAAAAAAATAAATTGGGGACTATTGGATAAAATTCTCGGAGAGAAAAAAGTAGCTCTAGCAACCAGAAATCACAAAACGCGATATTCAGAAAAAAGGCCAGTATTTGTAAGCGCTTTTGATCTTATTTAGTGAAATGCTATTCAGATAATCGTTTAATGGGAAAAATGAACTCTGAATAATAAGCTTTGACCACATCTTCTTTACCGGCGCTCTCAAAAATGACTTTTTTACATTTTGGGAGACTTTCAGAAATTCGACTCACATAACCTCTCAGACCTTTTTTAAAGATGGTATTTATGTCTATAACCATAAAAAACTTAAGCTCTCCAATGTTAAACCCATTCTGATAATAGAGTTCGCATAACCTTCTCGGAGTGCCGATTATAAGTTCTGTTCCAAAATATAAATCATTTCGTTGTCTTATTCGAAGTCCTTTTTCGATGATCAGATCAGAGGTAAGGTCATGTTTCTTAAAGGACTCTTCAATATAATCTCCGAAGTCTCTTGCCAATTGATCCTCTGAAAACAGAATAATACCTCTAGGGGATCCCTCACGTGGCTCAGGTATTTCATCAATGATAAGCTGTTGAAGCAAATCAAAATACTGAGAAAAACCAGCTTTAATCACCAATGATTTCCCTGATTTAAATGATTTCCTTGCTTCTATGTCTAATGCTTCTTTCAATTTATTTGAGCTTTTCATTTTCAATATGTCTCGAGTGGTCTCGATTTGTTTTTTTCTTCATGTTTTTCTTGAATGCATTTTCGAGATCCACCCCAGTTTGATTCGCTATACAAATAAGAACAAACAGCACATCCGCTATTTCATCTCCTAAGTCAAGATTTTTATCTGAATCTTTTTCACTTTGTTCACCATAGCGTCTTGACATTATCCTTGCCAGCTCTCCAACCTCTTCCATAAGAATAGTTGTATTGGTTAATTCATTAAAGTAACGAACGCCGTATTTTTTAATCCATTCATCCACGACCTTTTGTGTGTTCGAGAGTTCCATATTTATAATTTATATGTTTTACGAAGTTAGAAATAATGTGTTGACCTTTTTCATTCTTCCCTTTCGGTTTTTTTTATGACATTTGTTTTAATTGCATTGATATGAAAAAAATAACCAATTACATTAATGGTTCAATGATTGAACCAAGTTCTGGAAATTATTTTGAAAACATCGATCCCTCAACCGGAAAAGCTTATTCTTTAATTCCGGATTCAGATGCGGATGATATTGATATAGCGGTTCAGGCAGCACAAAAGGCATTTCCGGAATGGTCGGGAATGTCTCTGGAAAAGAGGAGCAAATATATTGTTCAATTATCAGAGGGCATTGAAAAAAGAATGGATGAATTTGTAAAAGCGGAGTCGTTGGATAACGGAAAACCTGTTTCCTTAGCGGCCCAAGTCGACATACCAAGAGCGATATCGAATTTTCATTTTTTTGCTACTGCCATTTTGCATTTTGCTTCTGAGTCCCATTCAATGGAGGGTGTGGGCATTAATTATACGACAAGAAAACCAATTGGAGTAGTTGGTTGTATTTCTCCATGGAACCTCCCGTTGTACCTGTTTTCATGGAAAATTGCTCCTGCACTTGCATCAGGAAATTGCGTTATCGCCAAGCCGTCTGAGGTAACGCCTTACACTGCATATTTACTTTCGGAGGTTGCCCAAGAGATAGGTTTACCACCAGGAGTTCTTAATATTGTTCATGGAACAGGAGGGTCTGCCGGAGATGCCATAGTGAAGCATCCATTAATTAAAGCTATCTCCTTCACAGGAGGAACCGAGACAGGTGCTTATATTTCCAGAACGGCGGGACCTATGTTTAAAAAGCTTTCGTTAGAACTTGGAGGCAAAAACCCCAACATCATATTCGCTGACTGTGACTTTGAAGAAATGCTTACGACCACTGTAAGATCTTCATTTGCCAATCAAGGACAAATTTGTCTTTGCGGTTCCAGAATTTTTATTGAAAGGCCGATATATGAAAAATTCAAAACAGCGTTTGTTGAGAAGGTTTCCAGGATGAAAAACCTAGCACCATCAGATCCCAACTCAAAACAAGGAGCAGTTGTTTCAAAAGGACACATGGAGAAAGTGCTGTCATATGTTGATCTGGCCAAAGAGGAGGGAGGAACGATATTGACAGGAGGAAAAAGAGTGATTTTACCTGAACCCAACAACGAAGGATTTTTTATTGAGCCAACTGTAATTGAGGGTTTGAAATACGATTGTAGAACAAATCAAGAAGAGATATTTGGGCCAGTGGTAACCATCATGCCTTTTGATAGTGAGGAAGAGGTCTTGATGATGGCAAATTCAACGCAATATGGCTTGTCTACTACGGTATGGACAAGTAACTTAAAAAGAGCGCATAGAATTGCAGATCAGGTACATGCGGGAATTGTCTGGGTAAATTCTTGGTTGGTGAGAGATCTTAGAACTCCATTTGGTGGAGTAAAAGCTTCTGGCGTAGGAAGAGAGGGGGGATGGGAAGCCCTTAAGTTTTTTACAGAACCCAAAAACATCTTTATCAAGCAATAATGAGAACAACGGTCTTTTTTATTTTTTTGTATTCAATAGCATTTGGTCAAGTTCAACCTGTTTTGTGGCAGGTAGAAAGTGATACCATTAAGCAATGGAATTATTTTTTTGGTGATGAATTTAATGGAAGTGAAATCAACCAAGACTTATGGCATCAAAATTACCCGTGGGGAGGTCTTTCTCTCGATGTAGGCATATATGCCGCAAAAGAGATGGTAGAGCCGTCAAATGGATTTGTAAAGCTCAAAATAGACACTACAAGTGAATGGAGAAAATTCCCCAAATGGATGTTGGATGAAAAGGCCATTGAGAAATACAATGTGGAGGTCAGGAACGGCAACGAGGTTCAGTTGAAACATTTAATTTCTGCACTTTGGAGCAAGAAACAGTTCAAATATGGTTATTTCGAGTGTCGTGCTTTGGCACCTTCGGGGAAAGGATTTTGGCCGGGCTTTTGGTTGTATGGAGGCCATCCGAATGATGAAATAGATTTCATGGAAATGAAAGGAGAAAAAACGAAACATCTCCATGTTGACATTCATTGTCCTAATGACTGTGATAAGGTAAAAAACTGGATTGGGATCAAGAAGAATTGGGGAGGATGGATCAAAGCTTCAGAAGAAATTACCGACAAGTATGTGGTGTATTCTGGATTATGGACTCCGGGAAACCTCATAATTTACATGAATGGTCAGGCCATCGCGGAATACAATGGTGATTTTGGCACAAACATGAATCTAATCGCAAATATTTCAGTAGCTCAAGATAAGGGACCGTTCTCTCCAGGCCCTGACAAGAACACCGTTTTTCCGAATGAATTTATTATTGATTACATGCGGGTATGGAAGTCTGAAAATGACCAGATTCTCAGAACAGAGGAAAAAGAAATTGTTCGCCCAGAGTACATCGAAAACCCCATTATTGATAAAAACGCTAAAGAGTTCTCGAATGCAAAGCTTAAAAGACCTGTGGGTCTTATTTTTAATAAAAAGAAATTTAAGAAGCACTTGGGTTATGTTTCTCTTTTGCAGCAATCTAAGGGTCAATTATTGATTGAAAAAAACGGCAATTTTAAATCACCAGTATCAGTAATTTTATGCAATTCAAACAATGAGAAACTGAAGGAAATTGAATTGTTTGAAACCCAAAACACATTTGATGTATCTGAATTTAAAAAGGGAAAGTATTTCATTAAGCTTTTAAATGAGGGTCTAACTTCAACTGTAGCAATTGAACTTTAAAGTCTATTTGGGCTTCCCAAATCTAAGCCCTGCTGTTACTCGAATACTGTAAAAGTATTGTCTGTATTTGAGCTCATTGAATCCCACAGACTTATTGTCAAACTCTGTGTCGAGAAACACAAAATATTTATCATCTGTGTAGCCACCAATAAATCGCACATCGTACCTTGGTGCAAGCCCAAGAAAACCTCTTGATGTGCTATTCTGTGTATAAAATTTAGATTGTATTACCGCTCCTAATCCCAGCCAACCTGAAATTTGCCAGTTTTTATATCTGGTAACATATGCGTATCCTGGGATAACACCAAAATCAATGGCTGAATATATCGATGCTTCCGTTTTGGACGAAGTATTGTCGATTAGAAAGGGAGGAATTAAGCTTTTGTCGTCATTATCAACGCCAAAGCCATTCAAAGTACTTTTCAAATACCAGGTTTGGACCGCTTCTTTGTAATGGGCTTGTTTTCCCCGAAGAGCAGACATTTTAAATGCCTCGTTGTGAAAGTACCAAGCGTTCAAACTTAAATTTGTAACGCCGAGGGACTCTGTAATGCGATGATTTGTGATTGAATTATTGAAGGCTGTATCGATGTCTCCATAATTTTGTAATGCGTATCCGCGAACGGTCTTAAGATCAACATCAAAAAAGAGTTTTTTTAACGAAAAGTTCAATCCGACTTGGAATTGCTGCGATTCCCCCCAACGATCAATAGGTTTAACAAATCCAAACATCGGAAAAGCAATTCTCAGGTGAAACCATTTGTAGGCAAAACCAATACCCATTGTGGTTTTGAAATTATTCTTGAATTTGAGCACATTTGTTTCCTCTGTATATGGATATTTAATTCTGAATGGAGAAGCATTGAAACCAAGGTCAGTATAAAATACTTTTTTGTCTTTAAAGTTTTCTATAGGAGAGAGGTTATCCTGTGCGGATAGATTTGCAGCCGATAATAGAAAAAGACTACTTAATGCTATTTTCCAATCCCAAAATAAATGCATATACCTTTGCTCTTTCTTTTCTTTCTGAAGTTCTTCCGGATCCGCCTCCATGCCCTGCATTCATATTACAGTCGAAAATAAACGGATTCTTATCCGTTTTATATTCCCTCATTTTTGCCACATATTTTAAGGGTTCCCAATATTGAACCTGAGAATCATGATAGGCCGTTGTGATATACATGGCTGGATACGCAATGTTTTTAATATTGTCATATGGAGAGTATTTTAATAAATAGTAATAATACTCTTCTTCTGCTGGATTTCCCCATTCTTCAAATTCCGAAGTCGTTAATGGAATACTCTCGTCGAGCATGGTCGTGAGGACATCAACAAATGGGACCTGAGATACTATGCCCTTCCAAAGATATGGAGCCATATTTGAAACGGCACCCATTAAAAGCCCCCCCGCACTACCTCCATTGGCATAAATTTTATTTGGGTCACAGTACCCCATATGCCCCATGTATTCTGCGGCATTTATAAAATCAGTAAACGTGTTGATTTTCTTTAAAAATTTCCCGTTTTGGTACCATTCTTCACCCATATATTTTCCGCCTCGAATGTGTGCCGTAGCGAAGACAAAGCCTCTGTCCAAAAGACTCAATCGGGTAGCGCTAAAATAATCAGGGATGGTGTACCCATATGATCCATAGCCGTATAAAAGGCAAGGAGCTTCACTCAGTTTTGTTCCTTTTTTATACACAATAGAAATTGGGATTTGAGTGCCATCGTTCGCCCTTGCCCAGATTCTTTGAGATTCGTAATTATCACTGGAAAAAGAAGGGTCGAGAACTTTTTTCTGATGCCAAAGAGCTTGTTCACCTGACATCATATCGTATTTGAATATACTAGAGGGCGTGGTGAGCGAGTTGTATGAATAGAACAGTGTATTGGTATTGTAATCATCATTAACACCTAGTCCAAGATAATAAGTCTCCTCGTTAAATTCGATATACTTTTCTTCCCTTGATTCAAAAGGGTAAAGCTTCATCTTTTTAAGGCCATTAATTCTTTCTGTAATGACAAGGAATTCTTTAAATATTTCAAGCCCTTCAATCAGGATGTTTTCATTGGTTTCTTGAAACACCTCGCATTGAAAAATGCTTTTTGGAAAGCTTCTTGTGAAAAGAATTTTATTATTAGAGGCATTCATATTACTTATGATATAAAACCCATTCTCATGATGATCTACTTCATAAATGTGGTTGAATTTTCGCGGAATAAAAACATTGACTTTAGCTCTAGAGTCCGCGGCATCCAACCATAGAACTTCTGAAGTCATTGAGCTGTAGCTTGCAATAAAAATGTATTTCCTGGTTTTACTTTTGTAGAAAGACACGCTAAACTTCTCATCATCTTCTTGATAAATGAGCTCGTCTTCACTCGACTTTTCCCCAATAATGTGGCGGTAAACTTGAAATTCACGAAGCGTTTGTTCGTCTTTTTTAATGTAATAAATTGCTTTGTTGTCATTGGACCAGATAATATCACCATTTGAATCTTCAATTCGGTCCTTTAAATACTTCCCGTTTTTGTTTTTACGAATGGAGATGGTGTTTTTTCGCCTACCCACATTGTCTTCTGACACGGCCAGTAATTTATTATCAGGAGAGGGCTCCCAATCGGCTAGGTCATAATATTCCTTCCCCTGTGCTCTTTCATTTTGATCAAAGTAAAGGATTTCTTTTTCTCCTTCTTGCAGAAATATTTTTTGATATTCCTGTCCCTTTTCACTTTTGATTTGATATAATTTTGTGTTGAAATAAAACGGTGCTCCTTGCTCATTAGGATCTATTCTTTGATCAAATTCTTCCATCAATTCCTCTACCAATGGGCTTAAGGGTTTGAAGTAGTTCTCACAATATTCGTTTTCTTGCTTGATGTATTCAAGGACATCAGCAGAATCCCTCTGATTCATCCAATAATAATCATCAATTCTTTTGTGCTTGTTCGAAATGAGTTCTTTTGGAATTTTATTGGCAATTGGTTTTTGAGCCATAATGAGAGGGCTTATGAAGATGGTTAGACAAAATAAGAAAAGTGATTTCATTCAGATGGTTTAAACAAAAATACACAATTACTTTTCCTTTTGTTGTAACTTTGATATCGTGAAAAGAATCTATAAGTTTTTATTGAACAAACTACCACGCCCTCTTCTAATAAGGTTAAGCTATATTTTTAAGTTTTTTGCTCCTGTTTTATATCGAGGAAATAAGGTGGAATGTCCAGTTTGCGAAAAATCTTTTTCAAAGTTTTTATCATACGGATCCAATGTGGCACACCGCGAAAATGTGCTTTGCCCTTATGATTTAACGCTTGAGCGTCACCGTTTAATGTGGCTTTACTTGACAAGGAAAACAGATTTTTTCTCGGCAAGACCTATTAAGGTATTACACATTGCTCCTGAGCAGTGCTTTTTACCTCATTTTAAAAAACAAAAGAACTTGGATTACACCACTGCCGATTTGGTCTCTCCTATTGCAGATATCCACTTTGATTTACACGACATTCCCTTAGAGGACAATCAGTATGATGTGGTCTTTTGCAATCATGTAATGGAGCATGTAGATGACCCTATTCGTTGTATGTCTGAGCTTAATCGCGTAATGAAATCAGGTGGATGGGCCATTATGCAGGTGCCACAAGACATGAGTCGAACTGAAACCTATGAAGACAAATCGATCACAAGCCCTGAGGAAAGAGAAAAACATTTCTGGCAGAAAGACCATGTACGCTTGTTCGGAAAAGATTATCCTTCTTACCTTGAAAAATCAGGTTTTAAAGTCGATGAATTTGATTTAAATACTGAATTTGATGCAACTGAGGTTCTAAAGTTTCGTCTTATGAAAAAAGAGATTTTGTATATTGCACGTAAACCATGACTAAATTTATTTTCACCTTAAGCATTTTGGGTTCCCTTTTCAATTCATGGGCTCAAAAAAACGTTTTCTTAAACATCAACCCTGTGTTTAATTCTTCTACCTTACAAATGGGTGAACTATTGACACATGGGAGTGGTGAGTCCTATATATTGGATCATTTTGATTATTATGTATCGGATGTTATCATTACCCATGATGGCGGACAGGTTTCAATTGCCTTGGATGATGTCTATCTTGTGGAACCAGATAATCATACATTATATCTTGGCTCCCTATCCCTTGAAAACATTGAACAAGTAGAATTTACGATTGGGGTTCCCGATCGACTCAATACCCAACAAGGATCAGAGTCTGCTGATATTTCAACCTATCCAGAAACGCACCCTTTGAGCTTTCAATTGCCTTCCATGTATTGGGGTTGGCAGTTTGGATACATGCCCATGATTATTGGGGGAGGAGAGGGCACGTCTTATTTCGAGGTACATTCTGTAGGTGCCCATATGCAGCGTCAAGTAAACCTGTCTGTCATTCAAACAGATGTAACGGAAACGCAAATTAATATGGAGCTCGAGTGTCACGTGGACCGTTGGGTCAATGGTTTGGAGCTAGTTTCTTCAGGTGTTTTACATGGGGCCTCGGCCATGAATGAGTTGATTATGGATAATGTATTGACAGAAGACGTCTTTACCATTTCTCAGTCGGCTTCTATACTGTCTAATTATGTTGATCAACCTAATATTTACATAAATAATCATCAGCTTTATTATTCCGAATTACCTGCTACAAGTTCGAAAATATTAATTCTTGATCAGCTCGGAAGACAAATTTTACATTGCAATATTTCCACTTCTAATGGAATGGTAAAAGTCAATTCAAATCATTCGGGCCCTGCTTTTGTTTTGTGTAAGGATGAACTGGGATTTGTTTTGGAAAAACGGACCATTTTTATTCCTTAATGCATTTAAGGATAATATATCTATTTTCTTCCGTTGTCATTTGTGCCACATTCTTGATGTGCAGACCGCTTCCTGATTTAAATCAATATGTAGCGTTACCATCCACGATAGAAAACCCAACAGACTCAGCAAAAATCGCTCTAGGGAAAGAGCTTTTTTTTGACACACGTTTGTCATTGGACAATACGATATCTTGTGCAACTTGTCACAAACCTGGCTTTGCATTTACAGATGGCCTTAAAACCAGTACGGGAATCAACGATCAAAAAACAGACAGAAACTCCCCAAGTATTTTGAATTCGGGATTTTTAAAAACAGTGATGTTCGATGCCCATCTAAAAACTCTAGAACTACAAGCCATTGTACCCATTCAGGAACCCGTTGAAATGGGTCACAATATGAAGGTGCTCATTCCACAGCTAAGAGCAATTCCCGAATATCAAGAGGCAGCTCAACGCATATTCAATAGGGATTTTGATGCTTATGTATTAACCAGAAGCCTTGCCGCATTTGAACGATCGCTTATTTCGATGAGTGCTCCATTTGACCATTATCTAAAAGGAAATGAAAAAGCCCTGAATGCAAATGAAAGGGCAGGATGGAAAATTTTTTCTGAAAAGCTGTACTGCACAAATTGCCATGCGCCACCGCATTTCACGAATCATGAGGCCAGAAACAATGGGCTTTACAAAGATTATGGTGCTGATAAAGGACGATTTAGAATTCATCTTGATTCTGCAGACATTGGCAAGTTTAAGGTGCCGTCCTTACGTAACATTGAGGTTACTGACCCATACATGCATGATGGATCAATGGAGACTCTAGAAGAGGTTCTTGCACATTATGCTAACGGAGGTCAAGGACATTATTTACAAGATGAAATCATTGTTCCTTTCGAGCTGAGTGACAAAGAACAAAAGCAGCTGATCGCCTTTTTAAAGTCTCTGACCGATCTTTCATTCTTGGATAATTTATGATGTTCTGTACCAATTAGGGGTTTATTGGTTATGATTTGAAAATCAATAAAACACATATGAAATCAACCTTAACATTACTATCTCTCTTGTTCTTCACTAATATAGTGGGTCAGGAAAACTACGTATATATAGAAAATAAGGGCAACACGAAATGTTTTTTCGATGAGAGCGACCCCCTGAGTTTTTTAAATATGTGTAAAAATCATTTTGAACAAAAAACGGCTGTAGATGATACTTATGACATTGGGTTTTATGAGACCAATCGTTATTCGGATCTAGATGTTTTGTCATTACAAGGTCGTCTTGAAACGATTCTTATTGTCGATATGTTTGGGGCAACAAATGAAGAAATACTTGTTCGAGACCCAAGCTTAAATCAAAATTTTCAGGAATGGTTTGATTCTATCGTTCAAATGAATCATCCCCCTGAGGAATCTGAACTGATGCTTTTGGACGAAATACAAAAGGCAGACTTGGAATTGAGGTGGATCAAAGCCCCCCGTTCTTCTGGATTTATTAAAAAAAGCAATTATAACTTATATTATTCATTTGAAAACATCAAGGCCATTCTCATTGATCAGGAATACAATGCCTTTTTCATTAAGCACAAGCAAAGGATATCGAATAATAAAATCATTAATGAACCCTACATCAGTGCAGCCATGAAAATTCCAAATGAATTTTCTACTGGCATTGGTGTACAATTGAATAAGAGCGAGAGAAAAGAACGCTGGGAAAACATGCGAAATATCGCATTGTTTGGTAATGCTAAAACTGATTTTTATGACATAATGAATTCAACTGTTAGATATGATTCTTATTTAATAGAGGATTCACTTCATCTTGAGAATTATTTCGCTTTAAGCTCTCCTGTAAACCCAGATGAGTTTTCACCATTTAATTTCGGCACCAAGTATTTTGATACTGCATACGGTGGCCCTGCAACCATTAATATCACAGATATGTTTGGGGCATTTAATCAAGAATTTCTTATTCGGGAGCCTAATTCAAATCAAGACTTTCACGAATGGTTTGATTCAATTGTTCAGATTAATTATCCCCCAGAGGAATCTGAACTGATGCTCTTTGATGAAATACAAAAGGCAGACTTGGAATTGGGGTGGATGAAATCCCGAGCGTATGAAGGATTTGTTTATACTCCAAATGAAGTTGTTTTAAAATGGTGGGATTTTCCAAATCCCTCTGCACATGCTGTAGGTTTGTATTCCTTGAGTCTATATCCGACAGATGGAGAATCGGACAGTGATTGCACTTTTGGAGGCCTAGTGTGGTCAATAGATAATGAGAATATACGTTTTCCTATGATGGGAATATCTAACCTGGAGTTCCAAGAAAAAACGGTAGAAAAATTTCAGAAATCAACAAAAACATTGAAGTGGGTTGATTTATTATTGAGTGAAAAGGCTGGAAAAAGAATTCCGAAAAGTGAGATGAACGAGAAAAAATTCGATCAATTAACTGGTGGGTTAATTAAAGAACTGATTTTTAATCCATAATTATTTCATTCTAAGAGCGTCTTTAATTCGTAACTTTGCGCCATGAATTCAGCAATAGATACGATTTGTGCAAGAGCTACGGCAAGTGGCATTGGTGCTATTGCTGTCATCCGAATTTCTGGACCTGATGCTATTG
>Ga0115556_1002747_pt1 | contig 11531 bp, 5 predicted proteins | sample COGITO_mtgs_1104_5_FD_87282 | JGI IMG/M metagenome (GOLD analysis project Ga0115556, IMG submission 87282) | Pelagic marine microbial communities from North Sea - COGITO_mtgs_110414 | ecosystem: Environmental > Aquatic > Marine > Epipelagic | place: Germany:Helgoland, sampling site Kabeltonne... | reverse complement strand
TTGAAAAGCCTTTCTTTATTCGAGGAAGTAGGAAATGCGCAAAAAGTGTTTCGTTGATGATGTTGTTCTACTTCATGTGTGTAGTTATCACGTGCTTTTGTTTGTGTTAAATATACGTAGTATTATATAATGCGCATACGACGAGAACGGGCTTTTGTCTGAGGCAAAAATGTACTAACTGTCTGTCTCGACAAAAAAGTTTCCCACGCAGAAAAATTTTTGGTCCAAATCCTTCCGTTCGTTCGTTAAAAAGTGTCGTTTGGGCGTTCAAATTTTAATTGTTGTTTTTTTATCCACGCAGCAGGAGCTTTTCGTATCGAAAGGCACGAACACCACACAACTTTTATTTAAACGTCGAAAACGCGCCTGCCGGCTCTTGATGTTTAAAAACGCGGTACTTTTTACGACGAAGTGGTCGCATAAAGAAGATACACACAGCTTTGAAGTGAAGGAATATGTCGGGGAATTTAAAGGAGTCGTAGTCTCGTGAGAGCGAACTGAATTGCGGAATTTGTTTTTGTTTTTGAACACCAACAAAGCTTTGAGACGATGACGACGACGATGAAATCTTTAGACGATGAAAAGGAGAGAAAGAGTATAGACGATGTTTTGACCGCCGCTGCGTATTCTGTGAGTATTCGAAGCGATGAGGGAGAGAGAACGGCTGGTGACGACGATGAGGATGAAAATGATGATGAAAACGAATTGAGACAAAAGAGGGACGAAGTAGGTGTTTATCGTCGCGTTTCATCGCGCGCGACCGACATCGTCCATCGATTGGCGCCGAACTCTGCCGCGTTCACTTTTCTTTCCGATGGTAAGTTCGTGCTTTCAACGAAGAAGCACATCAGAGCGTTCTTTTTGTATTTCGTCGTCGTGTTCGTGATGGGGATACGAGATTTTTGGAAGAACTCGCCGGAGACTGTTTGGACTCGCGCGAGAGCGTTTGCGTTTACGGTACCTTTGCTCGCGTACATTGTTTACGAAAGTTGCGCTGTGAAAAGTGACGATGGGAAGAAATTGAGATTGGAAACGTCTTCAAAGGAGGAAGAGACGACAGGGATGGTAAAAGAAAGAGGGAAAAAAGAAGAAGAAGAAGAAGATACACCAGTGGTAGAAAAAGACGAAGAGGAACTCGTCGCCAAAGAACGTCGGCGCTTGTCTTCGAGCTCGCAGTCCACTGGGACCTCGAATAACAGTTCTGTATCATTGTCTTCTCAATATAGCACTCGCTCCATGAGCACGCGCCGCGTGTTACAGCGCGAACGACACGTTTCGATCAATCGTAACAATCGGAGCGAGTTGAGTCTTCGGCAGAGTACGAGTGGCAGCGCAAACAGTGGGAGTGTTCAAACAAAGCAGAAAGAATATAATCGGCAGAAGAGCGTTTCTGAAGTCCAAGAAAAGGAGAATGGAGAAGAAGTATCATCGATAAGTACGGAACAACATCACGACAAAACGCAAAATATAAAGTTGCCCCTTTTGACTGATATTGAACGAAAACATTTGGAGAAGGCTTTCGAGAAGAACGCGTCGATTGCGCACGTCGGATTTTTCTCGTTAGCGATGGAGGCTTTGATTAGTGGTATTGAACGTAGGACGTACGAGAAACACCAAATAATAGCAAAACCGAAGGATATCGAGGAATCCTTTGTCGTTCTAGTCAAAGGAACGGCGATGAGTTACGAGGATGACGACAACATGCGCATCGCAGACGATCAAGGAGGCAAATTTTCCCCCTCGACAAAGGAGAAAAATACAACAGTTCTAAAGGAAGGATCAACTTGGGCCGAGGGTGCCATGGTTGAACCTCAAGTCAACGCACGTTTGCTCGTTGCCAACAGCGAAGAAGGCGCCGAGGTGATCAAGATTCACAAGTCGCATTTTGAACGTGCCATTAAAACGGTAACAAAACTTGCGGCGACTGTGGCGTTGCGCATATTTTTGTCGTGTCAGAGAACAAGCGAAGCATTTGATAACGACACTGAGCGCATGAAGTTTGCCTCTAAATATGCACTCAAGAAGTTTAAGCGAACGTTTTCAAAAGATTTAGAGATTTGTGGTAATTTGGATGAGATTGTCGCGGGTTCAAAAACAGAATCCCTTCTACACTTTGTAATTGACGGGACGGTGATTTTAGTGAATACTAAAGATCCCTCGGCAACGAAAACTATCGAAGCTGGTTCTTGGTTTGAAACAACCTACGACGAGCATGGCAAGAAGAACGAAATTTGCTCCTCCACGAGCGCTCTTTCGGTCATCATCAGCTTCAACGCGGATCGCCTTCAAGCGTGCAACGACGCCTACATCAGATGGATCGACATGTATCGAATGAAACACGACAACAGTACATCAAAGAAAAGACGGAGAAAGGAACGCCAGCGTCAACGGAAAGAATCGGGTATCTATTCCCCTTCATATTCTTCTTCAGACATGGAAATATCCCTTTCTTCAACGCCGAAGCGGTTTTCCATCGATGTGTCGCGGATGCACGGCTCGCGCGAAGACAAGCAGCAAAAACATAGTCGTTCTCAATCGCTATCGTATGACGAAAGCGGAACGGTAACGCCATCAACGGTAGCGTCATCCGACTCAGAATCATTAACGGATGATATGAGTGAAATACATTCGCAGACGAGTGATTCGTTCCCGGATATATCGAATACGTTTGATAGAGATGCGATTTCTGTGCCAGGAGGAAGAACGAAAGATTCGTTGTTGACTTTAGGGACGCAACAACCTGTGATTATTGGAAAAGAAGGAGAAGAATTGGCGCGAGACATCGCAATACAAAGTAAAAGCGAAATCGTATACGCGCAAGTGGAACGTTCCGTTGAGCGGAAATTGAATAAACGTTCTTCCACGTTCTCTCGAATAGCTTTTCAGTTCAAGGAACGGTTTCGCGCTAGTAATAAAAAGAGGGGGTCGGAAATTTTACGAGCAGCTCCGACGCCAACAAAGAAAAGCGAGTTTGCTCCGACGAAGAGCTTATTTTTCAAAAAGTATCGCGATAAGAGAGTCGCTGTCGCTGCATCTCTCGTTTTATCCCGATCTAAGAGTATAAACGACTTTGAACTCGGTGCAATGGTGGGCAAGGGAATGATTGGTTTTGTTTTTTCTGCGACGCACAAAGTGTCTGGCCGTAGGTGCGCGATCAAAGTCATGCCCAAGAAAAATGTCGTCGCGGTGAACGAAGAGAGTCACGTCGTGGAAGAAAAGAACTGCCTGTTTTCTCTCCGGGGCGCACCTTTCATCGCGCAGTTTTATTCCGCTTTTCAAGATGCGAAAGCTTTGTACTTGTCGATCGAGTTATGCCAAGGTGATATGTTTGAATTATTCAACGCAGTTGGTTTACCTTCGACTGGCCAAACGAAAGTATACGCTTCGCAGGTTTTGTTAGGTCTTGAATCTATCCACGAAAAAGGATACATCTATCGCGATATTAAACCTGAAAATTTGTTGATTCGTGAGAATGGAAGCATCGCTATTTGCGATTTTGGCTTTGCGAAAAAACTCAGCGGTGGCGAACGCGCGTTTACGATTTGTGGCACGCCTGATTATCTTTCACCGGAAGTATTGCTTCATCAAGGTGGATCGTATGCCTCGGATATCTGGGCATTTGGCGTGTTGCTATTTGAAATGCTTGCTGGGTATCCTCCGTTTCGAGAGGATAGTCGTGAAAAGATGTATGATCTAATCGTCAACGCAAACTTTGATGCGGTTGCGAAACCGGCGAATTTCGACGCGAAAACTGAAATGTTATTGCGTGAGATTTTTGTCCGAGACGAGGACGAGCGTTTGGGAGGAACGGATATTGGCGAAATCATGGAACATCCTTGGTTTGATAATCTAGATTGGGATGCGGTTCTAAACGGCACGTTGAGACCTTTGCAAATGTTTCCAGAAGGATATTTGAACAGCTATAACGTTTTCAGTCAAAATGACGGTGAAAGCGAGTTTTCCTTGGGCAAAAAAGGGGAGAAATTTTGGCTCGTGCAAGACAACGACGGTGAAAACGATAGCGAACAGAATGGAAGTTCTCGCAGCTCTTTCAGTGGGTTTGCGGACTTTTAATTGACTAAATAATAGTAGTAATGAATATGATAGTGGTACCTGGTACCAGTAGATTAGCCTTGTAAGAGTACTCACCGAAAAACTGCCTTTAGCAGATTTTCGCTTATTGACACCCTTCATACGCGATAAACGCGAAAATTACTCAAGATCATCGTCATCCTCGTCGCTCGCGAGCACTTCAACCTCTTGCGCCGTTTTCAATTTGAGCAACTCTTCGTCAAACTTTGCTTTCATCTCCCTTTCCTTATTCAGAAGTTCCTTTTCCGCCTTGAGCTCTTCGCGAATGATTCGTGCCTCTTCTTTGATTGCTTCAGCGTCCGCGTTTATATCGCGCGACATGCCTTCTTCCTTCTCAGGCGCTTCGTCGCCTCGTGACTTTTTCACGAGTTCCTCGACTTCCTTTTCCTCCTCGAACATGTCGCTCATTTCGTGTGCAAGCCGTTCGATAGTCGCTAAATCATTATCTTGTTCTTCCTTCTCTTCTCGAAACTCTACGCTTTGACCATCAATCGTTGAGTGTCCTTCGCCTTGCAAAAATCCATCTTCATCCTCAATACCACTATCACTGCCGCCGCCGCCGCTATCGCTATCGTATTTCTTCCTCTTCTTCTCCTTTTCGAGACTTCGAAGTTCTTCTAATTCCGAATCGAGTTCTTCACGCATTTTGTGACTCTTTTCTACTTCGCTCGCCAACTCTTTGTGCAACCGCTCGCTCTCTTCCAAATCTCTCTTCAAATCCGCCAGAGTCGTGTCTTCCTCTTCCTCTTCCTCCGGAGAAATCTCCCCGCTCGCAAACGTATCGTCGTCGTAATCATCTTCTTCATCTTTTAGGTTCACTTCGTTGATGCTATCGGTGCGCACTTTTTTCTTTAACTCTTCGTCACCTTTAGCGTCTTTTGATAACCCTAACATATCCTCAATCATTTCTTCCTCTTTGATTTCTTTCGCAAACGGCGAGAGAGATTGCTGCGTCTTTTCTTTCGCATCCGTATAACTCCCAACGTCTCGATTGAACCCACCTGAATCGGCATCTTTCCATCTTCTTAATGCCCGCTCTTGCACTTTCTTCAAAGTCACGATTTCATCTTCCATCTTATCGAACGCTTCTCGACTGGGTTTCCGTTTTGAGCGTTTCATTCGTCCGTGAATTTCTTGCGCGATTTCGACTCGTTCGCCAACTTTACTCGGATCGTCTTTCCAAGCACTCGAATCTTTAGCCAAGTCTGGGTTATGTAAATGCATCGTATCATCGTCTAAAACGACCACAAACGTTTTATCGAACGTTGCTGATGTGTTCAGTTCAGTTTCTTCCGCGACGACGGCAGCCCATCTCGAATCTTTCGGTCCCGGACGAGGACCGAGCGTGATTTCCTCGAACGAGACTCGCTTTTTCTTGATCTCGTTCTCATCGCCAAACTGTGACTCTTTCGTTCGACGTTTCTTTTTCAACGCCCCGATGGATAACGTCACGTCTTCTTCTTCTCCCTCTTCAGCATCATCATCTTCTTCTACTACTTCTAGCATTTTCTCTTTTAACTTGTTCGTCACCGCGGAAACGCGCCTTAATTTCAGCGTATTCGAAGCCACGTTCGCTCTCCCGTCCGCATTCGTACACACGCCACCGGGTATTTGTATGGAAACTGCAAACGGACCAACCCAGTCGCCGTCGTTGGGTACGATAGGTTGCACCGTCGCCACAAAGTGCGAAGACGATATCGACCTATCGGTACCGGTGAACGTCCTCGCTTGCGAAAGCGCTAAAACGGTTCCGTTGCCAACTTTTAAACCGTTCGCGTCGAATCCATACACCGGTTTCGAGAAACTGATCGATAAATATACGTTATCCAAATGTTCGTCTCTCGAAAACTTTGACTTTGATTTTCGCTTCGTTTTCACGGCGGCAATCAGCGCGTGCGGCGCGATGGCGATTCGCTCGATGATAACATCGTCGATGGCCCAATTTCTAATGTTGTTGTTGTTGTTGTCGTTGGTGCTATTCTCTTCCTCCTCCAAGTTATCGTTCACCTGTCTCCATCGAAACTTGGTTGCCGACGACTCCGCGCTCTTCGGTACTTCTACTCTGTACCCGATGAACCCAAACTCGTTCGCTCGAGCGTCAAAACTCGCCAACGAGTTCACGTTTACGTTCTTTTCGCTGATCGTTTCATCATCCGCCGAAGACGCTCCGGATATCGCGTACGTTTCCGAGTCGTAACTCTCTAAAACTCTCCATGGCTTCCCCAACGGTTTCGCCTCTAACACAATCCTACTATTACCTCTACTTCTCGACTCTCTAGTACCGCTACCTCCATATTCATCGCCATCGTTTGAGGACAACGTGTCAATAGCAATTTCGAATCGAACCAGCGCGCCGCCGATGACGTTCACCGGTACCGTCGTTACCTGCCTCGACACCCCATCGCTTCGTCCGCTCGCCTCGTCGATTTTAAAGCACAAACTGTTCTCCTTCGATTCCCCGTACCCGCACTCGTTCGTAATCACCCCGGATTGACTGATGGATTCCCACAACAATTTTTTCTCCTCCTCTTCCCCGAATCGTTCCTCTCCTCCTCGTCCTCGTCCTCGTTCGCTTTCGAAATCGTCCGAGAAGTCAAACTCGTCCAAATCGTCGTCGGAAACGTCCACGAATGAACCGCTTTTCCCATCGCTCGCTCGACTGGTCATTTCTTTCTCGTCGTAATAATATTCCGACGACTCGTCCGCGACTTTTTGCGCCAGCTTGACCAAGTTCTCCAGCGATTGAAACGACTGAAACCCTCCTCCTCCTCCTTTTCCTCCGTCCCCTTCACCGCCCGCGTCGCCGTCATCAGTCGTCGTCGTTACTTCTTCTTCTCCCTCGTCGAATGCTTCGAAAAATTTCTCGATGGATTCTCGCGACGCCGGTTCGCGTTGTTGTTGCGCGTCGACAACACGCATCAAAGTCTTCAACGAGAAGAGAAGAAATATTAGGAGGATAAATAAAAGAGAAAACAAAGGACCACCACCGTAACCGCCGCTCCCGCAAAACGACGTCCTCCCTCGTCGTCGTTGAGAAAAGCGCAGCATCTTTCGTGCGGTAAGTCTGTATTTTTTGTCAGGCGGATAAAGAAAAAACAAAGATTTCAAATGCATCATCCTAATACTAATAATATTACACATCAATACTCTACAAGCACCCCACAAACTACACTACTAAACAGTATTAAATTTTAAACGTACGAGCCGTAATCGTCCGTGGCTCCGTATCCACCTTTACTACTACCTTTGCCGCTAAACTCTCGATCGTACCCGTCTGGAAAAGACAAGTCTTCCGGGTGCAACGCGTTCCACCGCTGGAAAAACGCCGAAGGGTCCGGGTCCGTTTCGCCTCTTTGCGCGGCGAACATTTGCGCTTGTTCGTAATCGCGAAGCATGGCGAAGAATCTGCGCTGGCGAATTTCATGTATGCGAGCGCCTTCGCCGTATCGCGGCCAGCAGTGGCCGCCGCAGCCGCAGCAACAGAGGACCCAGAAGACCATGTGGACGCACATGTACGCCAGGAAGAGGACGATTAACACCGCGCCAAAGATTAAGCCAAATAAGATCATGAGAAGCATCACGAACGCGCCTAAAACTGGCGTCGATAACGCTTTGACTAACCACGGAGGTAACCCAGCAACTGCCGCTCCAGATTTCGAGTGCCACTCGTCAAAGTTTGATCCCGATTTCGCGTTTTCCGAAACGTCTTGCGTGTTGTAATACAAGTCGTAACTCTGTTTCAACTTTGGCGTAGTCAACGTGGAATTCGCCGCCGTCACCACGCTCATCGCCGCCGACGCGTCTGGGTGTTTGCACTTATCCGGGTGTATGACTCGTGCAATCTTATGGTACGATTTCTTCACGCTCGCGTTTGAAGTCGTCTGCGGCGTGAGATTTAACACTCCGTAATAGTTTCGTCGGTTGGCCAAGATTCGAGAGATTTCTTGTTCCGCGTTTAATAAAGGAGAATTCGACGACGTCGTGGACGAGGCCACCGACGCCGAATCGTCGTCGTCGTTCATCATCGGTGGTCGACTTTCCACGTCTGCGTTGTTCTCTTCGTCGGTATCAGTCGGTGGTATCATTTGGAAGTACGAAAAGAGGAGGCTGACCTTTTCTCTATAATGATTTGGATGATGACGATGTGGTCGCTCTTTTCGCGGGCGCCAAGTTCTCGCAAAAACGCGCTCTCTCTCTCTTTTCGATCGCGACGACTGAGAAGAAAGATCGCAGCTCCGTCACGTGGTGCGTATATATATTCGCGCTTTATTTAAACGCTTCAATAAAGAGAGAAGAAGAGACAGAGAAAGATATAAAAAACTCTCACACGCACACTTTGAGAGGAAGGAATAGTGTTACAATCAATCTGGGGCGAAAAGAGTGAAAATTTTCCTTCACTTTTTCCTTTTGCTTTTGTTCTGATTTTTTTCAGAATTTTTGTTGTTTTTCCTTCTCACAGTAGTTTGACACCCTTATTATTAGAGAGTAGAAAACGCATCGTCGTGATGATGTAACACAAATGAGTCGGAAACATAAAGAAAGACATAAAGAAGGTCGTTTTGGTGGTGGTCGCCTCGAGATTGATTTTGGTGATACCATCATCGTCCACGCGATATCGAGAGGAACGAGGTACAAGCCACAGTTCTCGCCGTCGGCGTTACTTTTTTTGTTTCACCGAAATGCACTTTTTTCTTCAACGACGAAAGAAGTTGGCGGCGACGATAATGATGATGATGACGATACCATCATCGAAACGAGAACGAAGAAAATGATGGAAACGTTTCATCCGCTGATGAGGCACATTTTTGCGAGTTCAAAGTGCGCGAGCTGCGTCCACGCGATTGATTTCAGCAGTAACATTAACAACAACAACAAAATTGAAGACGATGTAGACGGGAGGAAGAAAACGAGCAAACAGTTGCACAACGTGTTGAAAAGAATCAACGCGAAGGATCGAGCGATTTCGATTGCGTTCGGGAGTAAAGAGAGTTTAATCGTTTTGAACGCGCTCATGCAACACGATAAAATGGAATCGGTGATGAGCGTTGTTTTGATGAATCCGATTCCTACCAACGATGACGCGTCGTCGTCTAGTAGTAGTTCTAGAGAGTTTGCGAAGGCGTGCGAGGAGATTCGGGAAGGAGCGATTGGAACGGTAAAAATATTCGTCGTGCTCTCTTCCAGAGGGGAAGAGTACGTCCGAGAGAGGGAGAGAATTGAGCGTATATTTGTCGAGAGTGCTTCTAGAAACGAAGACGTCTCTGTGCTCGTTAAAGGTGAAGGCGCAAAGTTGGGCGAAGCAGTCGCGGATGCGGTGCGAGAGAGAGACGCTTCTGGAAGTACGATTCACGGGTTGAGCAACAGAGTGGACGAGTGGATATTAGAAACCGAAAAGGCGTCGGAAAACTACGCCGAGTTGTTCGTTTCTAAAATCACTTTCGAACACAACAAGTACGATAAACAGATTGAGCAGGTTTGCGTGGAGTGCACGGAGAGGTACTCCGAGGCGCTCGGGAACAAGGAGCGAGAAATAAAACTAGCAGAGGTAGAAGAAGAAGAAGAGGACGAAGAGGAACCGCCACCGGTCGTGTACCTGGCGCGACGACCGTTTGATTCCAGGAAGTTGTTCTTAATGCTCCGAAAAGAGTACGGGAAGGTCTCGTTCACGGAAGATTTAGATTTGGATGATGACGATAATAACAACAAAGATAAAATCAACGCTACCGCTACGTTGCTGTCATCCAGCTTGCGTTCACAAGGCGTCGTTTGGGTAAACTCGCGCTTAACAACACCTCTGCAGTGGCTTCATAAACACTCGGAACCCGTTCGCGTGTATGCCGTGAACGAAAAGCCGTGGTTTAAAGACGACGCAGACGAAGACGATGATGAACAAAAACGAAAACAGTTGTTGTTTCGACGAAGCTTTAGTTTGTGCGGCGATCGAAGGAATCATTTGGTCTTTGAAGGCGTCAAAGATGCCGAAAAGCTTCGCGAAATGTTAGACGCGTGCTTGTGCGAGTACGATACCGCTTTTGATGGAGACGATTTTTGCGAGAAGAAAGAAGCTAACTTTTTCATCGCGTGCCAACAAGTTTGGGAGTCGGTTCCAGACACCATGGAGCGATGTGGCGTCATCGCCGAAGGTCGAGGCGGCGCCGGTTGCGTCGCACTGATGCAACAAAAAGAACGAGTGTTTTTGAAAGACAAAACGTCTTCTTCGTTGTTATCGCAGGATAAACTATCAGCAAAAGAAGATGTAGAAGAAAAAGAAGAACAAAAAGAGGGGAAAAAATTATTGCCACTCGGCGGCAAAATTGGCGTTCGCGTTCCCGAAGCGTTTTTGCGACCGACCAAACAACAAGGCGAAACGAAAGTTTTCTCGAATAACAGAAATCTTACGGGACATTATTTTCCAAAGATGCCTTGCTTAGCGTGTGGGTCGCCGTGGTGGATTGGCGACGGGGGATGGAATTCGACGTGCGCGAACTGCGGCGAAGACGACCGGTGCTACGGGCTCGATCAAATGCCGTTGCGGCAATTTCGAGGAAAGCACAGAACGTTTTGCGAGATGGTTTTGAGTATGGATGTCTGTCGTGATGATTAGTAGAACGTAATAGAACGTAATAGAATGTAATAGAATGCACATTAATGCAAAAAAAACGCTTAAAAGGCGAACGCTCTACCTACTGAGCTAACGAGGCAATACAATGCGTGTACCGCGTATGGGGGTCGAACCCATGGCCATTCGCTTAATTTGAACTCTATTCAGAGTCGAATGTGCTTACTAAGACAAATTTTAGAATACAAGAAAAAATTGTAAACGTACCCTAAATTTTATTTTTTTCTTTGATTTTCATCAACAACTCGCCCATTCAACACAACGAACTCACAAGCATGGCGAAATCCTTCTCCCTGGAAGCGTTCAAATTCTCCGTCTACCTCTCCATTCCAATCGCGATGACGGTTTTTTTCGCCATGAACCCGAGTAATTTAGAGGAAATCATTCGGAACCGAATGTACGTCGTGTACCCGGCGAGTGCGCCGGATCCACCCTCGGACGAGGAGATGAAAAGGTTGATTGAACGTAATAAGAAAAAAAGAGGAAAAGATGCCGTGAACAACAACAACAAGTGGGGGTTCTTCAGTCGCGCCCAGAAGTGATGATGCGTGCAAAACTGTTACATATTACATCACGTATTAGTAGCTTCTCCCATCATAGTTTTGTTGTAATATAGAATACATTGTAGTAGAATTTTAGCCCGTTTTTTTCCATTGGAATTCGCCCATTTCAAACTCTCGACACAAAAGCAGAAAACACACACACACACACACAAATATTCATTAGTAGTATGTTTGGAGGTCACAAACAACAAAAAGGAGGATCCTCCTACTCCTTTTCATCGTCGAACGTAACCATAGACAACAAACACCCGGTGACT
>Ga0115556_1002745_pt1 | contig 11536 bp, 9 predicted proteins | sample COGITO_mtgs_1104_5_FD_87282 | JGI IMG/M metagenome (GOLD analysis project Ga0115556, IMG submission 87282) | Pelagic marine microbial communities from North Sea - COGITO_mtgs_110414 | ecosystem: Environmental > Aquatic > Marine > Epipelagic | place: Germany:Helgoland, sampling site Kabeltonne... | reverse complement strand
TCCCTCCGATAGTACGCGATTGAATTTCTCACCATGATGATTTTTATTATGAGGAAAAGGCGCGGCTCCTTTACAAAATGGTGTGTAAAATGTGTTCTCTTCGGCTGCCTTCTTGTGTTTGTGTTTTCGTCTGTCTGTTTTTTTTCTTTTTTCAAAAAATTTTTCTTTTTCTTCCTCTCATTTTTCCTCAAAATCGAAAACAAACAAAAAACAAACACAAGAATATCAAGTTTCAGCAGAAACATCATCAACATCATCATCATCATCATGGTGGTGGTGTTGAACAACGCGCTCGTCTTGACGGCGGTGATGATTGCAATTGTCGTTTGGATGCTCTTTTCATCATCATCATCGTCTTCTTCTTCTCTTTCTCTCTCGTCGTCATCGTCATCGGCTTTTGCTTCGAACAACAACGACGAAGACGGTGGTGATGGATATGCTCCTCGTACCAACACGATGAAAGAAGAAGAAAAAGAAAGAAGAACGAGAACGAGAACGAATACGGTGTCATCGCAAAGTCATCATCAGCAGCATCCCCCTCGAGAGAAGGACACGTTTGATGCGCACCACCACGCGCAGTTTAAATCGATCAACGAGGAGGCGAAAAAATGCTCTTTAATAGTGGCTTCGTTTTACGCCACAAAACCGGGCGGGTTTGACAGGAAAAAAGGCGAGAGGTGCAACGGGTGTCACGAACCTCCGATGTTCATCACCATGGAAAGCGCGCGAATGACTAACGGGCCTGGAACGTGCGTCGCGTTGATTACGGACGAAGAAACGGAGATAGATATGAGCAAACCGGGAATGGATAAAGTACAGTTGCACCGCTTCGAGGGTATATTGGATCGAACGAAAATCGGGACTGGAGCGTTAATGTTGGAGAGAATGAAGTTATACAACGCTTTTATTAAACGCGCGAGAGATAACGACTGGAACGCGGACTTGTTGATGGTGGATACGGACATTGTCTTTGTCGGGGACGTGAGCGATTTGTTTCAGACGAGAAATTTCGATTACGGCGTGACGATTCGAGATAACAAAGCGTACCCGGTTCAAGGCGGCGTGCAGTTTGTGCCGAAAGGAAAGTACGTCGGCGCGGCCAAATTTAGCGACCACACGTTGGATTTATGGAAGTCAGACTTAGAAAAAAGTGGGAAGGAGGCTGGATTTACCGGGGACCAGGCGGCGTATCAGAGAGGATTGAACGTCCCGGCTTCAAAAGTACAATCGTTAGCGAAAGGAAAGAAAGTTATTGATTTACCGGTCGTGTGCGGGAGCTCCGGTGCAGAGGTAGTCACCGTGCGAATGATACCTGGGGATCAGTATAATTTTGTCCCGAGCGGGAACGGCCAAGGTTTGAAAAAGAAGGACATTCGCATCTTACATTACAAAGGCGGTAAAAAAGAAGGCATGTACGTCCCGTACAAAGCGATGCAGAAGAATGTGAAAGACGTGTTCAAACTGAAAAAGCTCGTCGTTTGATAATAATAGAAAGAAGAGATAGAGAGAGATAGATGTGTAGGTTATGTAGTTCGTAGATGGTACCATGGTACCACTGGTACAGAAAGAATATAAAGAGCGACACTTTAGTTTTGAGTTTATACAAGAATACGGTGATTGTACCGGTACCTAACTGTTTATCGATCGCTTTTGCGCTTCTTCTCTTGCATGAACGAACCGCCTGTCGGAGCGCTCGAGGCGTACTTGTACAAATCCGTCGTCGTCGTTTGACTATTGTTCTGTTGGTGCTGATCTTCCAACGGTTCTGAAAGCGTAGGGTCCCAGTTCGCGTCCATATCAATTTCTTTGTTCATTTGAGGCGGAGGCGAAGTGTTTGGAACGTACTCCCCGCCTTCTCTAACAGTTTTCAAACCAGAACCGCCTGATGGGGACGCGAATCCAGAAACGCGACTCATGGGCGAGAACGCACCTTTTTCTTTGTTGCTTATGCTCGCTGAGTTGCCGCTAACGACACCTGGTCCCCACCAACCGGCGTTACCAGACCCACCGAAACCACCCGAGGCGGATTGTCTCGGCATGGATTGAGGTAAGCCCGAAAACGTCGAAGAGGAGCTTCCGCCGCTCGAGTTTTCGCCGCTTTGTTGCATTTTGTACTGTCCGCTAATGCCAAAGTTGTTACGAATCAAGTTGTTATTTCCTACGTTCAAGGCGTTTTGTGCCGCGGTCGCCGCTCGAGCCGCCTCCGACGCGGTGTTCATTCCGCCCGCGGAAGCCTCGCCTCCCAGCGTCCCTCGACCGGGACCTAAAGGACTAGCGTACACGACTGGAAGCTGAACGGCCGCGGCTGCTTTCGCCGCAACTGCGTGCTGTCGTTGCATGGACAAGTTCTGCATTTGCGAAGTCGGTGGCGATTGTCCAAAGTGTAACGGATGTAGCGCGGCGGAGTTCATGGCGTGAGGAGAACCGACGAAATGGTTTCCCAAAAACTGGGTTCCGCCTGGACTTTGTCCAAAGCTTCCGACGCCAAAAACAGATTGCGTTTGACCAGGGGAGGCTTGAGACACCATGGCTGCGTTTGCAGCTGCTGCCGTTTGCATTTGTTGAGCTTGCAGAAAGTTTGTATTTCCAACAGAAGTAGCGGTTGCCGAAGCTGAAGCGAACGCCGCGGCTAAACCGCCGACAACCGGTTGTTGCTGTTGCGCCGAAACTGCTGCTGGTACCTCGGCAATAACAGCGGCTGCATTCGCAGCAATGCCGGCGGGAACCGGTTGTTGCTCCAAAGGCGGTGGTACGAAATCTGGAAACGGCGTTTGGACGGTTTGCTTCGGTTTCTTCGCCGCGGTAACTTCTCTCTTTGCGCTCTCCGAAACCGCAGCCGCCATTTTCGCCGCGCTCCGTTGATGTTCTTTTCTCGTTTCTTCCGATGTAGTTTCCATACACGACGGTGGTTTAAACGGATTCTTCGCATCGAACGGCTCGCCGGTTATGTACGGGTGTAACAGCGCTTGTTTTGGCGTCCAACGTGAAGTTGGATCGAGCGTCAACATCCCGAATAAGAAATCTAAAAACGACGCGCGCATGAGCCTTTGTTCCTCGATGGCGTTTTCTCGTTCTCTCGATCCGGGACCATCCACGCCGAGATCCTTATACGGTGCTCCAAAAATAATATCAGCTAGTTTCTTTTGGTGGAAGTATCTCTTCCCTACGGCGGCTCGTTTCCCCGAACGTTCTTCGTATTGTTGTAAGTTCAACAAACGATAGTTCGACTCTCCGTTTCCATTGGCGTCCATGTTGTTTTTATTCTTCATCATGTCCGAATCAGATTCCGAGTTTAGATTCATATCTGAAAAGCTGCTGCTACTGTTGTTGTTGTTGTTGTTGTTGTTACTAGTGTTACCGTTATTCTCTCGTACGAAATATTTGTGCCGATGTCTCGCTTTGTGCAACATCGAATCCGGCGGCGGTTCAATCGTTTCGCACATTCGGTTCAACAAATCAAACTCGCTCGCGCCTGGTAAAATCGGCAATCCTAGAAACATTTCCGCCGCTACGCAACCTAAACTCCACATATCGATCGGCATCCCGTATGGTGTTCCTAATAAAACCTCTGGACTCCGATAAAATCTCGACTGGATGTATTGATACACCGTTCTATTTTGAAAGCAGGCGGAACCGAAATCGACCAATTTCACCTCCGTGGACGACAACGACTTCAACAGAATGTTCTCTGGTTTTATGTCGCAATGAATCACGTTCGCCTCTCTCAACACGTCCAAAGCGTTCAACAGTTGCACCATGAGCTCTCTCAGCACTCGCAACGAGACCCCTCTGAATTTGTTCTTCCGTAAAAATTCGTACAAGTTGATGTCCAACAATTCGAAAACTAAACACAAGTGGTTGTGACAGACAAACTGGTCCAAAAGTTTTACGATTTTCTTCTCCCCGGTTGGGTCGCACCTCGTGTTTAGCATGTGGAGAATACCAATCTCCACGTGCGCCTGGTGGAAATACGCCGGATGGTTCTTGATTATTTTCAACGCCGAGACTTTATTCCCATTCTCTTTGTCCGCGTTGCTGTCGTCGTTGTTATTTCTTTCGTGTGAGTCGTTCTGAGTCACTTTCTGTACCCGCAAAACTTGTCCAAACGTCCCGCTTCCTAAACTGCCGAGCACTTTATACGCGCATCGGTCGTCACCGGCGCGCAAGATATCGTTTTGGTACACAATCAAATCGCTATTTTCGTTGTCTCGTCCGTCGTTGCTGGCCGGCGTCGCCGGTTTACTCAAACACGCTCCTCTTTCCGTTGGATCGTCTCCCGAGGGAGATTTCCTCCGCGAGAATTCCATTTTCTGTTCGAAAACGTCGACTCCCTCTTGTGTCGAATTTGTAAAACAGTGGCGAAAAGGCACGACGATTGAAAAGTCTTTGACGAAAACACGACACACGTGGAAGACAAGAAAGAGTCTCTCTCAAAAAAAAAAGCAACAAAAAGTTGGTTCTTTTCAACTTCAGTTTTTGTTGTTTCGTCTCTTTTCTCTTCTTCATACTTTTTAATAACAACAACTATACAATATTATAATAAACACGTGTTATTAATATGTGAATACCCGGTGAATAAGAAGGGGTGGTGTGATTAAGAAAAAGAAGAAAAAGAAATGGTGAACAGTGGACGGGTGTATCGCGTGGGAGATTTACGGGATATCTTTAAGAAAGAAGAAGAAGAAGAAATGATGATGGTGGTTACGAAAACGACTTTTCTGGACGACGACGACGAGAAGTCAGAAGAAGAAGAAGAAATTGTAGAGACCGAGAGGCAAGAAGACGGAGAAGAGGAAGAAGAAAAAGGAGGAGATGATGAAGAAGAAGATAAAGAAGAAAACGTGTACGAAGTCTCCGTGCGCGTCTTGGGCACTTTGGAAAGTTTCGACGCTTCAAATTCCGTCGGTGTTTTGAAAGACGACGCGTTCGCGCTCACCTTCGACGCGTCTTCAATGTCGCCGACGTTTAAGTGGAAGTTGAAGAGTTTATATTTTTTGATTGGGGAGTACGAAAAATGTTCGTTTTCTTCTCCATCGTCGTCGACTTCGACGCGGTTTTCTATTTTACGAAACGGTGTTTTACGCGTTCGGATAGCGCAGAACGCGAGCGGCTTGGACGTGAACGCGTATCACGAAGCCGCGAAGATTAGAGAGGAGTTTTTACACTAGAAGCTTTATTTAGAGAGGAAGGGAGTAGACCGTAGAAAGTAGCGCGTAACAATGATAATATAATAGTGTGTTGTACCAGTGTGTGTGTCAGTGTGCTAAAAATACAAATCAAGACAATTCTATAATAAATAATAATATTAACGCGGTTGTTGTGAAATGACGATCGATTACTTGGCGGAAGACGTCGTGGATGTTTTCAATAAAGCGCTCACGGTCTCCCCGAACCAACGCAACGAAACCGTCCCGCCACTGCGATGATGGTTCACACTCACTAATACGCCAAGGAGTGCCATCCCACTCACCACGCCGAGGAGATAATCTCTCGAGTTAAAGCCACTCCCGAACCCGGCGGAACCGGCGGCGCTTCCGGCCAACTGCGCGAGTTTGCTCAACGCGTTTGACGAAGAGATATCGTCGTCGCTACTACTCGCCGCTTTCGATTTCTTATCGAGTTTTCCTCGAACGCTCGCAATTTCTAACCGTAACGCCGCTATCGTCCCTTCGCATTCGGCCAGTTTAATCTTCAAAGCATCTATGCCGTCCTTATTCGTTCGCGGGTCCATCAACGCTTCTAACGAGACGATTTGCTTCTCCAACTTTGCAATTTCTCTCACTCGGTCGTCCGCGATAGATTTATACTGATGATGGTGAAGAAGAAGAAGAAGAAGAAGAAGAGTCAGTAACGAGAAGCAAACGCAGAGAAGAGAGAAGTTTATTTTTGAAAAATGAGATGATTTATTTAGGTAAACGAAAAGAAAAGAACACAACAACAACAACAACATTAATACCTTGTTCCTAGCCGCGATCGCGTTTTCGATGACCGCGATGTTCTTTTGCTTCGCCTTCTCTCGCTCTTTTTCGTTGTTGTTGTTGTTCGACATTTTATACTAACTCGTCGGGGTAAAACTGTGTGGTGTTTTTGAAGTGATGATGATGATGACGAAAATGAAGCCAAAACAAGGGTGTTTGTTCCAAGTGTTTTTTGACTTTTTCAAGGCAGATTCATCAACGACTTTTGTCCAAACAACACAAAAACGCTCTCTCATCAGCGCGTATCAGCGCGATATAATAAATAACAATGATGCGAAGGAAACCGTGTCTTTTGCGCTCCACTTGGCCAGAGGAGGAGGAGAAAAACGATTTGAATGGAGGAGCAAGAGACGCACCACCACAAAAAGTAACTTTATTAAACAGAATGGAAGTAAGACGACGCGTGCATTCAATACCTTTGTCTAAAATACTCGCTTTGGACGAATGTCGGAGCAAAGAGGAGTACGATGAATACAGAAGAGAGTTGGGGGAGTTTTCAATTGATGATGCCGATAAAAGTGCAAAGGAAGAAGAAACATTAGAAAAAGAAGAAGAAGTTAAAAACAAAAAGAAAGAAGAAGAGGCGATGTTAGACGACTTGTTAGACGACGACGATTAAATCGATTAAAACGTATAGAAACGTATAGAAACGAATAGAGTAGTTAGTTAGTTGGAATTTTATGATTGTATTATAATACGTTCGGAGCAAATCATTATTAATTTACACGTAATCAGGACCTGGGAACTGTAACTGAACGTATCCTCGTCTGGATCGAACCGTGCGTTTGCGTTTGATGAATCCCAACAAGAGCAAACCAACGCCGGGAATACCGAGCGCACTTCCGACGACAATGAGCACGATTCCTTCTATTGACACTTTTGCGCGGTGTCTTTCGTAATTCCTCTTGAAAATCGTTTGGTTTTTGAGCCAGAGTTCGGGATCGAACGCGTGTTGAATAGTCACCGTTTGCTCGGCAAAAGCGACGCGAATTTTGTTCGCATCCGGAAGGGTGGCTTTGATTTGAGGCGCATCGATACGTTTCCGTATCGATGGTTTCCACAAAAGTGATCCATTATCACTGTTTCCATTCACTGCGGTGTTTGTGATCCCAGTATTACTATCGCCGCTTTTGCTATTGCTGCTGCTACTACTACTACTACTGCTGCTGCTGCTATCGCTACTACTACCCGAAGAAATACCTCGTACTCTCGTTAGGCTCCCCGGTTCGCACCCAAAATTACCGAACGTATCATCCAAAACCCAATGCGCATTTTCTTCTACGCCACTCTTTCTGACTTTGAAACACACGCGCAAGAGCGCTGAATATGTCTCGCAATTTTGTGTGTTAGTATGATAGCCACCCATTTGATATTTACAAATCTTATTGTTCACGTGGGAAAGTATCGTTTTTTGAAACAGTATTTGCTCGCCTAAATCGATCGAGGCGACGATTTGGTTTGAAGCCGTGTCTTTTCCTACGAGCGAAAGCGAAAGCGGCGTCTCGAGCATTCGAGAGACGAGTGCCGTGTTGTTCATGGCGTCGTTTAAATTAGTCTTATCGCTAGTTTTGTTCAACAACTTTGTCGTCGTCGCCGGTATCGGGTTTCCTTTTTGAACTGCCTCTCGCAACGTGTCAATCGACGGCATGTACTCGGCGTATTTCGGATAAATTTTCGGTAAAACGTACGTTTCCATCAGATTTGAACTCTGAAATTTCAAAGCTTCGTAAGTTTGCGGTGCAGCTAACTTGGGCGCTTGATAATTAGTCGCCTCCGTTGTGCTCCTCAACGTTTCGATATTCGGCGATGCCTGCGCGTCGTTGAAGTTGTTGTCGATCAACATCCACTCCACGCGTTCGAATTCATCTCTGTATATGTTATTCCACTTGTTCAACTTTTCGACGAACACTCTCGTGTGCAAATCTCCCGGTATCTCGTGTCGTTTCAGTTTTGATTCTCTGACTAAACCGCTTCCGAACAAAATCAAACAAAACGAGAGCAAACAGGCAACGGAGCCAAACTTGATTGAAATTTGCTGCTCCGAGAGATGTAACGTGCTACTATTAGAGGACGACGAATGAGAGGTGCTCGAAGCCGTCGATTGTCGAAATACCCTGTTTGAACCAATGTTTCCACCTCCCGAAGTATTCATCATCTTTGTTTGATATTGACTGGAAGAAGAAGAAGATGCCACCGGAGTCGCCGGTCGAATATTATTTTCAAACGCATTGTTGTTGTTATTCAAGTTGTTGTTGTTCTCCAAAATCGTTTGTCCCGACGAGTGGATGATTGCGGGGGCGGTAGCGGCGGAAGTGGAGGCGGCGCGAGGTGAATTCGACGACGACGTGTTGTGCGAAGAAGCCGCAGCACCTCGTCTCATGATATACTTTTTTTTAACACTCGTGCTAACGAATAATTATATTATTATTGTGCGGGTTGACGAATGTGAGTTCTCAAAGTCTCTTGTTTGACTTCTCTCTTTCGTCTCTCTCTCGGAAAAATTCTCTCGTCCAAAACTTTTTTTTACCAAAAGTCGCCAAAAAACAGGAAACACAAGTTCTTTCGAGTTCTTTCGTTCGACACCACAAAAACAAAAGCAGCTCTCCTATAATAGTAGATAATATGTCAGCCATCGCACAATCAGCCATCTCTTTCGGTACGTTTCCTCCTTCGTATCCCACCTTCGCGAGAGACAGAGACAGAAACGTGTCTGTCTCTCCCGTGTCCTCGTTCGTCGTCCTTCTTTGAGTTCTCTTTCTTTCGTTCTTTTATTCCTTTTCCTCCTCGTTTTTGTGGTCGGTTCTGTCGGGGACGAGAAGAGACGAGGAGAGATGTATGTTGAGAAAGGAATATTAATTCCAATTCGCTATTTCTCGCTTTTTGTTGCGCGTAAAAGATACAGAAGAAGAACTAAAAATAACGATGGATTTCTTTCTCCTTTAACTAAACAGCTCCGACGACGACGACGCGCGTCGTCGCTTCCTCCTCTTCGGGTAAGAATATCACAGCAGCAGCAGCAGAAAAAGAGAGCTGAAAAGCTTTTGAGTTTTTGTTCTCTTTTTTCCCTTTGTTTTTCATCTTCTTTTCATCTTCTTCTTCTTCTCTTTTTCATCGTCTGTCCACATGTTAAAAGAGTATAACTAATACGACAAATTATTTCTCTTCTTCTTTTATTATTGTAACTAAAATACAGCCTTGAGCTCGAGAAGAATGAGCAAAACTAGAAACGCGTTGCGATTATCTTCTTCTATCCCTGCGAGGCACGGAAAGAAATCGTCTTTGGTCGTTCAAGCGATCAACCCGCGATCGGATGCCGCGGACGCGGGCAAAGGCCAACGCGTCATGATCATCGGCGGCGACGGTTACTGCGGATGGGCGACGGCTTTGCACTTGTCCCAAAGAGGCTACGAGGTGTCCATCGTCGATAACTTGTGTAGACGTCAGTTTGATGATCAGCTCGGTTTCAATTCCTTGACGCCGATTAAATCCATCCACGAAAGAGTTCGCAAGTGGGAAGAAGTTTCCGGGAGAAAGATTGAGTTGTTCATCGGCGACGTGTGCGACTACGAGTTTTTGGGCGCAACGTTTGAAAAATTCAACCCGACTGCCGCGGTACACTTTGGCGAGCAGCGCTCTGCACCGTACTCGATGATGGATAGATCTCGTGCCATCTTTACGCAAACGAACAACGTTATGGGTACCATTAACGTCTTGTACGCGATTAAAGAGTTCGCGCCGGATTGCCACTTGGTCAAACTCGGCACAATGGGTGAATACGGTACTCCGAACATCGACATCGAGGAAGGTTACTTGACCATCACGCACAATGGTAGAACAGATACGTTGCCGTACCCGAAACAAGGTGGTTCTTTCTACCACTTGTCGAAATGCCACGACTCTGCGAACATGTTGTTTTGCACGAAAGCGTGGAACTTGCGATGCACGGATATTAACCAAGGCGTCGTGTACGGCATCGCAACGGACGAAACGATGATGCACCCAGACTTGATCAACAGATTAGATTACGATGCCGTCTTTGGCACCGCATTGAACAGATTTTGCATCCAAGCCGCGGTTGGTCACCCGATGACGGTGTACGGTAAGGGCGGACAAACAAGAGGTTTCTTGAACATTCGCGATACCGTGCAATGCATCCAAATTGCCGTCGACAACCCCGCGGAACCGGGAAAGATGCCAATTTACAACCAGTTTACGCAGCAATTCTCCGTGAACGAACTCGCTGGTTTGATCACCGAAGCCGGTCAGAAATTAGGATTGAGTCCGGAAGTTATTAGCGTACCGAACCCGAGAACCGAAGCGGAAGAGCACTACTACAACGCGAAAAACTCCAACTTGAAAGACTTGGGATTAGAACCGACTTTGTTGGGCGATGAATTGCTCGACACGCTCATGAAAACCGTGATTGACTACAAAGATAGAGTTGACCAGAGATTAATCATGCCGGGTGTGAACTGGAAAGAGTCGCAAAGCGTCGCGAAGAACATCACCAAGTAAACGCAAATCTCTTTCAATAAAACAATAAAAGAATAAGAATAACAAACTACACACAGTGACTACAAAACGAAAGCGCGACTAATAAAAATGCTTCCGAACGATTGGTTCGACGTTCACTCGCATTTTCTCGTACGCTTTCTTCTTCGCCTCCCACACGCTCTCAACGCACTCATCCAAAGACATCCACTTCATCTGCGTGAACTCCGCCGGTTCGCCGTCCAACCCTTCCAAGTTTACAAATTCCATGGGATCGGCTGACGTTTTACATCGAAATACTGCAAACTCTAACCGTTGTCCGGCCAACCCTTTCTTTTCTAACCACCCACCTGCGCTGTACGCATACGCGTCGTCATTCTCTAAGACAGACAATAACTCTACTTGGATATTCTTTTTATTCTTCGAGGAATCTAAGGATATCCCAGTCTCTTCGTACAGCTCTCTCGTCGCCGCCTCGGCGGTGGTTTCTTTCGGTTCCATCCCGCCTTGGGGTAAATTCCAGGACCCACTCTTCCCGGCGCGTTCGCCGACTAAAACGTGCGAGCCAGAGTCGTTGAAGACGATGGCGCACGCGCACTTGCGGTATTTCTTCCCGTCTACAATGGCAGTCTTTTCTGGATTATACTCCCCTCCTCCTCCTCCTTCCGTCTTGTCCTCTTTCGGTTGTTGTTTCTTTGCTTTCGTTATCGCCGTCGGTGACGAGGACGAATACATTCTTCTCCCTCCTCCTCCTCTGTATCCTCCTCCTCCTCGTTTAAAGTGATGAAGATGATGATAATAACAAGAATAGGAAGACGAACGGCAATAACACGAAACAACAGAGGTGAGCTTAATGAGCGAGGTCCCGCCGTGCTGCAGAAACATGTACTCTTCTCTCTCTCTTCCTTTCTTGTTTTTATTTTATTGTTGTTGTTGTTGTTTTGATGTCTCTCCTTTTTTTCATTTTCATTTTTGTTTTTCTTGCAGTCGTGCTTTTTCGATGATGATGATGGTTTTTGGAAACAACGAACGAAGAAGAAGAGAGAGATTTTTCTTGATCGCGAATT
>Ga0115556_1002742_pt1 | contig 11542 bp, 11 predicted proteins | sample COGITO_mtgs_1104_5_FD_87282 | JGI IMG/M metagenome (GOLD analysis project Ga0115556, IMG submission 87282) | Pelagic marine microbial communities from North Sea - COGITO_mtgs_110414 | ecosystem: Environmental > Aquatic > Marine > Epipelagic | place: Germany:Helgoland, sampling site Kabeltonne... | reverse complement strand
TGCCCTTTGCCGTTGGGCCTTCCCTTTCGGTATAAAATAAATTGGGGGACAACTGGGGGGGGTTTTTCCACCAGGGGAAAGGAACCCTAACGGTGGAAATTTTTTGGGGGGGGGGGGGGGGGGGGAGAGGAGAGAGAGGGGAGAGAGGGGAGGAGGTAAGTGGCAGCAAAAATTGTGATGATGTGCGGGCATTTTAGGGAGGAAATAAGGTGAGAAAGACGAGAGATAGGGAAGCAGGGTGTCGGAACTCGGTCGCGCGTAGGACAAACTTACCTGACACTTTCTATTGCCATGTCGTGAAGGGTATCTACGACCAAAAAGTCAGTCAGCCTCAAAAACTTTGTCAACTTACGGCATTCGCTGCGGAGGGAAGCACGTTCCATGAAAGTCATCTTGTGGTCGGCCACGATACTGTTGGCCTTCAAAAACTCGTCCACGATAACATCGCATGCGGCCCTCACGGCATTGTGAATTTCGATGCTGAACTCACTCAGCTTGTCTGTCAAGTTCTTCTGAAGGTGCTGCTGGCCGCTGATGAACTCGTCCAGTGTTAGAGTCTTGTCGCTGCTGATGTCAATGAGTCGCAAAGAAGCGACCTCAAAACAGAGGTTCTTGATCGTCATGAGAGCGTCGCGTAGAGAAGGGATGAAAATGAAGAGGTTCTGCTGGAGTGAATCCCTAGCGGTGGACAGATTTGCACCCTTAACATTCGTTTTCCACACTGCGAACGTCTTCCACTTACGGTACTTGCTAAAAAAGGGAATCCCTCTCATCTTGTTGAAGAGGGCATACTCACGCTCCCACTGATCCAGGGGAGTGAAGTCACTGTCCGACTCCTGGAAACGGGTGATGCCACTTCTGGAGAGGGTGTAGTATTCTTGAGACTTGGTCGTGCTGTAGTCTACGATCTCCAAGTCATAGGCCGACCGGCCCACCGTCGATGCGTGCTGGAGATAGAGAAAACTCCCGTCGTCTTCAAGGAAGGTCTCCAGCTGCTGAGCTGACATGTATAGCGACCCGATGAAGCTGCTACTGATGTCCTGGGAAAGTCGAGACCTGTCGTCTTCTATCGTTGCGAGGAGATGTGTCTTTTGGGGAGGGGGGGAGGGGAGCCCGCCACCTTCCGTGCGAGGGTCATAATCCGTTAATTGTGTGTTGAGAGTAGATTCCAACTGAGTGCTGCTGAGCAAGTCCTCATTCCTCTTCTTCTGCAGGAGGAGAGGATGGTGAGTATTGTCCGCGGAAGCGGTGGTAGTCGCGGTGGAGTGCAGAGAAGGTTTGGATTTTGAGCTGACAAGACGGGGCTTGAAAGCCTTGGTTTTGTTATTGTTGGTTTTACTGTTGCCGTTTCTGTTGCTTCGTCTGAGGGAAGTAGATGATGTTGTGTTGGGTGATTTCGTGGCCAGGGATGACCTGTTGTTGGTGCAATGGAATGGAAGTGAAGCAGATGCGAGTGTGTGTGAGAAAAAGAATGAAATTTCAGAGGGGGGAGCAATCGCCAACGCCAAGAGAAGCGACAAAAGAAAATCCCGACAGCAGGGCTGAAGGTTTCGGTCTGGAAGGGCACAAAGTAACAAACGTTCCGCGAGACTGTCTCCTGGGGTCAAAGATTCGCGTCCCTAGCGCCGTTACCCCTCCAAGTGGCCACCCAAATACCCCACACACCAACACAAGAAACTCAACATCTCCCCTCAATCAAATCCAAGATGAAAAACTTACGTCGATTTGGAGCTATAAAGCCTGCTAGCAAGCCCACTGTCAGTCGGATCCATGGCAAACCTGAATAATAATTAAATTGGTGTCGTTCAGGGCGACAGAAATTAACAATTGGCCAGGGCACAACGAGCTTTTGAGCTAGCTCGCAACCGAATTGGGAAAGGCTTGACTGACTCCCCTGATTTAATCCAAAACTTTGAAAACTGGCTGTAGCGGGCAGAGCAACCAAGCCTAAGTTGAAAAATCTCGGGTAAGCCGACATTATTTCCTTCCCCCCCGATTCTAGTGCCCCCAACGAACATGTCCAACAACGAAAGCAATAAGCAACGGATGAAGCAGTCAATGAGCCAGAAATTGGCCCCCCTCGACGGCCCCGTCAAGAAGTTTACGAAGAAGGAGCTAGTGGAAGCCTGTAGGAAGCAGGCACCGGCCTTTGATAGCACTTTCCTATTGCTGCGAAGAAAGATGAAGGCCCAGAAGGATATTCAGCCGGGGGTGCGAGCTGACGACCCGGACGTTGGTAGCCAGGTGAAAGTTATGGACAGCGGAGTGAAGATGAACGCAAAGAAGTACAACGAATACCAGCTCGTTGCTGACCGGCTACAAGCCGAGTACAACAAGAAGTTGGATAAACTAACTGATCTGAAGCGAAATGATGTGGCTCTTGACCAGATGATCAACTGCACGAACCCAGAGAGCAAGCGCATCCAGGAGCTAATCAAAGAGATTGAGAAAGTGAATACCCAGACAGACAGAAAGCTTCACTACAGACTGCAGCTCAATCACATGTACAGCCGACTGCAGAAGAACTCTGTGACGCTTGATGCGCATTTGAATGCCATGGAGGATACGTACAATGGGGCGGAGAAGGAATTTATGCACTGCGAAAGCTTGATGCGAGAAGTCCAGGCGGGAAGGACGAAGGCTCTGAGGGAGCTGGAAGGTACCATCGAGGCCGTGACAGTCCAGCGGACCGACAGGGATAGAACCCTCAGCAGCAAGCAGAACGAGGCACAGAATGCCAGTAAGATGGAGGAATGGCGAAATAGCACAGAGAAAAGCCGTCAAGAGCTTGCTCAGAGCCTAAAGGGGGACATGAATAGGGAGGAAGAGGAGCAGCTGGTTGCCACGATGTATGCTTACAAGAATAAGAGGGAGCAACAGCATGGGGAGATAGAGCAGCGCCTGAAAATTTTACACAAGATGGAGGAGGCCTTCAAGCACATCAAGGATGCGACGGGGGTGAATACATTAACGGAGATGGTGGATAAATTCAGCAACCACCGGGAGCACAGAGACCGGCTGTTGATTGAGAAGAAGGACGCCGAAGAAAGGCTTACAGGTGCGAAAAGTAACCTGGAAGAATGCCAGAGTAATTTCAACAAGAGCAAGGAGGTAGGTTTCGGGGATACAGAATTGAACAGGGAAATTTTGAATACGATCGAAGCCGATATGCTGAATGAGAGGATCGAAGGCAAGGGGGTGAAGGCAACCTGTGAGAGATTGGAGGGTGTGCTTGTGGGTCTGAGGCAGGGTGGTATGGGCTTGTACCAGAGGTTGCTGGCTTACACAAGTTTACTAGACGGTGAAGTTCCCCAGTTAAATGAGAGTGCCACTACAAGTGCAATCGAGGCCGCCTATGACACTCTGAAGATGCTGAACGTGACGGAGCACATTTTGGGGAAGATGCTGGACACCATCGGGAGCGGGGATGGTAGCCCGGCAAGGTTCAGCGTGCTACCGAATGATGAGGATTCCAACTCGCTAGAAGAGGGCACGGTCATGAGCAATAGCGTCTCGAACGAAACGGTTGAAACACTCGAAAACCCGAATTTGGGAGAGGCCAACTGCAGGATCACCTCTGTGAAAGCTGAGTCGAGCACCCAGATGTTTAGCAAGGGGGATGACGAGGGTTTGGACAGAGGATTTGATGACCTTGAGATTGACGACTCTGCAGCTGTTGAGAATATAGTGCCGAGCAGACAATTTTTGAAGATGAGTAGCGGTCGCCAGGCAGGAGAAGCTAGACGACAGGCGGAAATGGAGCAGAGACGGGTCAAAATGCAAGAGAGACTAGCTGCCGCGGATGAGAAGGAGAGGGCGGCATTAACCAGTAGTGCGGCGCTACAAAAACAGCAAACGGAGGCCAACGCCAGACTGGCAAAACACCACCACCCGGTGGGCTTGCCAAAGAGTCTCACAGTCAGGGACGACCCCATGACCAAGGCGCAAGTTTTCATGACGCAAATACCACAATTGGATTAAATTAGGTGGATTTGGAAGAGGTCGGTGTGTAAAATTTGTTAAAATGTGTTGTTTTGGCGAAAAATGTATAGTTTTCTTCAGTAGCTCTTTATTTTCTGTGGTGGTGGTGGTGGTGGTGGTGGTGGTGGTGGTGGTGGTGGTGGTGGTGGTGGTGGTTGTCGTTGTCGTTTTGGGGGGTTGTTCTTGTGTATTTAGGAGACAGACTTATCCCTCAGCAAACCCTTTAAGCGCTTGATTTCCATATCTTTGCTATTGTCGTTCTTCTTTGCGCCGCCCAGCTGTACCGTCCGGCACCGTGACGCGAAAGTGAGGGAGCACAGGCTCTCCCCCATGTTGTAGTGCACAGGTGATATGTTGACGTACATCATCACCTTACTATTTCCTCCCAAAGAGTCTTGCAGGAGATGCGTTAGCTTACTGTTGCGGTAGGGTACATGGCCTGATTTTTTGCTTCCCAGCGCGTTTATCACGTCCCCCAAAGCGGAGAGGGACTTGTTGATACTCTGCGCCTCCTTGAGTCTTTCTCCCTCGGCATCTGTCTTGCTAATACGCTCGCTTCCCGCGAGATCAATCAAATTGAGTTTTGCTCTTGTGACTGTGCCGTTGTGCAGGTCCTTCCCCGTGACCCGGACGGTCAGAATAAGGTGGCTTCTGCTACTGTGTTCATTCATGCTGTGATTTCCAACTGCCCGGTTCTTGGCAGACGATTCAATGAAATCAAACACATCATCGCAATTCGTGATCTGGGATTCGGTCAGTTAAAAATTGGGTAGATCGAAGCTAAGGAAGAGAAAATAATACAGCAACTCACCTCCACTTCGCTAAGTCCCTGTACCACGTTTCCGTCTGCAGATTGTCTTATGTCCAGCTTCTTGGGATTCTTGTACTCATCGTACGATGGGTTCATAATGTCTCGAATTGTTTCATTGTAGATCTCCAATATTGACAAATAGCAGTTGTAAGAGGCGTCTTCTCGTCGCTCCTCTATAATATCAAAAAGGTCCTTGAGTGCACGAAAGTTCACACCCCTGTTGTCCTCGGGGCCCTCCATCGTGAAAGTCTTGCCGCTGCCCGTCTGTCCGTATGCAAAGATACAAACATTGTAGCCATCCAAGACGGAGATGGTTAGAGCCTGAGCAACTTCGTACGCTTCAATCTGAGTACTGTCCTGGTCGCAGACCTTGTCAAATTCAAACTTGGTCCGAGTCGTCTTATCGCGATGAACAGTCAGGTCTTCTCCCGTCGGGCACTCAATGACCTCACGGTGATCAGGTTGCGAAAGCTGAGTGCAGAGAGGGTTAAAAAGGGAGAGGGGAGGAGGGGGAATTGAGCGAGTTAGTGGGGAGGGGTGAAATAGCAAAAAAGAAACGGGGTACGGGTAGAAGAACGATTGGTGGGAGAGTTGGTAAGTGGGAAAGAGGGAAAGTAGGAAGCCGTGTGCGCAATCTCACCTCCACCTCCACTGCCGGCCTCACTCGAGCCACCACACGAATGTTCCCCTGAATCTCAATCAATTTGTTGTGGATAAGCTTGCGACGCTGGTTTTCTTTCAAATACAAAGCCTTGCACTCGTCTCTTTCGTCGTTCGCATCTTGAATCGTCTGAACAAACGAAAGACGTTGATTCTCCAACTCAGAAGCCAAACGCTCGTCATTGACTTTTTGCTGTGCAGAAAGTTCATCCTCGATGATCTTCTTCCATCTCACTTCCACGGACTCCAAGTTGGCCTGAGTTTCTTTTAGCTTCTCGCCAAGGAGTTGCAATTGCTCGAGGTGATTTTGCTGAAGAGTCTCCACATTACTGTTGTGCTCAGATTTGAGAGCTTCCACGGCTTCCCTGTGCTCATCTATTAATTTTTTTGTGTTGGTCGAGTGTGTAGTGTTGAGGGTTTCGATGGCAGCTGCGTGGTTAGCTTCTTGAACATTGGTCGCCGAAGTGTGCTCGTCCACCATCTTCTCAATGGCGGTAGTGTGCTCGCTTTTCAAGGACTCGATTGCGGTGGCATGCGACTCCGCGACAGTTTCGTGCTCGCTCTTTAGCGACTGGAGGGTGTTCGAGTGGTCGACTTTAAGAGACTCGAGGGCGCTCGAGTGGTCGGCTTTAAGAGACTCGAGGGCGCTCGAGTGGTCGACTTTAAGAGACTCGAGGGCGCTGGCGTGTGACTCTGTCGCCGCTCTGAGCTCATTTTTCAGAGAATCGATGGCAGCTGCGTGTGACTCGACTGCGGCAGCGTTCTCCTTCTTCAAAGATTCTATTTCGCCTTCGCGTGACTCGATCACAGAAGCATGATCCCCTTTGATTAAGTCGATGGCAGCAGCGTGCTCTCGCTTTATGGAGTCGATGGCAGCAGCTTGTTCCTCTTTCAATGCTTCAGCGGAGGATGACAAACCACCCTCCAACCCCTCGACAATCTTAGCGTGTTCACTCTTCATTGCCCCTACAACAGAGGCATGCTCACTCTCGGCTTCTTTGATAAGCTTCTTCGTCTGCTCCTCCTTCAGTTCTAGAGCCTTCTTGTAATGCTCGTCTTTCTCCTTCATAATGGCTCGGAGATTCTCGTCCTTCTCTTTCATTGTGCTAATGAGGAGAGCATCTTTTTCCTTGATAACATTTTTCAATCGCAGATTGTCTTCCGAGGCATTGGTGGCTGAAGACCCCAGCTCCTCCCTCAACTTTGTCATCTCTTCGTCGTGCAACGTTTGCATATCAGCTTTTATCTTTGCCACGTCTTCTTCGAAAGATTTCTTACGGTTTGCCATGTCTTTTTCGAAGGAGCTCTTTTGGCCGAGAGCAAGTTTATTAAGCTCTTTGAGCTCGTCGGTCTGAGTCTTTACATTCTCCTCAGAGGTAATTAGGCTTTGTGTGAGTGTGTTGACCTTGTCCTTGAGCTCCTCGACCATATCGCTGTTGGCGTTGCTGCCGTTGCTGCTACCGCCCCTGTTTCTTCCCATTTTTGGCGTCAGGTTCTCGTCATTGTTGCTGTCTTTCCTGCCCCCACCGTTCTTGTTCTGCTCAGTGAGGATAAGGATGTTTTTCTCGTGAGCCTTCATTTTCACCATGTACTCCTCCAGGCGCGTCTTGAGCTCGATGTTCTCCTCCCTTTGTATCTCACTCTCACAGCTAAGGCGGCTGTATTCGCTGACAAGGTTATCAATCGTCTCTTGGTCACGGGGATTTGAAGCGGCATTGGGGGTCAGGGGGGTCTTAGGGGGCGAAGGCATGGAACTGGTTCGAGACTTTGGGCTTGATGCTGATGCTAGCGGAGGATTTGGCGGCAACTTGCCGCGCTTCGATGATTTTGACTCCAAGGCCTCTATTATACTGCGTTGCTTCTGGATCGTCGCCGCAAAGTCTGTTTTTTCGAGGAGCAAGTCGCGAAGCTTTTTCTCCCAGGCTTTGACAGTGTCTCCCAGAATCTCATTCTCGACCTTCAGTCGTTCTGCGTCCATCATGTCTTGCTTCTTATCTCGATCCCTCTGTTCTTGCGAATCGTTGTCATCGTCGTCCGTTGTATTGGTGGTGGTGGTGGTGGTGGAGGAGGAGGAGTTAATTGCTTCCAGCTTGGCACGCAGATCAGACAGATCAGCCTCCTTCTCGGCAACAATCTTCTGGTACTCCCGAGAGAGGTTGATCTGCTCAAATTGAAAGTCCGCGAGCATCTTCTTGTATATTGCTACTTCTTCGTCATCTCCGCTCAAATCAGACAGGGCCCCATTCACTGAATCAGTCAAGTCAAGAGCCGTCTTGGCAACAAAAGCGGAGGCACTACCAAACCGTCTGTTTATCCCTTCCCACATGTTTTAACTGTCGGAAGGGGTTGTACGCGTTTGAAATCCCGGTTGTGCCTAAGGGTAGAAAGAAAGGAGCGACAAGGGAGAGGAAGGGGTATTTTTTGAATCCCTAGGGATGGAAAAAATGAAATCCAATAAAAGAAGAGATATTTGTGTTGTGTCAAATTCAGTCGTTCAAGGTGCAGCAGATTGGAGGGGGGGGACTTTCGCGGAAGGAAGGAGAGTGGTATTGAGGTTGGGCCCTTGTTTTCCAAGTCCACCAACTCCAACTCCAGGGGGTTTTGTGTTGTTGTTGTTGCTTTGCTGTCCCGCCACGCAAAAACAAGAATTTGTGTTGCGACAGGTTGTAGCACCGATTTCTTTCCATACATTATCTTGTGGCCAGTGTTTTACGGCTCCCCCTTGGCAGGAAATAATGGGGCCTTGCTTATCGAGAGACAGCAAAGTGGCAGATGGGTTGAAACTGTCTGCTTCGCAGAGAGAAAGGAGAGATAGTTATGCAACCAAACCTGCCGAGGGAGAAGAAATCGTCGAGACGGCGTACGTAGCAAGGACAGACACTGTCGACGCAGCGTATACAAACCTAAAGGATCTGCTGGAAGAACAAACTGAAGAGGAAAAGAATGAAGAGAGGCGCAGAAGGAACAGCACTATCAATGATGACATTGAGGAAGTAGTCGACCCCTTCTCTGCGCAGGGAAAGCTCGAGGAGTACAAAAAAAGTCTAAAAGCGAAAGGAATAGGCACGCGGAGGCGGAAATCTGTCAATGACAGCTTAATGATGGTCAATGTGAAGGCCGAGTTAGAGAATCCAGCGGGGGAAGACGTTATCAAAAGCGAAGACAATCGTAAGAAAGGAAGAGGGAACGAAAATGACGCGCAAGGAGGGAAGGGGACAGAAAACGCTCTTCCTCTCTTAGCAATGGGATTGACCGCAGACATAACAAAACATTTCAGTGATGAAGATTTAAGCCCCGAATTCCGAAATGGGGGCAGCTTGGCAGGCACGACGGCAAACAGTCAAGGAACCGATGAATTCGATTTTTGATGTCATGTGAGTGCGAGGTGTGTGAGTTAGTGAGAAATCGGCTCCAGCAACAACAACAACAACAACAACAACAACAACAACAACAACAACAACAACAACAACAACAACAACAGCAACCCCCTGTGGTAAATATTCCAGTGGGGGCGGCAGCGGGGGCGGGGGTGGGAGCGGATCCCAAGCAAAAACATTGGATCCCAGGTTTTACATTGCCTGGGCTTAGTGACAGGAGTAGAGAAATATTTTCGGCAACCAGATGATTTTTTGCAGCAAGACATGACTCCTTTATATACTTCTTTTGTGTGCATTTAGCGAAGTTTAAGATTGTGCACTCTTGGAGGTCAAGAATGTTAGTTCTGTGAGGCATTTTGAAACAAACATTATCGACGTGATCAAGCAGCCAAATTAAATTAAAACACAAATCCAGAGCTTCTTTTTTTTTCCTACAGAACCTTCTTAATCCGCTCCCACAGATCACGGCCACCATCTTCACCTTCTATTGTTTGCTTCAATTCAGCAAGGCTTGACATAGTCATAATTGTCGGAGTGGCACCCTCTCCCAAATTCTCTATGCGCCAGGCAAGCGCTGACTCGTATAGACGTTTTGCATCGGCAAAATACGCTTCGACATCGATGTTTTTGTTCTTCTTTTCCTTCACTGCTCGTGTTTTCAGTAGTACCGCGAGATTATGTGCAGCACTTGCCTCACAAGAATCTCCCACCCTTCTTGCCAACTCATGGGCCTTCCTGAGGTCAACTTCTCCCTCCCTCCCCTCCCCTCTGGCCAACTTCACACCTCCCCTCGCACCCAAGACCTGCAAAGTGTCCGCGTGTCCCTCGCCCAAATTCTCGCTTCTTATTTTGTAGCATTCCTCGAAGCACTCAAGCGCTTTCTCTAAGAGCATGATACGGTCGAGTGCACGAGTATCAGAGCTCTCGCTCTGCCTTCGAAATACCCAGCCTAAATTATTGATCATTGTGGCGTAGCTTGGGTGCTCTTTGCCAACTGTCTCCTCGTAGATAGCAGACGCTCGCAAGTAGTTATCTTTTGCTTCGTCATAATCCCCAAGCTCCTTGTTTAGGAGACCGAGGTCTGAGTAGCAGCTGGCTGTGACTGGGTGGTTTTTAGTGAAGTGGGAGAGGCTCAGGTCGAGGGCTTTCCGAGCTGAGGCTTTTGCCGAGATGTAATCACGTTGCTGAAGCTGGGTGCGAACATCGGACTTGTAATCAGCGAGCTCGTTCTCCTTCGCATAATAATCCTTTGTCGTCTTTGTTACCTCCACAAGGGGGACCTGTGAGGTCTGTGCAGAATCATTATTGCTTGGGGGAGCAATGGTAGCAAATGTCCTTGTCAGTAATGTCCTCCCGATCCGCGGCGCACGTCGAAAGGATGGTGCCGCCCTGAAGCACAGCAAAGCGGAAGAGCCCCCCTTGATCATTGAAAAGCGACCAAGAGGGGGGGAGTATTGTTTTGAGCGTGTCGAAAAGAAGAAAGTGACTCTGTCTTTGGTTCATGTGAATATTCTGTCGTTCAGAAAATGAATGTCGTCGACGAAACTATTTCCGTGCACACTGCATGGTTTCATACCGACGTGATTGAATTTTGCCTCATTGAGCGTTGTTTACATCGTCTTTTGCAATAGAAAAACGACAGATTCCTGAAACTACCTGACATAAGACCACAGACTACCACGCGGCCGCGGTCCTCCGCAGCAACGAATCCTCACCATCAGTGTCCACAAAATCCACAAAACACAACCAACATGTTATTTCTTTTGCTCTTGTCGTGTGTGTGTGGACGTGAGGTTCATCTGAAGTTGACTGGATCAGCTGTGTTGCCCCCTCCATCTCCCCTTTTGCCTCTGTGTACTGCGCCAGGGTATTTTCTGTCTACCACTTCTTCCCCGGCCTCGAGTTCGAGTTCGGATTACAAGGAGCTCGTTGAGAAACTTATGGTTGAAGTGGACACAAAAATGGTTGACTCCTATTTGGAGAATGGTGAGACATCAGTGGACGTCGATTTTCTCATTGAAAAAATAATTGCTGCAACCACAACAGTGGCGGAATCACTACTCCCCTCAAGTCTGGCCAAGACCATGTACCGGACGGAGATGTCCTACAATGCGCTGGACCCGCACTGCTCAATGATCCAGGACGCTTTCTCGAGCCTCAACTCTACATCATCTCTCGCCATCCACGTGATCTGTCGGTATGGTGTTGGTGGTGGTGGTCGAGGAAATATAGGATCTGATTTCGTAGTCGAAAATGCTGCTGATGCTGAGAGATTAGTGAAGAAAACGTGCCAGGAGTCGTCCCTTGCTGAAAGCACCACCGATGATGACGGCCTCAACCAAAACATCGATTGGCTGACTTCCAATGTCATTCCTGGTGAACATATCTACTCCACCTCGTCTGATTCCGATTCTTTGGCCTTGTTGACCCTTTACGGGGTGATAGGCTCCTCCTCTTTTGCCCGAGCTCATGAGTACCTAATGGATTCTAAACAGAAATTCTCCTTCATTGCAAGGGGAACGCTTGGCCATCATCCCCACAACGACGGCATCGACGACGGCGGCGGCAGTCGCAGTATTGCGGGCTATGGTGCCCGTCTGGACATAAAAAATGTGGAGTATACTTCGTTCGAGACGGAAACGGAAGATAAATCAACAACCGGTGATTCTTCCTCTTCCGCACCTGATTCATCCGATTCATCCGATTCATCCGA
>Ga0115556_1002738_pt1 | contig 11558 bp, 9 predicted proteins | sample COGITO_mtgs_1104_5_FD_87282 | JGI IMG/M metagenome (GOLD analysis project Ga0115556, IMG submission 87282) | Pelagic marine microbial communities from North Sea - COGITO_mtgs_110414 | ecosystem: Environmental > Aquatic > Marine > Epipelagic | place: Germany:Helgoland, sampling site Kabeltonne... | reverse complement strand
TCATATTAACATCATTAGTTTGACTTAATGATTGAATAAATGATTTAGTTCCAGACCGAGCGATTATTCCTAAATTATTAATTAAATCTTCTTTAGTCATTCCAATTCCAGTATCTTCAATAGTTAAAATATTATTTTCTAAATCATAATTTATATGTATATTTAGATTATCGGTATTGTTTAATTTATTATTAGTTAGAGATAAATACCTCATTTTATCCATTGCATCAGATGCGTTTGAAATTAATTCTCTTAAAAAAATGTCTTTGTTACTATAAAATGTATTTATAATCAATGATAATAACTGATTTATTTCGGCTTGAAAGTTATATTTCTCACTCATATTTATATTTTTATAAACCTCTTTTTAAATATTTAATATTATTTTCATATATTTTATCAAAAACAAAATGAAATGAGGGTATTTCATAATAATCGCGTATTTTTATACCGTCTTTGAGTATTATTTCATTTCCTAAAACAAATAAATTCATAGTTTTACTTTTTACTTGTATCGGTATACTATATTTTGATTGATGACATCGTATCCATGTATTTTCTTCTAAGACTAATTGAGACCCTGTCATACGAATACCTTTATAATAAAATATTTGAATATTATGATCATTATTTATTATTTTACCATAAACATATGAATTATTATAAATAATATCTCCAGGTTCTACATATTTAATTTTTTTTAAACTTCCATCATTCATATAAATTTCGGTATCATCTTCAATACCCCAATTATATAAATGATTAATATCATCATTATATTCAATTGGGTTTGTATTATTAAGATTTTCTAATATTAATCTATCATTTTTTAAACTCGTTTCTGGGTCATTACATTCAAGAAAATCACTAAATAATACATCATTACCTGTTTCTATTAAATTATTTTCTGATATAAGACAATAAATAAAATCTTTTTTATAATCTATTTTAAAACTATATTCTGATTCTTTAACCTTTAAAGGTATTCCATTTTCAAATACTATATGATTACCAGTAACATATATACCGTTATAATCATACATGTGACTATTTTTAAATTTATTTATATTAAATTTCATTATAGACAAGACTTTACCCCCTTTGCTAATATTATCATTTAAATTAATATTTTTAATAATTTTATGCTGACCATTTAACATTTTTATATTCGTATTTTCATCAAAACATACAAATGGGCTTGCAATAGCTCCTCCTAAACATCCAGGACATGCATAAGCTCCCTTAGCTCTTTGTTTTACTGTAGCTTTTTTAGATAGACTTTTTACACATGTTGTACATGTATCCATTAACCATTTAAAATGGGTTTTATTTGTTTTTAAAAATGAAAATAATTGAGGCAATGGTCCATTTACTAAGCTTCTAACAGTAATCATTTGTGCTTGTCCAAAATATCTATAAACTAAAAATAATGCTTGTTGTTTTCTAAGAACATCTCTAAGTTTTGCTTTATAAAATTGAATAACTACATGAGATTTCTGTATTCTTTCTGCTGTAGAAAGCACAAATTTTTTAAATAGAGAACGTATAATCTTTGCTTGTTTTCTAAAATTATTAATAATTAGTAGTATATTAGTAAAATTTTTATTTAATATTTTAAATATATATATTATCGGTTGTGTAAATACTTTAAAAAAATGTTTAATCCAACCAAAATAACAATACATAAAATTTGTATATGTATTTTCATTTCCAATTAATCCAGCAAATGGTATAATATGGGGTTGACATCTTATATTATTCCAATCTTTTTTTAGACCGTCCCTATTTTTTTGGATATAATAGTAAGAATAGCATATAAACCCTATAACCAAAAATACTATATAAAAGATAATTCTTCTATTCTTATTAGGGGACATATATATATATAGGATATTAATTATTTAGTATATACTCTGTAATGAAATCGGATAAAATATTAATATATGGATTTTTTGTATAATCATAGTCTTTAATTAGAATATCCCCAAAATAAATATTACTATCATATGTTGTAATATTATATAAATATTTGATTTTATCATATACTCTTGTACTTTTATCAATATTGCAAATATATTCCCATCGATTATTATAAAATACTAAAGTGGCTCCTGAAAAAATATATCCATTATAATGATATAAGTCAATATTACTTGCATCTATTTGTATAACTGAATTAATACCTCTTGTTTGTATAACATCTTTTAAATTTGAATTACTATTAATATTTAGGTATTTAAATAGTAAATCTTTTGAAAATCCCTGCATATATTTAGGTATATTAACATCACAATCGCAAAAACTATTTAAACTTCTATATATTAATTTACGAATAATAATATCATCATTTAGAGATATTTCATTATAATCACGAAATATATCATTTTTAGTATGTATAATATTATCAGATGTATTTATGCAATAAACATATTCATCATTTCGATTTTCATCATATGTAAGTACATTATTTACTTTTTGCCATTTATTATTTTTATTTATTAAGTGTGAACCTGTAACATATCCATCGTCAATTTTATATAATAGTTCTGTATTTCTAAAAATCATTTTAGACGTTACGCGTGAACCATTTTTTAAAACATCACCTAGCTTTAAATCACTGATTTTCTTAAATTTTATACCATTATATGGTTGTATTGATATACATGTATCTTCTGTAAAACAACAAGAATTGCTATTTGGACATTGTAATGCAGGGTATTGGTTAGATAATGGCCCAACGACAAAACTTGTCATGGTGGGTGCCCATTTCATAGTAAAATTAGCAGCATCTCCAATAGGGCCATCTTTAGCAGATTTAAAAAATAATGAAATAGATTTAATCATATAAAGCATAGTTTTATATATTGCAAAGAAGCGTTTGATAGTATCTCGAATTTTATGAAACTTAAAAATAAATGCGGACATAAGGTTGGTCATCTTGTCCATTACACCTATAGCTATTCTAAGGAAAAAATTTCTCATTTGATTAAGCTGATTTCTTAATTTATCAATTGTTTTGTATAAATTTTTAACTATATTTTTTAAAATAGATAATAAGTAAATAAATGGTTTCAATAAAATTTTAAAATAACCTTTTGTTGTATTCCAATAACAATTCATAAAATTATTTTTTATAGCCCCACTAAACCCTAATTTTTGTTCATCAAATACCCCAGCTAAAGGCATATACATCGGATTACATCTATTATCTTTCCATGATTTTTGCAAACCTTTACGATTATATTTTAATATTAAATAAACTACTATTGTATAAAATATAATAATAACTACAATAATTTCAAAAATAGCGGAACTATTATTAGTAAGGTCCATTTCCTTATTAATAATAAGATATATTTTTATAAAATCTAATTTGATATGATTGACTTATTAAGATATGATAAATAATCCAATGGATAATTAACTTCTTCAAAATCGAGACATTCTATACCACTCATATTTATTATATTTTTTGTAGTTATTAGAGATATAAGGTTTTTATTATAATTTATTTTTTTTGAAAATGGGTGATGTTGTAAACTAATCCATTCATTTTTATTAAGAACAATTTGTCTTCCAGTGCCGATCAAATGTTTTAATTGATATGTTTCATCATTATTTTTAAAATGAATGATCCCAATAACATAATTGTCATTATATAATTTATCCCCTATTTTTATTTCATCTAATAAGCATTGCCCTTTGTCTGTTTTTATAAAATTATTACCAGCTAAACCTGGAATAAGTGTTCTATTACCCATATCTGTATAATTTTTATTAATTAATTTAATAACCGAATTAAAATGATAATCTGAGCTAGATATTTCCATATGGTCACTAAAAACAATATTATTTGAAAATATTTTATTATTTTCCGTAATTAATGAATAAACATAATCGGGTTGTAAATTAAATTTTTTTTGTGTAAGTGATTCTACATAATTCCAAATTTGTCCTTCTTTAACAATATGTTTTCCAGTTACACCAACTTCATTATAATCATATAATCCAGGATTATTAAATTTACACACTCCTATTACTCGACTATATTCATCAACATCAGTTTGTATAATATCATTAATTAAAATTTCCTTTATAGGTCTGTATTTTCCGTGTTGTTTACAATAAATTTGTGTATTTTCATGAAAACATGCCTCTTCGACATGTGGGAATACTTTTTTAAAAAATTTGGATGCTTTGCCCAATAATTTTGCATTTCGAACACTGCCTCTTCCAATGGGACCATACCAAAGACTTTTAATAAATAATTGTGATGCTTCAAGTTGATATAGAAGTAATCTAAACGTGGCAGTTAATCTTTTCATAATATTGCGAATTTTCATAAAAAAAAAAGATACTACTTTAGTATATCTATCAATTTTATTATAAAACATTAGGGCACCATTTTTAAAAAATCTTCTTATAGGCAATGTATATTGTCTAAATTTGTCTAAAGATTTAGCAATAATTGGTAATATTTGTTTATAAATAATTCTTACGAAAAATGTAAATGGGGCCATTAAAACTTTATAAAATTTTTTAAAAATACCAAAACTTAAATTATTAAAAATTTCAGTTGGGTCTTTTCCTAAAAGCCTTGCGAAAGGTATAATTAATGGATTATATTTATATTTATTCCAATTTTGTATGATATGTCCCCTAAATTTTTTAGTAAATACATAACCTATAATTAAACTAAAAATTATAAAAATTAAGCCTATTGCAATATAGCCCTTATAAATAGTAATTATATTTAAACCCCCTTTTAAATTAGAACTATATTCTTTAAAGTTCATTATTATAATATTAAGATTATTAAATATTAAAAAATTAACTATAGTTTGGTTTATAATGGAATTAGAATTAAACTACATTTTATTTAGTTTTTGTTTATCTTTTTTATTTACATATAGTTATGAAAAATATAAGGAATATGTTAAACAGCGCCAAAATCAAACATTTTATAATAATTTCATTACATTATATACTAGTTTTATGACTACATTTAATTTTATATCATTCTCACATTATATTGAAAATAGGTATAATCGTACAAATTATAGTTTCAGTCAAGTTATAGAGACGTTAAGTAATATTTCGGATGATTTAAAAAATATAAAAACTAACATAAATGAACATACGCGAACTGAAGATACGCGAACTGAAGATGTTCGAGAAAATAGAAGGGGTCTGGAAGATAATTAATAAATTTGATATCAAAAATTATATTAAATTATATTAAATTATATGATAAGTTTTCAATTGTCTAATATTGAGGATCTAAAATCGATTTTTACATTTATATGTGAATTATCACAAAATATCAATATGAATTTTAATAAAACTGGTATTGATATTTTAGTAATGGATGTTACTAAAACATGTATGAGTAAAATAAAACTAACAGATAGTTATTTTGATAAATATAATAGTGAAAGTGAAACAGTAATTGGTGTAGATTGTCAATCGTTTGTAAAAATTTTAAAAATGTGTGATGTTCATTCGGAATTATCTTGTAGTTATAATTTTAGTGATTATATAGAGTTTAATATTAAAAATGGAAGTCATGTAACTAAATTGAAACTTAAATTATTAGACCTTGAAGTAGATGAAATTAATATTTCAGATTTAGGATATAAAACAAGTATATTAATGGATATTACCAAACTATGTACAGATTTAAATAATATTAAAACATTAAATGGAATTGATTGTAATTTAAATATAGACCAAGAGTATGTTAAAATTGACTCTTATATTGAATCAGGTGAAATTGAATTTACTTATAAAATTAAAGGTAATAATGACATAAAAATATTTAAATATACTAAATGTGATGATATAAAATTATCTATAAATAAAGTACTTAGTTTATCTAAATTAAATACAATTAGCAATTTAGCAATTATTGGCATTGGTGATGATTTACCATTATTTGTAAAATATTCATTATCATCTAATTCTTATATTAAATATTGGATTGCTCCTAAAATGTCTGATTATGAATAAATATAATATAAAGTATTAATAATGGATAGATTAAATATTGGAGAATCATCAAGAGGAAAGGCAAAAAAAGATTTTAATACTGATTATAAAATGAATATAAGTATTAATAATAATCTATTTAATCCAAAAAATCAAACTAATATGCCTAATAATATGCCTAATAACGCGAATAATATGCCTAATAACGCGAATAATATGCCTAATAACGCGAATAATATGTCCAATAATCCTAATAATATGCCCAATATTATAAAATCTGAACCTACACGTAAAATAGTTCAACCAAAATCATTTAATGATAATGATAGAAAACTATTTGACCCTGATAGAAAAACAGTAAATAGTCAAGTAGTAAAAGATAAAATAGCTGAAAACCCTAAAACATATAATAAAGAACATTTTATACAAAAAAAAGAAAATCGTACTGGTTCATATAATTATTATTCTAAAGAAAATGAATATATCCCCGAAACAACCGAGAAACGCAAATTCAGTAATATAATATATAATCAATTAATTACAAAATTTAAAAAAATAGATAATAAAACTTTTACTCAATATGATGTAGACAGATTATTTATTAAATATAATTTATCTGAAAATGAAAATGAATGGGATTTAGACCAAAAAAATAATTTTATTTCTGGTGTAAGAAGTGTTATTAATCTAAAAAAAAAAGATAATATTGTTGATAAAAATTTATTTGAAAAAGACACAAAGATGGTAACTCATTTAGTATCAATTGATAGTAAAGATAGAGATAAATCAAAATGGCCTAATATTAATAATTATCGGATAGATTTTGCTCCAACAAACAATATATTTGATAATGAGAATGAAAAACATGGTTATGTTGGTCGCTCATTTAATAATGTTATATCCATAGAATTATGTCAAGTTATTATGCCAAGGAAAGCAATTGATGGAAATGATTTAGATGATTATCCATATATTATAATTTCGATAGATGAATTTGATGGTGTATATCAGGGTACAAATGATATAATGAATAAAGCTTTTGCTAAAATAACTTTTGATAGAAATATAGGTAAGTATAAAGAATTTAGTACAAATAATAGCAATAATGACCGATTTATTAAAAAATTTAATCCAAGAATAGGTATAAATAAGTTAACAATCAATTTTTTGACACCCGATGGAAACCCTTATAATTTTGGTTCGGATATTCGCGATAATAAAGAAATAATGCCTATGACATGTAATGAACCGACTGAAGAAAAAACAGATAATTTTAATCCAGACGATAATACACTTGATAATAAAATGAAATTATTTAAAGAGGGAACTAATATAGAAGACGAATTTACACTTAATAAAAATCAAATTCATATTTTAGATAAAAAAGATAAAATTAGTCCAGAAAATTCGTTATTATTTAAAATAACATGTTATCAAAGAGCTCTTGAAACAATGTATCTTAATAGACGCGATTCTTAATTATTCATTTATTGTATAAGAATATTATTTCTTATTTTAGCTTTAGATATATAATAAACTTCTTCTTGTCCTTCATTAACACATTTAATATTTGGGCATTCTTCTTTAAAAATTTTGTCAATATTATCTGAAATAATATGATTAATAAAATTATATGCTTCATACATCTGTTCATGGCACCGTGAACCAGTTATAATTATAGCTCCACTTTGAAAAATTGCAATTGTTACTTTTTTACAGTCACCATCGCCATTTCCAGTACCTTTGCCATTGCACGTTTTAGTACAATTACAAATACCATTTTCTTTATTTGTTTCATTAAAGTAAAATTTAGTATTAACACCAGGATATATATCTGGTTCATATGTAACAAAAATGTTATTATTAGAAAGAATTTCATAAAGTATTTCACGCCTTACTTTAAATCCTAGGGTAAAATCACTATTTATCATTACAATTCTAAAATCGGAGCATTCGAAATTATCAATATCACTTACATATTCTGATAAATCGATACTGTTATTTTTAATAATATGAATAATACCGTCAATGGCAGATTTACCCTGCTCTTCACTCTGGAATCCCGTCATTTGTATTTTACCATTTTTAAACAATTTAATATTAGCCTTACGTTTATCATCAATATTTACAATAACTGTTAATTGATTTTGAAATGAGGTTCTCTTCTTTTTAGAGTCTTTCTTCTTCTTCTTCTTTTTCTCAATTGGTTGAGGGCGGATTTCTGTATCAGACAGCTGTGTTTTAGTTAAACACGGGTATTCTATATTTGACAATTTTTTTGAACATATTTTATCAAAATTATTATTATCGTCTAATTCAATTTCTACAATATCCAAATTTTCATAAAGTTTACGGGTATCTATCCAATCACATATTTTTGCACACCCAGTCATTGTTGATACATGAATTTGTGTTGGATTAAACTGTTTTTTTTTGGTCGATTTTTTTATTTCTTTATCATATAACTCATTAAAATATGGATTATTAGGTGATATTTGTAGAGCTGAGTTAAAAGATATCATATTTTGCTTAAATATATTTTACATTAATTCTTTATATACAAAATCAAATTTTGTATATTTAAGAAAAAACTATTAAATTTAATCGTTTTATAAATTATGAGTTTGAGTATTTTACCATATGATATATTAAATATAATTATACAAAATCTTGACCAACATGATTCTTTAAATTTTATGATATCTAATAATTTTTTTAGTGCTTTAGATATAAGTATACACAATTTTAATATAAGCGATATAAATGTTCTTAACATATTTTTTTTTAAAAATATAACTGGAATTAATCTTAAAACATGCAATACATCTAATCTATCAAAAATTTTTGAAAAATATAATAATATTAATTATATAGACCTTTCACTGTCTAATATTACAAAAATTAACCTATCGATTTATATGTGCAGTTTAATTCATTTGAACCTATGTCTTACATCGATTTCTGATGTTTCATTTTTAAACCTTTGTCCTTTAATTGAAAATCTTAATTTGCAATGTTGTAATATCATAGACTACAAGCCTATTAATTATTTAAAAAAAATAAAAATTTTGAACTTATCTGCAACAAATATATCTGTTTTAAATTTTAAAAAACCGTTGTATTATTTAGAAGAAATTAATTTATCTAGAACTAAAATAAAGGATATACGTTTATTTCGTCTTTGCCCAAATTTAATAAACGTAAATATTTCAAATACAAATGTTGAAAATTTGGATGTAATATCTAAACTAAAACATCTAAAGGATGTCGATGTTACATACACTAACGTTAAAAATATAAACAATATTATAAACAATGATAATATAGTTAAATTGTATTCATCATATAATTTTATTAGCAATATTAATTATATTATGTCACCCATTACAGAAATAATAATTAAAAATTCTAAAATAAGAAACTTTCAGGGTTTTATAAATAGTAATTTTTTGAATACAATTAATTTATCTAAAAATAGTCTCCATAAAATTGATTTTTTAGAAAATTGTAATGAACTAACATTTTTAAATGTTTCAAATAATTTGATAAACGATATAGAACCATTAAAATCATTAGATAAATTAATTAATTTAAACATATCTCATAATGTTATTAATTCATATGATGTTTTATATGAGAAAAAACATATAAAAAAACTAAATATAAGTGGCAATTATGGTATTTATGATAAATTATATAAATTATTAATATATACAGAAATTATTAATATATAATAATTATATATATGTCTAAAGTTTGTAAGTCAGACCAAATTTTAAATCAGTCTACAAACCGATGTGTAAAAAAAAGTGGTAAAATTGGTAAAAAAATACAAAGTCAGCTTCGTTCTAAATCTAAACCCAAAGATGCACCCGTATCTAAATCTAAACCTAAACCTGTATCTAAATCTAAACCTAAACCTGTATCTAAATCTAAACCTAAACCTGTATCTAAATCTAAAGCTAAAAAACTAATAGTTGGTTCGAATTGTAATGATAATAGTCAATGTTATACGAAATGTTGTTTAAATAATAAATGTTCTTCTATCTCGAAATGTGTAAATAAAACACTTCCAAAAAAACTTTCACAAACATATAATGTAGTAAATAGAATAACGAGTATTGATGAATTATTAATTATAAAAAAAAAATGGTATATTGAATTTAAGAACAAGCCTATGGATAAATATTGTAAATATTTTAAATCTGAATTTCAACCAGGTAATCCTATTAGATCTAATATTATGGGGAAATCAAAATATGTTCCATGTATGAGTAACCATTATAATGAAAATAATATAAATAAAAAACATGGAATATACTTTTGTACAGATGATAATAATGATGTAAATGATGAATCACAAATTGCCAAAAATTGTGCTTCTAAAAAAAAACCTAACTGTATTAGTATTAATACAAATAATCTTAAAGATTTTTTAGATAACAATATGTATGATTATAATCAGGAACTATGGCATTTTACAGAAACAAATGACATAGATGTTAATAAGCGTTATATTAAAGATAGGAGAAAACGTTTTATAGGTAATTTAGAATTTAAAGATGGACTCCCTTTTAAAAGTATTGAAAAGGAAAGAAATAAAATCAATACCATTATTAAAAATTATGATTATAAGAGGCTTGTTATAAATGAATTACCAATTCTACATTTTTCAGGTATAACTCATGAACTAAGTGATACAAATGGTTCACCCATTTACGTATTATTATTTGAAAGATTATTGCATAGTGAGGGCATTGATATAGGCAAACTATTTGCACTTAACTTCTTTTTAAGAACATTATGTAATTGTAAAATTGGTGCATTTTATATTTATACTCTTATGGTTAAATATTTTTATGATAAAAATAATTTAAAATCTATTTATATAACAGATAAAGATGATAATGTTTTAGGCTTTGCAATTTATCAATTAAATATACAGCCAAATGAAGCAATGTTACATTTAATTTGTACTGATGGGACTGTTTCAGGTTTAAATATAGGGGAAAAAATTTTAAGTGAATGCGAAAAACGTTCAAAAAAATCAGGAATGAAATATATGTATTTAGATTCAGTGAGTGCATCTATCAAATTTTATGAAAAAAATGGTTATAATGAATCACCTAGCCCCGAAATTAAATATGGTCTTGAACCCGACAATTCAAACTTAATGTTTAAAAAAATATAATAATATTGATATAAAATATAAATAATATGAATTTAATATTTTATATTAAATGGATAGTTTTAATAGTGTTTATAATAACATTTTTTAAAATTTTGTTTAGTCTCCTTTTTTTTACATATAATGTGTATAGTGAATTTCTACTAAAATTTCCCACACATTGTAGTCATGATAATTAATTTTATAAATACTTAAACATATTATTATATATGATAATGATGAATATAATAATTAAACTTTTTTTGAAAAATATAAAGAAGTAATAAAATTAGAAAAGAATATTATTAGGTCAAGATATTCTTTTTTAGAATGTATTGCAAATGGTCATATGAACTTAACTGAAATGAAAAAAAAAATTAATGAAAAAATATATAAATCAAAG
>Ga0115556_1002735_pt1 | contig 11567 bp, 9 predicted proteins | sample COGITO_mtgs_1104_5_FD_87282 | JGI IMG/M metagenome (GOLD analysis project Ga0115556, IMG submission 87282) | Pelagic marine microbial communities from North Sea - COGITO_mtgs_110414 | ecosystem: Environmental > Aquatic > Marine > Epipelagic | place: Germany:Helgoland, sampling site Kabeltonne... | reverse complement strand
TGTGACGCCCAATAACGTATCGTCGAGGCTGACCGTAGCGCCTGTCGGCAAGCTTTGCACGCTGACCTTCCCGGGCAAGATGGCGGGATTGACGGCAATGCGCTGAGCGTCATCATCGGTTACTTCAATCGTCTGTTGCCAGGGCCGGTAGCCCGGCACAGTGACCGTCATGGGGTACTGTCCGGGGAGGATCAGCTGTCGCTCACCCAAGGAAATAGTAAAGCCATCGATAGTAATCGTAGGCTCGCCTATGGCGTCCACAGCAATCTCGACAGAGCGCGCGGTCAGCAGAAAAAGCAAGCAACCCAGCAGCACTGCGACCGCCAAGGCCACCCCTATTTTTGGCCAGGAGAGGCGTGCAGCAGCAGGCTTGGATTGGCTCAGGGGCTCAAACGGGCTCGCCGGAATGGCCTGGTTCCCAGCGTCGCTGCGCTTGTTATTGGCTCCCTCGCTCACAGGGCCTCCTCGATAGTATCCGTGCAGCGAACATCGACAACGTTGGGACCACCCGGGGTGACCTCAATATCGATTCGCACATCTCGATAACCACTACGAATCCCCAGCGCCGTATACTTTCCCGGCCGCACCGTGGCGGTGGTGGCGGTGAGCGCACCCAAGCGTTTGACTCGCAGCAATGTGACATCGGTTAAGCCGTCCGAGGTCACGGTAATGTCCACCTCGGTCAAGGCGTAGCTCAGCGCATCGGCCAGTGCCCGAGTTTGCCCCGCTAACACCGGCCCGGGTGAGGAAATAGCCTGCGCTTCGGCAAACAGCGCCTGAGCGGATTGCAGTGCGCGCTTATCCACCCAGCGCGAGGTATCCGCCAAAATCGCTTCAACAGCCTGATGCAGTACGGCTCGGGGTTGCGCCCGCGTCACTCCCTGCTGGGCGAAGACGAGCGACTTATCGATGGCGAGCGCCGCTTGGTAGCGTTCGACCGCTTGCTGCCATTGTTCTTGGGCTTCTAACGCGATTCCCTCGGCGCGCAGGGTCCGCAAGGTGGCGTCGGTACGGGCACTGCGGAGTTCAACTAAGGCGGCTTGTGGTTCTGAACTGGTGGGCTTTAGGGTAGTGGCGCGCCTGAACAGCTGCGCTGCTTCCTCAAAGCGGTTGTTCTCAAGGGCTAGATAGCCGCGGCTCATCGCCTGACGAAACTGGTTGTCGACCAAGGATTGCTGATAGGCCACTAACCGCTCGGCGGCCCGACGGTGTAGCGAGTCTGCGCTGAGTGCCTCAGTGACCTCATCGATAGCGCGCTGAAAGTCATTATTAATGGCTGCCTTTTCGGCGCCGTTGAGCGCCGCTGTGACCGTGGCTATTGCCGCAACGCGCGCACGCCAACCGGCGAGACGTTGATCATTGTCGGTTAATCGTTCCAGCAGCTCGAGGGCTTGTTGGGCAGCTGGTTCATCGCCCGTTTCTACACTGTCCAGTAGGCGTGCCTGAGCACCCGCTACTCGACTGGGAATCGATGCCTCAAGGTCAATCAGTGCCTGATTGGCGGTCCCGTAAGCGCGGGTGGCGTCGTCAAAACGCTGCTCTCGATAGGCCGCATCACCTATCGCTGCTTGACTAATAGCGGCTTGGTAAGGCTCAAGCGCCCATTGTTCAACAGCGCGCTCAAGCAAGCTCTCCTGCACTGTGAGAACGGCTTGCAAGGCCTCTTGAGCGGCACGTCGTTGTTTTTGTAACTGCGCTTCAGCAAAGGGTGAGCGTTCATTTGATGGGGTAGGCGATGCTTCGGCCTGAGCGGCATCCGCAGGGTCGGTGCTAACAGCGGCTGTGCTTACCTCGGCGGGAGGGGCTGTCAGTGGCGGGGGGAGGTCGCGATTAGATACCCATGCAGGCAACACAAAAAATACAATAACACCCACCAACAACAGGCCCACTGTCGCAGGTATCAGCCAGTGAGGTCGCTGACTGGCTGGGTCTTCGATGTGGGCGGTGGTTGTCTGGGGAGAAAACTCGCTAGGCTTGAGAGGCGTATCCTGTCGGGTCACTGTGCAGTCCTGTTGCCGGGGCAGTAACGCTTACTGTACGCCACGGGTGGTTTGGGTGGGCATCCTATCAGCGTCAGCTGCCTCGCTGGGCAGGTCGAGAGCGCCGATCTCGGCCGCATAAATATCGGCCATCAGTTCCCGCCACTGGGCATATTGGTCCTGCACATTACCTGACAAGCGCACCGTGCGATCCTCCAGTTCAATCACCCGTGGCGTGACCTCCGCCTCCAAGGATTGCCCCAATTCTTCTAGGGCAAGGGAGTGGATACTGGACTCGGCTCGCTTTTCCAAGCCGCTTTTCAACAGATAACCGCCCCCAGCAATACCGACCGCGCCAGCGGTCCTCGTGTAAGCGTTGTTTGAGCCCTGGGCAGCGATGCCCGCGACGACCGAGGCCGCCCCGGCAATAAGGCGGGCATTGGCCTCTGATTGCAGCTCTCTCAAAGCAACGACCTCCTCATAGTTGAGCTTTCGCCATTCCTGATACGGTATATACATATCGCCGCTGAACGTCTGATAGTGGCCTTGCAAGGTATCGACAAATACGTAGTTGCGCTGTCTCAAGTTCCGGACGCGTTCCAGCATGGGGTCGTTATTGGCGGGCAGCCGCTGAATGCGATAAACACCCTTGTCATCTTGGTTGAGATAGTCTGCAAACGCATCGGTCGCGAAGGCGCGAGCAAACCGCAGCTCAGCCACGTGACGAATAGCGAGACGGTCCTCGCTGGGCAGCGATTCAAAGATGGCCAGCATGTCGTTGGCGATAGTGCGATAGACCAATAAAAAGGGATCTTGACGGGCGGCGTTACGGCTATCGTAGGCATAGCGGCTGGTGGTTCCCTGATAGCGCTTGTCCAGCCAGCGAACCCCCTGGGCATCAATGACCTGTACCGCCAGCGCCAGTTGCTCGCCATCGCTCTGCACGATAGTCGCGCTGACTAGCAGGTCAGTAAATTGCTGTCCGTCCGGGACAACGCGGACTGCACCCCAGGCGCCTACCTCCTGTAGGGTTTTACTGAGCTCATGGGCCATAAACATGGCTTCGGCGCGTCGTACCTCGGGAAACACTTGGCTGTCCTCATCGCCCACCGCTGTACCATCGGCCCTGACAAGCCCTGGATCGAATACCGCGACGCCAACATCGAGCACTTCGTCATTACTGACCAGCGTCGTGGGATACGCTAACGGGGGTACCGAGGTGCTCTTTACGGTTTGGCTGACGCAAGCAGTTTGCGTCAGCAGCACGCTGACAATGCTGCTCAGGATAAATAGTCTCATGGGTCGACGATCTCTAGGCCAGTGTATTTACGGTATTCATTCCAGAGTTTTTCACGAATGAGTGGATCGGGCTCGCGCATCGCCGCTTCGCGAAGCTGGCGCGCGACAACATCGTCGTTATTGCTATCGGGAATGTCTTGCGGTGGCTTATAAATCGCTGGATTCACGGGCGCGCCGCCACCGATGCCTCCACCTATACCACCACCTATACCACCACCCGATCTGCCGCCTGCCCTGGCGACATTGTCCTCGTAGGGATTACGGCCGACGGTGTCGGGTCCGGTAGTTTCGGGTGACTGAGCGGGGCTGCGACTAGCGCTGGCCCGATCAATCTCGCGCTGCCGCTGCTGCTCTTCCAAAATCATAGCGTCGAAGTCACTGGTGCTTTGCTCCAACTGGCGATCTAAAATCGCCACTTGCTCCGCGGTAGTTAAGGGGCCGTTGCCCTCCTGCTCTGCGCTGATATCGTCCAACCCCCCAGTGGCGCGGGTGCCGGGTTCGCTCCCGTCAGCGTCGGTGTTTCCGGCACTGCCGGTGGGTCTGTCATCAAGGTTGGGATCGGTGGAGCCGGCGTCAGTCTCTGCGGCGGCCTGGTTGTCGGCCGTTGCAGAATTCCCTTGGGGAGCACTGCTATCACTGGGGTCCTCGCCGTAACTCTCATCAACAGTGGGTAGATTATCCCGCATATCGGGCAGCGCTGATGCGCCGGCAATGTCGCCAAAGCCCGGCTCTGTTCCCGTTTCAGGTGCCGCGGTTGGCTGCTCGGTACTATTGCTGCCATCACCATCACGGTTTTCACTCATATCGGGTATAGCGCTGCTATTGGGGGTCGTCTCCACACCGCCATTACCCTGAGGACCGCTGCTGCCACTGGGATTCACACCTGAGGGTGGCGTGCCTGGGGAAGGGGACGATGGCGCGCCACTCGACGAGGGGCTGCCTGAAGCACCGCTACTGGGGGAACCGCTGCTGGAGCTGCTACTCGATGAGCCGCTGCTGGACGAACTGCTGTTAGAGCTGCTACTCGATGAGCTGCTGCTGGACGAACTGCTGCTAGAGCTGCTACTCGAGCTGGACGGGGGCGGGGGTGTCACTGAGGGTGTTGAGGGTCGACTGGGGGTACTGGCGCTGGGGCAGCCTGTCAATGACAACACGCCGACGCAGACTATCAAGACCAGACACCACCGGTGCCCCGCTAACGGACGGGGTATTTTGCTCGGGCGTCGGTGCATAATGGCTGTGCTCCTACCGTTGTTACTGGCTGTGGTTGATCGCGTCTTACTCGACGCTCGCTTGAGGACGCCAGGCGGCGGCTTGCCACGACCAGGTAATGGGCTCACTCGCTACCGGCCGACCCTCTTCAAAGGGCGGTCTAAACCGGGTCCGACGTAATACGCGTAACAGGCGATTCATGCCACCCTCGTATTCTTCGACCTCGGGCTCGGCCAGTCGTTCCAAATTGCTTACCCTGCCCGTTTCAGAGATGGTGAATGACACCACGAGCACTCCGCTATCATCCCACATTGGTGGCGGTAGGGGTTGTAAATCGTCTTCTGTCGGCAGAGCAATGGGCTCAGCCAACGTCGATTGGAGATAAGCCTGAACGACGGCATCGTCCGATTCAAGTGCAAACGCATGAACGTCGTCATAATACCGTTGCGCGTCCTTGCGCTTACCAAACCACCAAGCCCAATCGGCGAGGGCGAGTTTATCTGTGGTAACGGCAATAAGGTCAGATTGGATTAGTCCTAGCTCAATCAGGGCCTTGAGCACTTTTTCACCTTTGCGAAAGGTATAATTACTCAACGGGCCATAGGGCGAATCAGCGGTGTTTTTGCGCTGGGAAGACGCGAATTGTTGATGCCCGGCAAATAAATACTGGGCTTGCAGCATGCCGACTAGCGGTTTGCGCAGTTCCGGCGAGGCTTCACCAAAATGGTCGATCATTTCGGTCAGCGACAAGCGATAGAGGTTCCACATTTGCTGTAGTCGAAGCGGCACGGTGTCTTCATCTCCGACCTGCTCTTGGTAGGCGAGCCGCTGCCATTCAGCATGACGCAATAAAGCATAGGGAGAGTCCCTCTGGTCCCGCAGTGCACGGCGTTCGACGCGGTAAAGGTACTGCTGACGTTGATCGACAGCCTCATACTCCTTGAGGGCGAGTTGACTCTCGATCTGGCGGCGTAACAGTTCAATTTGCTCGCGACTGTACAGCCCCGTATTGATACGTGCCAGATGTGCAGCCCGCTTGAAGGCGTCGATGGCTTGTTCATGCCGCGCTTGTTGCTGCAAGGCAATCCCTAGCCCTAGTAGCTGCTCAGACAGCCCTGGTCCATAGGTACCCTCTTGCCGCTCAATAGCGGCGATGGCCGCGGTAAAATCTTGTATTACCGGAGATTCTACGGGTGTGGTCGTGGGTGCGGGCTCGGCGGGCTCGCGCATATCCACCACGAGTTCATTGGCCGGTGCCGTGGCAGTGTCTTGAGCCTGAGTTGGCAGGGCCAGAGCGAGAGCACACATGCTCAGCACGCGCGCTGCGCGCTGCGCGTCAGGGACGCCTATTTTTAGCTTGTCAAGGTGGAGTCCAGGCACTACTCAATTCCTCTCGCTTTCCGCTGGCTCAATCAGTATAGACAGTCTTCATAGCCGATAGCCACTGGGTATATTTCGTGCACCCAGTGCCTTCTATGGGGTATCTACGGGTATCATAGCGAATCGGAGCACCGCGGCGTAACTTACCGCCATGAATGAGGAGGCCACTGTGGGGCAGTTTGAAGAGGATACCGCCGTCACTCCGCTGGGCGATAATCGCTGGCAGGGAGAGTTAAAGCGAGGCTGGCGAATTGGGTCGGTACCCAACGGGGGTTATGTTCTTGCGGTCATTGGGCGGGCGCTGCGAAACACTATGCCCCACAAGGATCCCCTCTCGATCAACGCCTTTTATTTGGCACCGTGCTCTCTTGGCGTGTGCACTATTGAAGTCGAGCTGCTAAAAGCGGGCCGTGGCACTAGTTTCGGTACCGCAAGCTTGTATCAGAATGATGAACTGAGGGTTAGGGCGACCGCTGCTTACACCGATCTTGACCTACTGGCCGGGGAAACATGGATGGGCGGTGAGCCCCCCAGTGCACCGACCTTTGAATCCATGGCCGACGACAGCCGCGCTCAACACTTGGAGATTCATCAACGCGTGGACAGCCGCTTAGTCACTGGATATGAAGTGTTCGAGAGCGGCGAGCTACCGCGCAGCGGTGAGTTCGTAGGCTATCTTCAGCATGTAGACAAAGCCGCAATGGGCAGTATCGATTTATTGATGTTTGCGGATATTATGCCGCCACCGTCGTTTACGTTGTTCGGTCCATTTGGATGGGTGCCCACCATTGAGCTCACGGTGCAATGTCGAGGTCTGCCTGTTCCCGGACCACTACTAGGGCGCATGACATCCCGATACCTGACGTCGGGCATTATTGAGTCAGATGGTGATTTTTGGGATAGCAAAGGGCAACTGGTGGCCCTTGCGCGGCAGACTATGAAGGTGCGCTTGCCGAAAAAAAATGCCCACCAATAGCCGCAGATCAGTGTGCCACGTACCCTCCGGGGCGGCGCAAGTCTGAATAGCCGTAGCGCCAAGGGCCGTCGAGCTGGATTGAGTTAACCCTTCCGAGAGTGCGCGTGGTAGGTTCTATGACGTGCCCCATGGATTCCAGTAATCGAAGAGTGTCGGGACTAATACCTTGTTCTGTGTAGACTTTGTCGGGCTGCCACTGGTGATGCACCCTTGGTGCAGCGGATGCTGAGGCGACATCCATATCGAACACGGTGGCGTTGAGGATGGTTTGCAATACAGCGGTAATGATAAGCGAGCCCCCGGGGCTGCCGGTCACCAACCGTGGGCTGCCTGCCTTCATGACGATGGTGGGTGTCATCGACGACAGCGGTCGACGACCGGGTGCTACCGCATTGGCCTCGCCCTGCACGAGCCCATAGGCGTTCGCGAAACCCGGACGCGCGGCGAAGTCATCCATTTCGTTGTTGAGCAGAATCCCTGTACCGGGGACAACGATATGGGAGCCAAAGCTGAAATTGAGGGTGTAGGTATTGCTGACCACGTTACCAGCACTATCTGCAACACTGTAATGGGTCGTGTCACGACCCTCGGGGGAGAGTAGGTCACCCGCTTGGATTTCACTGGAGGGGGTGGCGCGATTGTCTTTGATAAGTTGTCGGCGGCTGTCGGCATAGTCGTCGGCGATTAATGCCGCCATAGGTACTCGGGTTTGATCTGGATCTCCTAAATGCTTGCTGCGATCCGCATAGGCAAGTTTCATGCTCTCGATGACACGGTGTAAATAGCTCGCTGAATTATGCCCCATGGCTACGAGGTTATAGGGCTCGAGAAGTTTCAGCATTTGAATAACGTGGATACCACCAGAAGAGGGCGGAGGTGCCGACACAATGTCGTAGCCACGAAATTTGCTGGTCACTGGCTCGCGCTCGATGGCCCGATAAGCGGCCAGATCATCAAGGGTAATCAGCCCACTATTGGCCCGCATATCCTCGGCGATGAGCTGCGCGGTTTTGCCCCGGTAGAAACCATCGCGGCCACCGTCTCGAATGCGTTTTAACGTGGCGGCAAGCGCCGGCTGCTTGAAGAGAGCGTTGCGATCCACCGCGCGACCTTGCGCGCTCAAAAATACCGCCCGGGCGGCGGGGTTTCGACCCAAGCGATCGGCACGTGCATTAATGGTTTCTTGCAGCGTTACCGTCATAGGGAAACCATTTTCGGCCAGCGCGATGGCTGGTGCTATGACCCTGGCCAGCGGCAGGCTGCCATAGTTTTCCAGCGCATGGATTAAGCCGGCCACTGTCCCCGGTACGCCGGAAGCGGCATGGCTGAAATAGGCTTTTTGTTTATCTACACTGCCATCCCCCTGAAGGAACATGTTGCGCGTTGCCGCGGCCGGTGCAGCCTCTCGATAATCAATAAAGATGTTGCGGTCTTCCTCAGCGAGATGGATCAGCATAAAGCCGCCACCACCAATATTGCCCGCCCGGGGGAGGGTGACCGCGAGAGCAAAGCCGCTGGCGACCGCGGCGTCGATAGCATTGCCGCCTTCTTGGAGGATGGCCAATCCGGCCTGAGATGCCAGCTCTTCCGGGCCGACCACCATATTGCCCCGCCCAATGTCGGGGACAAAGCGCATGCGAAAATCGATAAGCGGTGCATCGCTGTCGTCACTTTCGACCGCCACTGCCGATGGGTTAATTAGGGTAGTCATGAGTATCGCCACAGCCAGTACCCACGCCCATTGGTAGACCGTTCTACTAGGTTGCTGGCTCAAGGACTGGGGGTTTCGCTGGCGGGGCTTGATCATAATCGGTCTCATTTTTGGTCATCGCAAGGGCCGATACGCTACCGTTTCGTGGCGCCTGATTCTACCCCGTTTCTGTTGCTGTGTGGCTAAGCCGGTATAATGGTCGGCTAGGGTAACCCTTTGCCGCCCGCTGCTACCACGGGAATGACTATGAATTATGCCGATTATCGACGCAACTATGTGCTGGGAGGGCTGGACAGCGACAGACTCACTGAATCACCCTTTGAGCTGTTCACGCAGTGGCAGCAACAGGCGATTGATGCGGCACTTAAGGACCCTACCGCCGCCGCGCTAGCCACCATTGAGCCCTCCGGCAACCTGTGGCAGCGAATGGTATTACTGAAAAAAGTGAGTCAAGGCGGCTTCGTGTTTTTCACCAATTATGCCAGTAATAAAGCCCGCGCATTAACGATCGATGCGCGCAGTTCTCTGTTATTCCCTTGGAACGAATTGGATCGACAGGTGACAGTAACGGGAGTGGTTGAAAAGATTGCCGCCCGCGAATCCGATGATTACTTTGCCCGCCGCCCACGCGAGAGCCAGCTGGGGGCCTGGGCGTCGAGTCAAAGTAACCCTATAGCCAGCCGTGCACATTTGGTAAGCGCCTATGAAAAGGTCGCCCAGCGCTTTGAGGGTGAGGATATTCCGCGACCATCTCACTGGGGTGGGTTTCGGTTGGTGGCGCGAGAGATCGAGTTTTGGCAGGGCGGTGAGCATCGTTTACATGATCGCTTTCGCTACGTCGCTAACAATGACACCTGGCAGGTAACCCGACTACAGCCCTAGCTATCTGCCCGCCACTAGGCGGGCACCGGGATTGGGTAACGTATTGTCTATTGGGCTTGGCGACTAAAATACTGAGGTTCCGTGGGCAGACCTAAGAGCTGCCGCCTCACCAAATCTAAGCCGGCGGCAGCGACCAGCTGTTGGACGTCATCTCGAGGGCCAGGGATGACTACTCGCCGGGTATGCATAATGTCGCTGCTACCCCAAGCGAGCCATACGGTACCGACGGGTTTTTCTTCGCTGCCACCACCGGGGCCAGCGATACCCGACACCGCAATACCCATATCGGCACCCGAGTGTGCCAATGCGCCGACCAGCATTTGACGAACCACCGCCTCGCTGACCGCCCCGTGGTGGTCAAGATCGTCGAGAGAAACCCCTAGGATGCGGTGCTTGATGTCATTGGCGTAGGTGACATAGCCCGCCTGAAAGATATCCGAGGAGCCCGGCTCACGGGTGATCATGGCGGCGATTAGGCCGCCCGTGCACGACTCTGCGGTGGTGACAGTTTTATGCTGTTCACGCAACGCATGTGCTAGCGCCTGTGCCAAGGTTGTGCTGGCTTCACCGATAATATGGTCACCCATTAGCGTCTGTAAGTGATCGAGACAAGCGCGCTGTAGAGGGATGTGCGCATCGTCATTGACGGTGAGCTTGAGCTCTAGTTGGGGCAGCCCCGCTCGAAAACCCAAGGCGACTTGAGCTGGCCAGGCGTAACCGCTGTCATTAATGGCTTGTTGAATGGAGGATTCACCCATACCGAAGGTTTGAAGGCGGAGGGTGTGCACACTGTGCGTGGCGACCCGTTCACTGGTCAACGCCAAGACCTCCGGCAACATAGCCATCAGTTCACTGGGTACCCCCGGAGTGGTAATGACCCTACAGTGACCAAGATCGACGGCGAAACCCAAGGCACTGCCCCGAGGATTATGAATAAGCTGCGCCCCGAGCGGCATAAACGCTTGTTTTAAGTTGGCGTCGTTGGCGGTGATACCCCGACGCGCGCACCAGTCTTCCACGTGGGTTCGGGCTTTGGCATGCTCGACAAGGGCAATGCCGGCCAGTTGTGCAATCACTTCCGCGGTCAGGTCATCCGATGTGGGCCCGAGACCACCGTTAACAATAAGCACGGCATGATCTTCGGCTAGCCGGGCGATCGCCGCTGACAGGCGCTGTCGATCGTCACCAACGGTGGCTTTTTCTTGTACCACCACCCCGGTTTCCGCCAAGGCGCTGGCAATTTTTGCAGAGTTACTGTCAACCGTGTCACCGCGCATGAGTTCATCGCCGGTCATCAGCAGTGCAATGGTGGCTGGCGGGTTTGTTGTCACGTTGGTGCATGCTCCATGGTTACGGTACCGTTCAGTGGGGTTGCCTCCTCACGATTGACCTCACAATAGCATTGCCTAGACAAAGAAAAGACCAATGCCTGTAGCCGTGTTTATGCCGCCGCCCCTGATGTGGGTATTCAGAAGGCAGCATTGCCGGGCGTGCGAGGAAATGGAATAACGTCACGGACATTGTCCATGCCGGTCACGTAGGCCAGCAGGCGTTCAAAACCCAGCCCGAATCCCGCATGGGGTACGCTTCCGTAGCGGCGAAGGTCTCGATACCACCACAAATCGGCTTTGAGTTGCTCATCCATCCGGCTGTCGAGCACATCGAGGCGCTCTTCACGCTGACTGCCACCAATGATTTCGCCAATACCTGGCGCCAAAACGTCCATGGCCGCCACCGTAGTATTGTCGTCGTTGAGACGCATATAAAACGCCTTAATGGCCTTTGGATAGTCAGTGACTACTAGGGGTCGACCGACATGTGTTTCAGCAAGATATCGCTCGTGCTCTGAGGCCATATCGATGCCCCAGCTGACGGGGAATTCAAACGACTGACCACAGTTTTCAAGAATACTGATAGCCTCTGAATAGGTCATGCGCTCGAAATTGGCGTCGACAATGCCTTGTAAGCGGCTAATCACCGTGTTGTCGATGCGTGCTTGGAAAAAGGCCATGTCGTCGGCGCAGTGCTCGAGAACCTCGCTGATAACATGCCGCAGCAAACCCTCAGCGAGTGCCGCATTGTCATCGAGGTTAGCGAAGGCAATCTCAGGTTCCACCATCCAAAATTC
>Ga0115556_1002733_pt1 | contig 11572 bp, 4 predicted proteins | sample COGITO_mtgs_1104_5_FD_87282 | JGI IMG/M metagenome (GOLD analysis project Ga0115556, IMG submission 87282) | Pelagic marine microbial communities from North Sea - COGITO_mtgs_110414 | ecosystem: Environmental > Aquatic > Marine > Epipelagic | place: Germany:Helgoland, sampling site Kabeltonne... | reverse complement strand
GTCTTTGTCTTTGTCTTTGTCTTTGTCTTTGTCTTTGTCTTTGTCTTTGTCTTTGTCTTTGTCTTTTTCACTGATTGCTTAGCAGCGCCAATCGTCTCGCCAATAAACGAAGGCGAATTAAACCACTCCGGCTTGATCTCGAGACTGGCATCTAGATCGGGTGTGTTGGGTGATTGAGCAAGAGGGGTTGGCGAGGGAGATGGAGTTGGCGGTGAATCTGAGTCTGTCTGGGGTGTCTGGGGTGAAAACCAACTTGTCATCTGTGAAATATAGCCGCCATCATTCTGCTTACTCTTGCTTCCATTGTAGCTGCACTCATCGTCACAAACAACAGCATCACCTTGAATGTGATTCTCAGATTGTGATAGTGTTTGCCTCCTGTGCCTCAGCTGCATACTCAAACCCTCCTCTCCGAAAGTTTCAACAATTGAGCCCACCCTTATCATTCCCCTTTGCGTATCCATCTCTTTACTATTTGTTTTAACTTCCCGTTTAACTGCCTTTCTGCCAGAAGGCGGTTGGACGTATTGATGATTAGTGTGGCGCCGAACAGTAGGTGATCGTAGCCGGCCATGGTGGCGCTGTCGGGCAAAACCCATAGGGGACGAGGTTTTACGTAACACAAGGGTGGATGCAAGAGTTTGATGTATTTCGGACCTCTATGTGTGTGTATTTTAATTGTATGAGAAATATCCTTTTGGATCCTCGCGAGGCGCGAGGCAGCAGATGCTTTCAAAATTAGTCTACCCCCATTAACTAGCTCATCTTTTACTAAAAATTTGAAAATGAATCCCACAGAGGAGATGACCCCCCACAAACAATTTGAAGATGGGGGCTGGATTAATACAGAGGATGTAAAGGCTGCTGTTGCAACTAAGGTAGAAGACACGGACAACAAGAAAAGATGGAAGGAATTTGCCAAGTCAGCCTTACTTGTTGGTATACTTGTCGTCCTTTACCTTTTCAGCAAGGTTATAGGCGCTCAAGTGACAAAAACTCGGGAGCAGTTGGTCGAGTTTCCCTTATTCTGGTTTATTGTCCTCGTTTTGGCCATCCAGATGGTGAGACGAAACATTCCACCGATTTATATGCTATTCGGTCCCATCAGCAGTTTTTTCCTTGTAGTCTTACACGACAAGATCGGCCCTTACTGGGGTGCAGTCGTCTATCAGCTTTTGAAAATTGAGGAGCTCATAATATTTTTGACGCTAAGGTGGCTCTACTCAGACATGAGCGACAAACTGATGGACGAAAGTTATGAATTGAAGTACTTTTCCGCCACATTCCGTCGGGGTCTTGTCCATTTCGACGAAGCTTGGAGATCGGAAGTATTTGAACGGTCTCCTTTGAGGCAATGTTCAGTGATTGTAATGTTCAGTTGTACATATTTCTTTAACGATTACATCTGCTTATTCTGGCTTTCGACGCGGAGTAAGATGGATTACAAGGTATATGCATCATCTTACCTCCTAGCAATACTTATTGAGTATCCCAAGACGCTTATGAAGTTCAGAATTTATACGGGAATTCTGGACAATGCAACAGGCCAATCAGAAGAAGACGATCCTTCGATGTGGGATATGCCGACGGCCGAGATTGTGCTATTCTGCATTACTGTCGGGATAGCGACATCACTTGTGCACGGAGTTCACCTCAAGGCTGTTTTTATGGTGACCTATACATACTTGGGAGGGATATTCGGGTTAGGTACCTCAGGAAGTAGTACCCCCCCGAAAATGATGCGCGCGGTTGATGACAATAACATTCAGATCACCTAGGAAAAAATGGGACAGAAGGGAGGAGGGAAGAAGATGATGGATGGGATCACTTTTTCACCCACTGGGAAAGAAAGAAAGAAAGAGGAAAAAAAATTACTAACAAAAAGAGTGCAGTTCTCTCCAGTGCCGTTCTCCCTAGCAGCGATACATTATTTTATTTTACACTCAATTTTACAAAATGCTTTTTCTCTGAGCCAGCAACTTTTCCATCGCTTGACTCGCCGTTATCCCCGCTCCTTTGTTTGGCAGTGCTATTGGCCCAACCGCCCCTCTTCCAATTGTCATCACGCCTGATAACCTCCAAGAAGCGGCCCCATGAAGACCCCTCCCCATTGCTTAAATCGGAAGTGTCAACGTTGTTAGCGACACTCATGCTGTGTTGCACACTGACCATCTCGCTTCTCCACTTTTGCTCCTCAATTTCGCCCTCTAAAAATTTTTCCACACTCGTAACACGTTCGTGCATCATAAAGTTCTTGGCGGTCTTCAAGTCTTTTTCCTCCACGCTGATGATGCTGTTGTCATCTACTTTCCTCATGCGCAAATTCCTACTGGCAGCTATGATCGAAGGGCAGCCATTTTTGAATACATGTTTTGGCCATAAGCACTCATTGAGGGCGAGCATAGCACCTCGCGAGCAGCTATCGTGCACTAGCACACCGCCGAAAAAACTTCTCCAGATCAAGCTTGCGAATCGAGCACACACCAATACCTTCTCCAACTTATCTCCAACGCTTTTAAAGTCAGGTTGCCTGTTCTTAAGTATTCCCAAGCCTCGCTTTACCCCCTCATTGACATAATATGCAACCGGATTCTCTTTCTCACCCGCACACAAGGGCAAACCACTACCGCTGTTGTCGTGGCCGAAGGTGCCACCGAGAGGTCCGTTGTTATAGATGCTCACGTCTCGGGCATCAAGCGGGAAAACTCCAAAACTTTCCCCGCTCGTACTCAGCCCCCCTACCCTATTCAAAGTTGCAGCCTTTCCCGTGCACGCGTCTAAGCATGTCTCGATCAGCCCTTGCCTCAACCGGTTGCTCACGCCATCCCTCAAAGCAATGTCGAGAAGGAAGCTCATCGAATCGAGCAGGGCCAAGCTACTCGCGCTCTTCTCAACACCGGCTTTAAAGCACGAGCAAGAAACGACAGCCTGGGCGGCGGCGAGGGCGACCCGGTCACATCCGTTTGGATCCTCTGAAAATTTCTCCAACACTTTCTTGTAGAAATTAGTCTCTCCCATTTTCTTCACAACCTCCCCCCCTCCAGAGTAATCGTCGCACCCTACCCTTCTCAGCAGCCCCATTCTCCAAGATGCAAAGATGCACCCCGCACTCACGACGCCGTCGGTAAATTCGCACCTTCGTCGATTTCCCACGCCCAGCTTCCACGTCTCCCACTCTAGCCTCTCGGCTGTGAGCCTTAGCAGGTTATCCACAGGATGGTGGAGGTTTTTGCCCTTGACGATTTTCCCGGTCCCATCGTCGCGATCTGTGGCATGATAGTTAATGTTTACGTAAGCACCCGCAACTACAGTGGCGTACTCGCAAATACTCTCGTCGTATCGGTTTTGATTCAGCGGCCCTCCATCCGCGGCATTACCCCCGCCATCAGTAACTCCACCAGATTTAGCAGCCGACGCAAGGAACTTCTCCAGCAAGACGATGATAGCGTAAGGAGTTTGGTGATCTTTCGCTCGGATTGCGCCCACAGTGTGTAAGACTTGTCGGCGGACTATGAATTCGCGGGAAAACGAAAAATGTTTTTTTGTCCCATCCATCGCCGGCACTCTGTTCACATTGGCGCCTGCATTTCTAGCATTTCCGGAATTCCCGTCCCCCAGCCTTCTTTTCTTCCCCACAACGGCATCATCGTGGGCGTCCAACCATTTACCACCCCTCACGATTCCTACACCGCTATTCGCTTCATCGTCGTCATCAAATTGTGTGATGCTCACGGGGCTGGTTCTGCTTCTGTTTCCACTGCTGCCGTCGACTTTCCTCTTCTTTTTGGAGGCGTTGACGTTGGAGTTTACCCACACAACCTCATTCAAGTAGCGGACGGGCAGCACTTCCAGTTCTGCGTCGCTGTTGCTGCCACTTTTGCCGTTGATACCGGCACTGCCGTTGCCGCCGCCACCGTTGTCATTCTTCCCTCGCCCTATCGCTCTCTCCTCAAGGTATCGGAATAGCCCTCTCGCCCCGGCCCAACCTTCACCCACACTGTGGTCAAAGGCAGAGAATAAAACATCGTTCCCGACTAGGCCGCCCTCACCGTGGAAGGCGCGGCTGTAGAACGCCTCGTTGAAGCGAACATTTGTCTTTTCGCAGCTCTCTCCGCCCTTGTTGAGCTGCCACTGACCGACGCACTCAGCCGCAATCCGCCGAACAGAGGCTGAGTGCACACCCAGCCTGTGAGCGGGATCTCCGCGGAGGCAATCGGACAAGACCATGCACGGCAAGTCTTTGAAATTGATGTCTAGCCAGCCGCCCAAGAGTTTCGCGTCCTCGTCGCTCCCCGCAGAATTATTTGGCATCTCCGCCAGCGAGCGCATGGCGGTGATCTGCGACTTTGAGGATGATGAGAGGAAAAGCATGTTGGCCGCGTTGAAGATAGCAGTAGAGGTGCTGTTAGCAGCAGACTTGGAGGCGCTGGCGGCAGCCGCAGCCGCAACTTTATTCTTATTGAAGTTGTTGACAAGCGCGGGCGCTGTTGAAGGCAACGTTTGCGACGTGGTGTAATTTGCCGTAACTACCAAGGGCCCAAGGCTCCCAAAGGGGTCGAACTCATAGAAGCTGAGATTCATATTTTCTCGGGGCATTAGGACCCTAGCAAGTTCGATCGCCTGGTAGCCACTTCCGCCACGACCCCCACTGATGTTAATCGCGTCTTCAGAAGTGACGTTTTGCGACTGCGACTCGGAAAATTCCCTCAGACTTGCCGCGAGGCTCTTCTCCCGGTCGATGCGTTGCTCCTTTCGACCCCCCTTCCCACCGTTCTCCTTCGAGGACGTAGAAGGGGCCCTCAGGGTGACCTGTCCAAATTCTACAACGCTCGGGGTGTCTCGGAAGCCGCCTTTGAGTCTGTTCTCGACCTCAATTTCATCCAAACCACTTTTCCCTCCGTAAGCGGGAGGGCATCGTCTCTCGATGAGGCGGACACTGTTCAAGTAGGTGCTGGATAGGCCGATAGGCGTCCGGTTCTGTTGTTGCTGATGCGGCGAGTTGCCGCCGCCAGAAGAGGCGAGCCTCTTCACCTGATCTGGACCGAACTCCTCAACGACACGAAAATTGGCTGGGCAGCCAACGCCCGCCATGGTGACGATACTGTCCCCGCCGAAGCCAAAATTGCTCACGACGGACTCGCATTTCACTGAGAGTTGGCTGCTACCGCCGCCGGACGACGACAATCCCTCGTCGTCATCTGAAGGCTGGGAAATTTTTCCCAGTACAATCAGGTGGGCACACGAACCGGAGCGGAATAGGTTTTGAGGAAATCCCTCCGCGTTGGTTGATGTCAAACCAGATGTCAAGGACTCTGACCAGAATACGTCGTGGAACTCGTCCGGGTAGAGCGAATTGGAGAGTAGGCGAGAAGTGGTAGAGTTCATCGAGTTGGTGGCAAGGCTACAGACGATTTGGTTATTGGCGCTCGTTTCCACCCCTTCCAGTTCATTCTTCGAGCTGGCGATGACAGTATTGTGCAAGCTCGCGCGGGAGACGAATGCACCCTTTCCCACTCGAGAAGGAGGAGCGGCACCGCGAACAATCATTCCGAACACAGGGGCAGTGATACCCAACGTTTGAACGCTTTCAGGATTGGTCGTCCCCGTGGGAGGGGTGAATTTCGTTACGTGTGTTGTCAGAACGTCGAAAAGTTGCTGGGATCTTTCGCTCATCGACGGGGGGGGCAGGGGAGTCGACGTCTTGCCGGCAAAGACAATCATCCGCAAAATGCGCACTCCGGTCGTCAGGGCGGCACCAGAGCGAGCGAGAATAGTATCTGCGATACCGCGCGCTTTTAGAGGCCCATACGCGCCAATACCACCATTAGGATTGAGTCGCTCAGGCGAGCTGATGTTTCGAGTTGTACCGAAGTCGCCAAAAGAGTTGTACAAAGAGAAACCGGGCACGCCACCCCAGCCAAAGGACGGGGTGTTCGACATGCTGTTTCCGGTCCCTGCCGTGCGAGAGTCGATGGAAGTCAGTGCGTCCGCCAGGTTGGAATTTTGGACGGCAAGGGAATCAAACTGCGGGTACAGGGAGGAGAAGAATTCCTTGGCGCATTCTACGTCGTCGTCTTCGGTAAAGACTCGGCGAGCTCCTGTTTCTGTATAATTAGGGTTCCGTTTAGAAGTCCCGTCGCCGCGAAAAGGGTCAGGGCAAATGGCACATCCACTCGTCATCAGTATTCGCATGCTGGCCTCAATTTGGCTCATGGAGGGGATTTTAAGCTTATTTTTTGGTGCGGTTTTGTCCAGGGCCGCGTGTTTGCTATTATTACTGTTGTTGTTGCTAGAATTTCCACCGGTAGAAGAGGGCCGATGATCTGATCGAAATGCCTTCTTTACACAGTTGGTTACATATGATGAGAACTTGGTGTTGCTGAGCACTCCCATTTCCTCCGCGTGCGTGTCGGCATCAGAGGGGAATGTTGGAATGGTGGAAATAATGGCAATAATTTCACTCCAATCTCGGTTTGTCGAAGAAGCATCGAGGAGAGGTGGAACGCCGCCAGTGTTGTCTTCTGGAAATCGATTCGTCGTGTCGTAGCCACGGTGCTTCGGGGGTGGAGGGGGGCTACTATGGCTCTCGTTCGCATGAATATTTTTGTGGCGGCGGTGCAGGTGAGGGCGCGGACGCTGCATATTATTCGCCAAGATTGCCTCGTCATCGTTTCGAATGAGATTCACGCGATTGAAGATCGACACGACGATCTCAATCACCACGCCAAAAGCGCTCCCCCCCCCGAATCCTGTATTGGCAGTCTGAAAGTGATTGTTGTCGAGTGAAACGCCAACACCGCAGGTGTAGCCGCCAATCTCGCCACCGCCGGAGGATAGGGTCGTCGCAGCAAGGCTGCGAAGTAAAGTCCCCACCTGGGGGGGAACTCTGTCGTGGGTGTCGGGTTGAAGTTTTGGCAAAAATTCGCCCCACCTACCCCCCAGAGTTGGATTCAGGGGACTGCACACTAGCGACTTGGAATCTCGAAAGCCCATGACGCCGAAGATAGACTCGTTGAAAGCGTAAAGACCCACCGTTGAAGCGGAAGAAGAGGGGTCGAAAGCATGGCCAGGGCCATTTAAGCATCCGCAGCTGATGGTCGGAAGGTGGGGGTGACAACTGCTCCGCGGAACGTGGAGCACAGTACACCGAGAACTTATAGCAGTGCCCGCCTTCCCATGAAGGGCACTCTCCAAGAACTTGATGAGCCGAATAGGGACCTTGAAGGCGACATTGCCATGGGGGTCACTGTTCGAGTGCAGGGTCGCCTCTTTTTGGTACCCGTTGCCGAAACCAACCTCAAGTTCCCTCAAAACCAGCTGATTCTCATCAACAATGCAGCTGTCGTCGTGGTAATCTGAGAGGTTATTGACGGAGAGTCGAGGCAGGTACGCGTGTTGCACTCCGTTTGGGTGCGACAATACACGCCAATTACCAATCGCAAAGCCATTCACAGCACTCTTGCTGCACGCCACGACATGTCGAAAAAGTCCAACAGTCTCGTAGATTAAATACGACGACTTCTTGCTCACGGACTTCTCCGGGGGAAGGAAGTAGAGCGAAGGAGCGGCATCACTGTGCGGGGCCGTCGTCGAGGAGCCCAGAATATACCAGTGCTGGTTCGTCTTTTTGCAATCGTCGTTTTCGTTTCCGTTTCCGTTTTCGTTTTCGTTTTCGTTTTCGTTGCCGTCGGCGGCGGCGGCGGTGGTGGTGATGGCAGAAAGCGAGGGTATTCGAGTGCGCTTCCGCACACTGATCTTCAGGCTTCCTACAGACCGATCAAAGACGCTATGCAAGCCACCCCCGTCGATCCGTTCGTTTCCTGTCGTAATGGATATTATTCTCGGCTCCCAACCGAGCGATCCGGAGGGCGAAACTAGATACGGAGGAGTGTTCGAATTTCGGTTGGAGTCGCAAATTTCGAGACCATATTTTATCACGCGGCCAGTTCCTCCGCTGCTGATTAAGCCTGTCGAGATGGGGCTCATGACGGTGCAAAAAATTGGTATCGTGATGTTTGGCAGCACCCTCATTTTCCTCAATTTCATCCCCGGCACTCCGGTACCCTTCCTGTCGATGTCGATGGTGCTCACCAAACGGCGCTTTTCCACATCGCCCGTGATGGAGGAATTAACCTTGACACTCGTCTTCAAATCACTAATAGTGTGAGCGGTTATGGAGTCTTTTCGGCCGCTCGAGTCTACTGGGAGGGTGGAAATGAGCACAATAGTTCCAGAGAAGCTCGAGGAGGTGGTGGTGGTGGTCGTTGTCGTCGTTGTGTTCGAGTCGTTTGTCTCAGTTGTTGTAGCAGTTTTGACTTCGACTACGTCGCCTTGGCTGCTGTTCCCATCGCCGTCGCCGCCGTGTATGTTGCTTGCAAAGCCGGGCTTCTTCAAGTCTAACTCAAACCACTTTGAGCTCTCATCTTCAGTCGACCTCATCACTATTCCGCCAAAACAGTCGTCTTTCAAACGCAGTCGCGGTGGTACGGTTTTTTGAAAGTGGGCGATGTTGTTGTCATCAGAACCATGGGTTGACTGACAGAGCGAAAGGACAGTTCCCCAGGCACCACCCGGGGGAGGGGAAGACGGATTTTCGACAGATTCGTTGCAATTCTCCTCCCGCAGGTAGTCGAAGCAGTCGGTGTTCTCCTTTGAGTGGCTCCTTACATTGCCCGTGGAGCTCCATTGAGCCGCATTGGTACGTTTTGTGACTACCTTCGTCGTTTTGTTCTTGCTAGCATTGACGTGTGGCGTATTGTTCTGCTGCTGCGAATTGGTCGTAGCCTCGGTAAATTTTCGGAACTGAACCTCTCGCCGGATAGTAGTTGTCACAGGCTTGGAGACTCTTGGCATCACACGGCCCGTATTATTCCCCAGAATAGCCTTTGTCCCGTCTACAACCTTCCACTTTCCCTTGACTGTCGGTTGACCGGTAAAATCGTCATCTGCACCACGCAAAATTGCGCCAAGTTTGTCAGAGGAAGCTTTCCAGCGAATCATTTCATGGCAAGCGACAGCGATAAATTTACTTACCTTCAGTTTCCTCGATATACTCTTCAACCCACTTTTTCCAGGTACCGGACATGACATTCGTTTCGTCATCCTCATCAGCAGCAGGCGAGGCATCACCGGCATCGAAATAATCGCTCTCACTTCTCGTAAATCCCACGCCCCCACTTCCCATCAATATCTTGTACACAAGGGGAGGTATTTTTGGTTTCTGTGAAGCGGCAGGTTGCACCGTAGAGACACTCGAAGAAAACGGTGTGCGGGTCTTCTTTACCCTCTTCTTCCGCTTTTTTGAGGTTTCCCAGCCACCGTCTCCGTCTCCGTCTTCGTCTCCGTCACCGGTGTCATCAATACTCTCCCCTTCGATGGTCTCATCGCCGAAATAACCTACTACAGCCCCCCCTTCTATACCCCCAACCTCAACAACACTACCCTCCATCTCATCGCCATGGCGCATTCGCTCACTCAGCATAACGTAGCTGGACCCAGCCGATGCAAATTGGTCCTTCGCAGTTTTGTCAAAGGTAGACGACGGCGTGAGATTCGGAAGCTGGCTCTGCACAAACTTTGGAAAAAGGACCGCGTTCTCGCGGGGGGGGACGGGGGAAGGAGAAGAAGATGAAGCAGAGTCGCGATCATCCATCGCACGGTTGTTGGGAACAACTGTTCCAACACGCGAAACAATAACTCCGCGCTTGTGAATTTTGTTGTGCTGTGACGCGGTATCGAAGGGGACCTTGATCGCAAGCTTGAGGTTAGGAGGAGGCAAGAGCGTTTGCTGCGTAAAAGTCCGTCTCTTCGAACTGGCTGGTACACTTTGAAGGTCACATGTTTTATTTGTCGTGACAGTCTTGGACTTGATTTCAACCGTCTCCTCCGTCGTCTCAACAACATCAGAATCATTCGTTATCGTGGTGGTCATGCAATCAGGGAGAATGTTGGACGCTGCTGCAGCGGTAGCTGTAGCTGTAGCTGTTGCTGCTGCTGTTGCTGTTGCTGTTGCTGTTGCGGTGACCATGGCCGGGTCAGCACCAGCGGCGGAGGCTGAGCTGCCGCTGCGAACATCCGGAAGTTCCTTTTTTGCCGAGGTAGACGTTTCTTGAGACGATGGCAAAGATGAATTCAACGGCTCGTCAGTGCGACAAGTGAAACTATATACGTCCCGAATAAACCGACGCTGCTGCTGCTGCTGCTGTTGTTGCTGCTGCTGCTGCTGCTGCTGTGGTGGAGAATAGTAATAACCTTCAGAGACGAGCCTTTTCTCGATGCTTGTCACTGCACAGGTCACCCCTCCATAGTCCTTGGTAGCGCTCCCAGCGATGTCCTTCGAGACGAATTTTCTAACATCAACACTATCCAGTCCACCTTTAAATTCAACCCTCTCGCTGTGGTTGTGACACTTGTCCACAAGTTTGTCCTGAGCAACAGTAACAAGTTTCAGACTCTTGGTAATAGGTGCCGACTGCTTGGGCCTCGAGTCAGCTGGAACATCAAACTCTTTCTCAATGATACAACCACCAGGAACAAGTCCATACATTGTTGTTTCAACATCGCACATCCCCCAACCCCCGCCACTCTCGCTTTCCCCCGAGTTATCAGTATAGTACGCTTTCAGTGCACTTTGGCGTGCAATAGTAATGAAAGGGTGCCGTTGTGTCTTGGAAAAGTAATCCAAGTTGCGACCGGTAAGCTCATCGCGATCATCATTTATATCATCATTCATATCGCCATCGCCAACGCCATCGCTGCCACCAGGAACTGACGCTGAAGGGAGATATTTGGCTACAGAAGGCGGGATGTATTGCGTTTCTGGTTTCTTCTTGGTAGAAAACTTAACAGGCTTTTGAGGAGCGGCAGAGGCTACATCGACCTCAGCTGCGGCGCCCAATCCAGGCGAGGTTGCAGAATGTTGTGCGGGAGTTGTGGCCAACGTTGGGGACGACATTCCTGTATCCATCTGGAAAAGAAGACTGTGTTAATGGGTTTCCGCTCAGATAGACTCGAGGGCAAGAACAAGTATGCAAAAAGTGAGGAGGAGAGAACGCCAAGGAAAGGGCGGCTCAAGCAAAACCAGTTCGGCCACCTCTTATTTTTTCTCTTTTTTCGAGGGAATGGTACTCCTCCCTAGACAGCTTGCTGCACAAAAACCCTTCAAAATCGCATTTCTGTGTTTCTATCCTTTCTCAACGCTAGCAATCACGCTATTTAACCCTCAATATCTCTTCACACCAAAGATATAATTGTGACATCATCTGATCTTTTCTGTCAGAACGCCTGGCCCTACAATGAGCAACAATACCACCCCAAACATCTCCAGTCTTTCTCTCACATCTGGAACCCAGTACCGTTGCTGTTGGTACTGCGATCGCGGAAGTGAGACCCTTCCCACCAAGCTGCACAAATGTGCGCAGTGTGGACTGGCAGAGTATTGTAATCGGGAGTGTCAGAGGGGTGATTGGAAATTTCATAAGGTGAAATGCAAGAGGTTGACTGAGATTGTCGTTGATACAGACGTAAAAAATCGGCTCCGGTCTGGTGCCCTCAAAAGACGATTAGATACGCT
>Ga0115556_1002732_pt1 | contig 11573 bp, 7 predicted proteins | sample COGITO_mtgs_1104_5_FD_87282 | JGI IMG/M metagenome (GOLD analysis project Ga0115556, IMG submission 87282) | Pelagic marine microbial communities from North Sea - COGITO_mtgs_110414 | ecosystem: Environmental > Aquatic > Marine > Epipelagic | place: Germany:Helgoland, sampling site Kabeltonne... | reverse complement strand
CTCGTCGAACTCGCAGGAGACCTCGCCAAGAGGTGGGCAAAACAAACAAAGACAAGAGCAAAAGCAACAAGAACAGCAACAAAAACCGCAGCAAAATCCACGAAGGCAGCAGGAACGGGCGCCGGCGCAGAATTCGGCTGTTTTGGCGCCGCGACTTCCTCCCAATATTCCCGTCCGTCGCCGGCGTAGTTCGGCGGCCCGGGAGCTCGCGCGGGAACGCGCCTTGGTGAAGAAAAGCCAGACTATATGCACCAATTTGGAGAGCGCAAGGCTGGTAGTGGGGGGAGGCGAAGGGGGCGGGGGGGGGCTGGAAGAGAGGAGGAGGAGGATAGTGAGAGGCGGTAGGGAGAGGGAAGAGGAGAGGAGACTCGCCGAGGAAGAAAGGGGGCTGAGAAACAGGAGAAAGGTCGGCCGCATTGGTCGCGTTGGCATGGGAGATGGCATGAGCGCCCCAGGGAGTGGTAGCAGCAGCAGTGGGGGGGATGGAAGCGGTAGTAGCGACGCAGAGCTAACAGGGGACGAAATGTACAGCGGATGGGGTCCTCAGACACCGAATAACGACAGCACCGACTCAGAGGGGACGCAAGGGCTATGGGACAGTGGAAGGGGGATAGGGGGGGGGGACACGAGCGACGAAGATCATCGAGGCACATCATCCAGCCGGGACGACGGAGTCGGAGGTGGAGGTGGAGATGGAGATGGAGATGGAGGTGGAGGTGGAGGTGGAGGTGGAGGTGGAGGTGGAGGTGGAGGAGGAGGTGGAGGTGGAGGTGGAGGTGGGAGGGATATTAGCCAAAATAGCAAAAATAGCAAGAGGATCGAAGAAACCGCCGATAGTCCTCTCTCTTCTGATACAACTTCGTCTTCGTCTTCGTCACCGTCTGACGGTGACGTTAAAGCTAAAGCTATCTCGCTTTCGTCCGCAAGTCCGCTCTCCTCGGACACTCTCTCTCTGAATACTCCCCCCATGGGACAGTGCCTCCACGGGCCTGCGGCAGATTTATCCCCTGACCTCACGCTCCGGATCCTGCTTCTTGGAGACTCTGGGGTCGGTAAGACTTCCCTAATGATGAGGTACTCCGACAACAAGTTCGCTTACTCCCTGATTGCCACCGCCGGTGTGGACTTCAAGGTGAAGAACATGGACATTCCCAACCCAGCTTACAGGAAAGGGGCCAAGAACTACGTGGAAAACTTGGACCAGCTTGCCATGTCCGGTGATGTTGACGACGGGCTCACCAGAGAAGAGAGGGACTTGCGCCTGCTCCTCTCCAAGCCCTTCCTGCGTGTGAGATGCCAGATATGGGACACGGCTGGCCAAGAGAAGTTCCATGTCATCACGAGGGCGTATTACAGGGGCGCTCACGGCATCGTTACCTGCTTTGACGTCACGGACAAGGACAGCTTTCGAAATGTGGATTACTGGCTGGCAAACATCCACACTCACACGAAGGCTCACTCGGAAGGAGGAGGCAAGGGTGTCAAAGGCAATACTCCCAGCAATACTCCCGGCAAGAGGGAGAGGGGAGTTAAGACCATGATTGTGGGGAACAAGATCGACCTTCACGACTCCCGGGAGGTTTCTCGGGAGGAAGGGGAAGGGCTGGCCAAGGAGTGCGGAGTCCGGTATGTGGAGACCAGCGCCAAGGATGGCACGGGAGTCATTGACGCCTTCAAGCAGCTGGCGACGGATGTCGTCGTTCAGATGGATAGAGAGAGGAGGAGGGAGGAGGGGGAGAGGGAGGAAGAATGGGAGGGCGGGGACAAGGCTGACAAACACAACCCCGGAGGATCCGGCAAGGACAAGTACGATAAGGCGAAAAAGAGAAAGAAGAGCAAACGCTGGAGCTTCCCCACGGCACAGTCCCTTACGGGCAAGTCGTTCTTCAACGATAAGAAAAACAGCGCAAACAACGAGGACAGTGGTGGTGGTAGTGGAAACGGAAGCAGCAACAGCAACAGCAACAGCAACAGCAGCAGCAGCAGCAGCGGTGGTGGTGGTGATACCTGCACAATTATGTAACAGACTGATTAATTTAATTTTTGTGCCACCTTTGTGCTAACTTGGTGGGGGATAAAGGTTTTCTGATGTTAGTGTATACTTTTGTGCACAGGGAACGTTCAGAATCTATGAAAGAACTTTTTTGGTGAAAAGGTGAAAAGAGAGGTAAGAAAGATTTTTAGATCCCTCACTAACTGATTGATCATTAACTGTGAGGGGATGAAATTTGCATTACGCTTTGCTTCTTTGCCCCGTCTAGCTACTGTATTTGTGGCTTGCGGCTTCAATTCTGCATCAAATGATGGCATTAAGAATGACAACTTCCCACCGGCGAGCGATTGCAGATTGGAGTTAGAGAAGGGTGAAAAAAGAAATTCACGAAATTCACACAAGTTGACAGAACAAAACGATGGTTACGACATTGTGATAATAGGTGGGGGTTTATCTGGATTGTCAAGTGCATTGCATTTGTCTTTGATCGCTCGGGCGCCGCCCCGAATCTTGGTCGTGGAGTCGCTTTGGGGTGCCGGTTCGTCGCCTGCGTCGTCGGGTAACAGTGGCCTAGGACACACAGGTTACGACGCCCCGGTCGGCAGCCTCGAAAGACGGCTTCTGCGCCGTAGTATTGAGATTCATCCGACGCTTTATCGGGCGATGGGGCTCAGCATCGATCGGGGGCACGTCAACAAGTCGGGGGGGAGCGTTGTGCGAGGGGGGGCGAAAGAGCTAGCTAAGGTACTGGAGGAGAACCATCAGGCGGGGGATCTAGAGGCAACGATAGAAGATGGACAAGTTCATTGCCCAAGGGAGGCAGTTGTTGAGCCTTTCCTAGTGTCGGCAGGATACGCGGAAATGGTGAGGAGACTGGACAATGTAACCTTACTTACTGGTGCGGAGGTTGTAAACGTCGCAAAGAGAGTGGAGGGGGGGCAAGGGTGGGAGTTGATCTTGAAAGAGAAGAATAAACGATGTACAAAATGTGGGAACGAGACTGAGAGAGAGTGGAGAAGAAAGGTAAAGGGGGGTATCAGTTCAGATGGGGGCAGTTCAGATGGTATTCTGAACTTAGATAGAGTCCTTACTCGGTGCAGCGCTTGTGACAAAGATGACAATGACGGGGACAATGACGTTTTGGAGAAAAGGGAAATTGTTAGGGGTGATTTTGTCATCAACGCGGGGGGCTTGTATGTCGATGAGATTGAAAAAATGCGCGTTGCAGGGTGTGAAGGAGGAGATAGAAGAGAAAAAAGAAGGGAAGAATTGGAGATACGCCCCCGAAAGGGGCAGTTCTTGGTTCTTAAACCGACGAGAATGGGAGTCGCGCCGGAATTCATCATTGAACAGTGTCCCTCCGAAGAAACCAAGGGGGTCATCGTTTGGACGACTCTTTACGGTAACGTTATTGTTGGGCCAACTGCTGATGATGTTCAGTCTAAAACTGATTGTAGTACTGACAAGCAGACGATGGAAAGGCTCGCAAAGGAGGCGATTAAATTACTTAAATTTAAAAGTGGGGAGGGCAAGGACCCCAAGAACCCTTTCGACGTCCTGAGAGAAAATGGCTTGGAGTGCGTGGGGTCTTACAGCGGTATTCGGACTGCGAGCAACAGAAGGGACTACACAATCGATTGCGATAGTGAAAATGGTTGGCTGACAGTTGGGGGAATCCGAAGCACTGGGCTGAGCGGAAGTCCGGCTATCGGAGAGTACGTTGCTGAGCTCTACCGCGACATGCTTTTGAAGCAAAATAGATTGAAAGATACAGCCTCAAGCAACAGCCGCGATGAGTTCAAGCGCCTTGGTGTCGGTGGAGTAGAGGAGGAGCGCCTAAGAGGGATTACGGCTTGCGCGCTTGAAAACTACAAGTTGGAAAACTCGAATTACAACAAATTGCCAGCCCTTCCTCGGGCAAAGTCGTTGTGGGAACTGAGGGATAACTATAAAAAAAGGCACGACGGGAGAGTAGAGATATGGGAGGGCGCCCCTCCCACATTCGTGTGGCATCCAATCAGCCGATTTGGGATGAATTTGACGGATTTGACGGATTTGGCGATAAGCAAAAAAACATGAAAGCAGATTTGGGAAAAATCAATTTTTTCTCGCATTTCATTCTACATACCAGCTAGGAATGTCCTCTTCTCGGCTCTTTGTGAGTGGAACTGCATTGGTCTTATACCCAATCGAATTACTCACGTCCCTGACAAGTTTAATGAGGGCGATATTTCCAACATCACCATATCCAACTGCATGAAAAAGCCCCAAAACGGCACCGAGGCCCCCTGTGTTGTTGTCTATCACATCACCAAACTGAAGAACGTTACCAGTGTTGAAGAAGACAATCTGAGTGGGGTCCGATGAGGAGAACTTCACGCAGCCAGTCTCTGTTGGCCCAATTACATCTTTATTTGTACATGGGATAGAAGTAGGTGGGAAAGATCCCCATGGTGCTGTCTGTTTACCAGTGTTGTGGTGAAAGAAACGAACCAAGAAAGGGTCGGAGTCGTCGACTGTGAACCCATAGCTATTGGACTCCAAGGAGAAGGCGCGGTAGACCCCGAGCGTCTCCATCGTCGCGCAGTAGTCTTTTTTATTCAGAGGTCCAACCACTCCTCCTCGGAAAACAAAATCGGAAGAGAGCATGGAGGGTATGAGAGGGGAGTAGAAACCAGTGGCTGAAGATAGGAAGGATTTTGTCTGAGTGATTAGGGCTTGTGGTGAGGGAGGGGAGACGGAGGAGAGGGCAAAAGCAGTCAAGGGGAGCAGCGTGAACAACGTGAGGAGACTGCGCATGTTCAGGACAGATGATTTCCTCAGACAGAAGCTCGGGCTCTATTTAATTCTTGATTAATTGATCGACAACCCTACACAAGGCTCGCAAAATGGAATGGGTCAATCAGAAGATGCTTGGACAAATTGCTTTTCTCTGATTAAGTGATTGATAACCCTGACAAAGCAAGGCTCGAAAATTAATATTGTATTAAAAGAGAGACATTATGAAACTTTTCCTGTTCTTAACTCACACATCGGCAGCTTTTCTCTCCAGTATGAGCAATCCTTCCCATTTAAGTCGCCAGTCGAATATATTTAGCTCTACGAGCACCACTGCCGCCGACTCGGTGATCGAAGACTCGGTGAAAATAGATAGTGCACTGTTCACCCCACCGAATGATGTGTATCACAGCAATGTTCTCACCGATGATGACCTCATTACAAAGGCCAAAGAATATCTCTCAGCAAACCAGGGAGTGGACGCTCCAGACATGTTGTCTGCGGACTTCCATTTCTTTGGCCCAGTTGTTGGCGGTGATGGGGGTCTCTCGAAGGAAGCGTACCTGAAGGCTGTCGGCGGCTTCAAGATTACCGAGGGTTTCCCTGATCTTAACCCTCGATTCCATCACTTCCGAGTCGATCCTTTCGACGGACGAGTATGGTTTACCAGCAGAGCAATTGGAACTCACACCGGTCTCTTGCTTGGTATTCACAAGCCCACGGGGAAGAAGTTTTCAACTCCTCCCCAGGCTTGCTCTCTTAGCTTTGATGACGCGGGAAAAGTCACCAAATACACGATAGGTCACGTAATGGACAGGACAGTTGGAAATACTGGAGGTATGGGAGGAATATTCGGACCTCTCTATGCTATAGGCAAGCCACTACCATTTCCTGAGGCGAAACCATACAGTCCTAGCCTCCGTTTCCGTCTCTTCAATTTTTTGGGTTCTTTGGCACAAAAATTCAGCAAGGAATGAAATACAGCAAGAAGTCAAATGAAATGGAATGAAATGAAATGATTGAAGTAGATCGATCGAAAATATTAATGATAAGAGAAGTTTTGGTGCTGTTTTTGCCGTTGTTTTGGCAATCACTCTCCTGTCTCAGTCAAAATCTCCTATTTCAATCACCATAAGTCTACTTATTTAACGCGCGTAATCTTGGCTACAAAGAAGCCACTTCCTGAAAATTCTTCAGAGCCTTTTGCACTCAGGGTCGGATCGAATCGTCTGACGTGTTTTATGCTGCCTTCTCTACTCGGCGACGTTTCCAACTCTTCAATATTTACTGTCGTTGCAACCTTCCCTCCCTCGACACCTTCTGAGAACTCTCTCAATAGCCTCGCGACAACCTCTTCGTTCTGTTTTTCCGAAAGTGAGCAAGTCGAGTACACAACCACCCCTCCCACAACGACGTTCTCGAACCCGTTCCTCAAAAGCCCATACTGCAGCTCTGCAAGCTCGCTTTCCCTCTCATTACTCACGTCAACACCCTCCACCGCAGTCGTATCCCTTCCCATCCTCTGCTTGAGGTGGTTGATAGCGCCGTCTGTCGAGCACTCTGCGTCGACTAGTACATAGTCGAACATGTCATCCACATCCCCTTTGCCTACTTTCGCAGTCTCGAGTGTCTTCAGCCTCTTCCGTTCTCTTGCCCTGGCGCTCTTGTTCATCCTCTTTCGACCATTCTTATTCTCCTCCAAAATCTCAGTGCTCGAGTCAAATACGATGACAGACCTGTCAATGACAGTACTGTGTGTGCTTTCCGTTTTGCCTTCCATCAATTCGCCTCCTTTTAACTTTGAGCCTCCAAAAGTTACCCCGTCACCTTTATACAACCGCAGTGAGAAGCTTCCTGGTTTTCCCTTGTTGATATTACGACCACTGTTGACATCACCACCACTGTTGACGTCACCACCACTGTTGACGTCACCACCACTGTTGACATCACCACCACTGTTGACATCACCACCATCGCTTCTATCGCTGCCCCCACCCTCTTTACCGAATAAATATTTTTTGACGATTTTCCTCGCTACGTTGAGCCTTGTCTCGCTGATATCAACGCCGACAATGAAGGCATTTTTGTCCCTCAACTGGTCGACAATCATGCACGTCTTGGAACACGGACAACAGCAGAGGTCCAGAACACGCGCTGAGGGCCTAGCGCTCGGTAGCGACATGGCTGCAACAGCGGCGCCAGATGAGACATCGATCCCATATACTCGTCCACTCCTATAGCTTTCCATGGTGCTCAGCTTAATTGCGGAAGGAATAGCAAAGAAGTTTGTCGATGCGGGGAGCCAGGGGACTCGGATAGGAACGACACCCACTTCTTTCTCGAAGATACGATGCGTCTCTTCGACTGGGTACCGAGAGGATAGGCGGACAAAGCGGTACGCTGTGTTTGTTGAGGAAGAAAGGAAATTTCTCACTGCAGTGGCATCTACACTGTGACTTCTGTAGAAATCAGCAAGAGGCGGGGGGAGGGAAATAGACGAAGATGCATCTGTCATCACTGTCACCCCGCTTTCTGTTCTGTTTCCGTCTAGTCCGTCCCGCCGTCGATTTTTGCTTATATTTCCCTGCAAGGGTAACAAATTGTCGAGCTTCCTTGCTTGTGCGTGCCTGAAAAGAAATGTTGATTTCACAAGTATTACGATGAAGCCTCTTTTTTTTTCCTCCGTCGTAAGCGCATATTTCTTGATATCATAATCATATCTGGGAATTTCATTCGTCATCTCCTGCACTATCTACCTCAACCAGGCCCACCGTGTCGGGTGAACCACTCAGCGGAAGAATTCAACGCTTAGCCACATCTGATGCTCCTTCTAACGCTACTGCTCCTTCTTCCCATAATAACAACACAATTATCCTTCCCTACTCCCAATTTTTCCCCTAAATTGTCCCCAAATGCCCAACGATCTCTCCCGACGAGTGACCTGCCTTTGCTGACCTACTGGCGGAGGCATCTTGACAGCTCAATACAAGCCAAGGATGCTGATGAAATTTGGGTCTCGATAAGCCGTATGCGAGGGAATGCTCTGTCTGTCGCCTCCAATACTTACGTTACGACGTCGAAACTTTCTAGACAGTCCACATCTACTCCCCCTGTCAGCTCCAGCTCAAGCTCTAGCTCTAGCCCCCCCCCACCACCACCACCGATAGCACCAGTAGAAAGTGTGGTAGCTAACCTTTGGGAAGATGCATACTCCTCTGCTGTCAAGGCAACTGTTGCTTTAAAATCTGGACAAAAAACTGCGCTGAAAATTCTGCATCTTCAAACGAAATTTTCGAAAATCCCTCCTACCCGGGAGGTCATAACAACTGTGTTCAAATACTTTGCGAAGAAATCCAAGTTCACTGTGGATTTAACCGTTGAGGATGCACAACTCTTTGACGAATTATTCGATCATCTTCGTGTGATAAGTGGGATCGAAATTGAAGAGGTGGAGATCGCAAATTACCTTCAGATTGTCTCTTACAGGCAGGATTCGGATTCAGTGGCCAGGATCAGAGCGATTATCAACAGTTTGTTGGAGGACGGTTATCAAAAGTCCCCCTTCCGGGTATTTTACTCAATTTTACTGAAGGTGATGGGACGGGTGAAAGATGCCAAGGGCGTCAACGAGGTAGTGAGTGAGATGGAGAGCCGGCGAATTCCCCCCGACGGCATTCTTTTGAACTCTCTGATCTCAGCCTACACTAAGTGCGACCTATTTGATCTCGCGTTTATTACGCTGAAAAAAATGGAGAGTGTCTCCCTGGCTAATATAAACAGCTACAATGCGCTAATGACGGGGTATAGGGATTCAGATACAATCAGCTTTGAGCAAATATTCGAGCTTGGGCAGCGCATCTTGAACAAGGGGCTCGAATTTGATCATATCACATACAGCATTATGGTCGACTCGGCTTTGCGATCCGATGAAGTGTACTATGCTGAAAGCCTGCTTAGGGAGGTTGAGGTGAAAATACGTGGAAACACGAAAACTCGCCATAATGAATTTGTGGAGTGTTTCACAGTAATGCTGTCCTACTATGCGCGCCAGACCAAAGGGGGCGGCCTGAAAACTTGCATGGAGCTGTTGGAGAAGATGAAAAGCTTGTCAATCGCACCCAATCGTATAACATACACTTCTTTGATCACATCCCTTGCCAGCGTCGGTCGAGTAACAGAGGCCAAGCAGGTGTTCGCATTTATGAAGGGAGATCCGAAAGTGAAACCGGGGGTAATTACCTACAATGCTCTCATGACAGGACTCATTAGCCAGAGTACAGTAAAAGATGATGTCCTTGAGGAGGTCACCTTCTTGTACTCGAATATGCGTAAGAGCGGGATTAAACCCAACATTGTAACGATGAATGTGCTCATCAAGGGGCTATGTTTGCTATCCCGAGTTTCTGATGCGCGTTCGCTGATCGAGGAGATGGAGTCCAAGGGTGGGAATCGACCTTCTCACCAGATTCCAAAACCTGATGTGACGACCTTTTCCACTCTCATCGCATCCTGCAAGAATTACAATGATGGGAACTTTGCCGCTCAATTTGCCCTGGACACGCTTAAGGAGAAAGGTTGGGTCGACCTGATCGTCGTGAATGTTTTCATCGGCGTTTGCGTAAGCGACCTTAATGTCTTTAAAGTCAGAGAGGCTCTGAAATGTTACGAAGAATTCTGCGGGGGCAAGAAAAGTTTGGTAGCGCCCGACTCGAAAACTTTCGAGCTCCTCATCACAGCGCTGCTCAGGATTTCCAACAAATCCGGCTTAACACTTGCCCGAAAACTATACAGTAATATGCCTCAACAGCTCGTCACCAAACCTTTCGTTACGACGCTCATTTCCGCCGCAGTCGACGCCACCTCCAGATCCACTACTGACAGAGAGGCATTAACAAATCTTATATTCGATATTGTTAAGGAAAATGGAGACTTGGACCAAAAAGTTTTGGTGAGAGACCTATTCGTACCGACAGTCAGCGAGGTGTGGAAGGGGGAGGGCGCTGTGAAAGGTTTACGTGCTATGGGAGTCGAATCTGTGGGGGATAAGGTGTCGAGGAGGAGAGAAATCGAAATCGATCAGGACAAAGTCAAGCCATTGTTCAAAAGGCTCTTCTCAGATTACGAAAGTGATGAGGGAGCTGATGAGAAATCAGACGATAAGACTGTTTTGGGGAGATGGAATGCCGTTGACTCCGGTTTTAAACTATGGTAAATGAATAATAGTAGAAAAATGGCCGTGTGCGCTTTTGCGTAGAAAGCCATCCGCTGCTACTTACTTGTCATTGGGTCATTACTTTCATATTATTTCAAAAACAATCACATATTTTGGTCATTTTCGCATCACCGAAAAAATTTCAGGAAACCATCAACAGTCGATTCCAATTTGTCGATGAACTCCTCCCCGCCAACGCTTCCCTCCTCGCCCTCGCCCGATTTTCTCCGATAGTTTTCTATCTCACTCAAGACATCTTCCTCCTTCCAATGATCTTCTTCGAACCCAGAAAAGATCGTCTTGGGCGCTTTGAGAGAAGATGGGCTAGTGGACAGAATCCAAGGAGTGTTGAAGCGCTTGTGGACGACAAATTTTTCGGAGCATCCTCGAAGCGTGTAGCCATTGACGAATGCACCCCCATTGTTCGCGGTGGTATCGATTTCATGGTAGAGCTTGGTGATGAACGCATCATCGCGAGCGTTCAGGACAATGACAAGACAACTGGGGCCCACAGATTCTGCTATTTGTTTGACTTTGTTGAAGTGCTTCGCCGACGGAGACACGATTATGCAGCACTCCGTGTCGATTGGCACGAGGTCCGCCTTTGAATTCGACGATGAGTCGTCCTCTTCTTCCATCTCCTCCTTTAAAATCTGAGCAAAGCCCTTTCCCTTGCGGCTGTTACCCTTGCGGTTTTTTCTTCCACTTTTACCTCCACCCTTCCCCTCTTCAAAGCTCACGGTACTCCAGCCCCCCCCGCCCCAAAGTTCAAGAGCTTCATTCAGGAGAGCATCAGAATCGAAAATTACCTTCAGCTTCTCCTCCCCGAGGACCTTGAACATCTCAACAAAAATTCTGGCGAGCTCACGATCGGACCGGTGAATTGCACTCACCGGAGATTCTGGCTCATCCCCATAACTTAGCTTGCTTTTCTTCTTGTTCCTGCTCTCCATGTTGTAGTCGGCACCATTGGGAAGATTAACCACTAGACGAGACTTGCGACTCGTCAAGCAGCTCTGGATGGAAGTGCGGAGGGTGCTCACACTGTCCTTGATGTTGCGCGGAAGGGGAGGGGGTGATGATAACGATAAAGGCACCGTGTTCTGAGGCAGAGCAATGAGGAAGAAAAATAGGACAAAGGAGAGCGAGATCATCTTTTAATTTAGTCACAAATTGGAGGCATGAATCGATGCTGGGTGAATTAGGGTTAAAAAGCGTTTCAGAGAAGTAAGTAAAGAGTTCGAAGATATATAAAAATCCTCGACAGCCGCATCCTCCTCAGCCTCCTCAGCTACTGCCTCCTCAGCTGCACAATATGGCCAGAACCAAGCTAGACACCGTAAAAAAAGCAAAAACAGCATCAAAAGTCAGTAGCAGGCATCAGAAGGGGGAAAAGGGGAAATGTGTGCATGGGAAGGCAAACAATGGTTACAATTGCAAGCTGTGCCCTGGTAAAGGGATATGCGAGCACGGTCGTCGACGCGGTAGCGGCAAGGAATGTGGAGGGGCATCAATATGCGATCACGGTCGTCGACGCAATCAGTGCAAGGAATGTGGAGGGGCATCAATATGTGATCACGGTCGTATACG
>Ga0115556_1002727_pt1 | contig 11591 bp, 12 predicted proteins | sample COGITO_mtgs_1104_5_FD_87282 | JGI IMG/M metagenome (GOLD analysis project Ga0115556, IMG submission 87282) | Pelagic marine microbial communities from North Sea - COGITO_mtgs_110414 | ecosystem: Environmental > Aquatic > Marine > Epipelagic | place: Germany:Helgoland, sampling site Kabeltonne... | reverse complement strand
TGCAGGGGGCGAATCGGTACAGAATCGTCTTCGCCACGGTACTCGAGCAGGAAAATACGACCACCGACACTAAGCGCGTGAGTAATACCGTCTATCAACTCGAAGGGGTGATCGAACTCATGATAGGCATCCACCATGATCGCTGCATCGATGGAGTTTGCTGGCAGGTTCGGATCGTCTACCTTGCCTAGCACGCCCTCGATGTTGCTGACGCCATCGGCCGCTTTGCGCTGTTCAATCAGTGCCAACATTTCCGGTTGTATGTCGACGGCAAGCACCTTACCCTGGGGAACCAGTTTCGCGATCCTAAAAGAGAAATAACCCGAGCCCGCACCGATATCGGCAACCACATGATCTGGGTCTAAACCCATATTAGCCACTACTTCGTCTGGCATTTCTTCCTGTATTCGACCAGGCCGATTCAGCCAACCTGCAGCCTGATGGCCCATTACGAAGGATATCTCACGGCCCATATAGAACTTGCCAATACCCGTGGTGCGTCGCTCTGGAGCCTCTTCATAGCCTGGAAACTCGGCGGCACTTATTGGGGAGCAATACAGAAGAACCGTCGCGAGAGCAGTTACTGCACCGAGCTTTAGCTGTTGAGCTGAAATCATGAGCTGACCTTTGTGTAGTTTACGTGTGGATTCACTGTTCGGGCTGTTGCCACAGAACAGTGTGCATATCCGCAGAGCGGACCCTGCCGGGATTGTAAATCAGCACTGGGGGGCAAACAAGAAGCCCGGCGAACTCGCTAAAAGCTCCCGGGCTTATGAATTCTTGAGTTTAGCGGGTTTTATAGAAGCTTGAGCAACCTCTGCCCACTGCCCTTGCACTTGCACTTGCACTTGGGACAGACACTGCTATCGGTGATCTTACCGGCGCCCTTACAGACATTGCATGCATCTTGATAGGGCTTTTTTAGTATAGAAGTCAGTTCATTTAGAGCTTCTTTCGGTGCGTTCTTATTTTCAGCCAAGGTCATCACGTTAATTCTCCTGCGTGTAATCGGGTAAAGCCGCTATGCTGATTTCTTGAGCCCTTTTTGCGCTCAATGTGATTGGCATCTCATTTGATGGGCATTATGCAGAACAAAATAATCGAATTACGTTAACCACCTCACAAAAAACAGCACGGATTTAAAATTTATCTACAGGTAGATAATCTCTACATATTAGAGACTTATGATAGAATTTCGTCTAGGTTATTAAAAATATTCTTACATAGATGGAAGCAAGTATGACTCAAGTTTTAGAAGGGATTCGGGTACTGGATTTTGGCCGCTATATCGCAGGGCCCTACTGTGGCACGCTCTTAGGGGATATGGGGGCCGAAGTCATTCGCATCGAGAAGATCGATGGCAGCGAAGATCGATTCCTCTCGCCTATCAGCGATAAAGGCGATGGCGGCCTCTTCATGCAGCTGGCACGAAACAAGAAGTGCCTGACTCTCAACCCGATGAAGCCCGAAGGGCGCGAAATCGTCAAGAAGCTGGTGAAGACCGCGGATGTGGTTATCGCCAACCTTCCTCCCGATACACTTGAGGCGATGGGGCTGGACTATGAATCTCTCAGAGCCCAAAAACCCGATATTATCCTTACCACTGTCTCAGCCTTCGGCCGTGGAGGCCCTTATGCGAACCGCGTCGGCTTCGATGGGCTAGGACAGGCCATGTCGGGAGCCATGTACATGTCGGGCACGCCGGATCAGCCGGTAAAAGCCTACCCTCCGTATATCGACTTCGGTACGGCCAGTCTTTCAGCATTCGGCACCATGGCGGCCCTATTCGAACGGCAAAAGACCGGTCGCGGACAGATGGTAGAAGGCTCGCTGTTCAATACCGCACTCACCATGATGAACGGCACCGCTATCGAGCAACATGCGATTCAGCGCAACCGTGTGGCGACGCTGAACCGCTCCCAGACTTCCGGGCCTGCGGATACTTATAAAACCAAAGACGGCTGGGTGCTGGTGCAGTCTGTAGGCGGCCCCCTATTCAAGCGCTGGGCCGACCTGATGGGCGAAGCACACTGGCTCGATGACCCGCGTTTTAAAGATGACATTTCCCGCGGCGACAATGGCGAGCTTATCAGCGAGAGACTGGCCAAGTGGTGCGCTGAACGCACATCAGCCCAAGTGTTAAGCGAAATGGAAGAGGCAAGATTACCGGCAGGCCCGATACTCTCCCCTCAGGAAGTGTTGGACGATCCGCACATCGCGGCTAAAGGGCTGTTTCAAATGGTTGAGTATCCTGGGCTGGAAAAGCCAGCACCACTAATGAAGACACCAGTCGAACTTTCCGAGACACCTGGGGAGATTCGTTCGCGCGCACCCACTCTGGGTGAACACACGGATGAGATTATGCAGGAGCTAGGTTATAGCGAAACCGAGATAGCCGACCTGCGAGAGAAGCGCGTTGTCTAGCAGGCCTTTAACTGCGCGATCTTATTTTGGCAATGACAAACACCGGCAGAATCCAGCCTAATCTTCGGGCAAGGCATAGATGATTATACTGCCGGTTCTGCTCGACTCTGTTCCCGTCTGAAAAGTCAGCATCGCATTGCCAGAGTTTGTAGCAATGTACTGCCTGCCATCGACCTCGTAAGTCACGATGCCGCCTCCTAGTGGCGCGCCGGTATCGATGCTGTTAAGAATATCTCCAGAAGCGGCATCCATTAACAACAGATTCCCCGCAAGCTCGCCACTGATAACCAGACCACCCGCTGTCGTAGTTACAGCCGAGACCATTGGAGTAGACGAATGATAACGCCACCTGACCTCTCCAGTTTCTGCGTCCATCGCCGTTAGCCAGCCTGTCTGCGCATCCTGATCCGGGCGCACAGCACCACCCATATAGAGCTGACCGGGAATGTACTCGACATTTTCTGCGGCTGTGAATTGAGCGCAGTAGTCGATGGAAGGCGTGATGAGTAACTTCTCTTCAGGGTGGTAGGCTGGGCCGCTCCAGAGCACACCCCCATAGACTCCAGGGCAGGCAAACACACCCTCCTGCGTCACCGGCACCTCGGCATTTAAGATTGTAGTGACCGGGGTCTCATAGAGAATCTCGTGTGTCTGCTTATCCAGGCCTCTCAGAATGCCATCCTTACCCACAGTGGCGACGAAATCTCTGGACACATTGTCAACACCGGCTTTTAAAACTGGACTGACCTGCGTCAAGTCCCAATCATGGTCATCGTTCGGCACCAGAGCCTTGTGCCAGTTGAGCTCTCCGCTGCGCACATCAAGCGCAATTATATTGTTGGTATACAGATTCTCACCCGGGCGCAGATAGGCTGGCAGGTCGGGCGCAGGATTAGTGACAGCCGCGTACAATTCGCCCGACTCCAGATCCATGCTCAGTGGAGTCCATACGGCACCGCCGCCTAGGGGTATATTCTCAGGGTTTCCCCAGGTTGCTCCTCCCCCTGCTGCCGCCTCTGGCACCGTCAGAAATTTCCACATTAGCTCGCCATCGCTTATCGAGAATGCCCCTACCCAGCCGGATATCGCATTTTCACTTCCGGCAGGACCGATAAGTATCATGTCCTCATAGATCATGGGCGGCATAGTGAAAGTTTCGCCCAGCCAGGGATCGGCAACCTGCCGCGCCCAGAGTAGATTGCCATTGGCCGAATCCAGAGCCAACAGATAGCCATCGGCCGTCCCCCTGATCACATAGCCATCCCGGATAGCGACACCTCGATTATTGCCCCACACCATTCTATCTTTCGGCTCCCAATCGTAGCTCCAGATCCTTTGGCAGGTGGCCGCGTTTATCGCCGCAGTATGGGTTGCATTGGTCACATACATCACGCCCCTGTAGACGATAGGTCCTGTCTGCATGGTCGCGTTGGTATTTAACTGGTAGGCGCAAACCTGCTCCAGATCGGCGGCATTGCCTGTGTCGATTTCTAGCAATTCGGAATAGCGTGTGCCCTGATAATTTTGATTGTGATAGAGCCAATCTTTCGAGTTTGTCGAGGCCGTCAACAACTCTTGAAACGAGGGTCCTGTGCCACTGGGCTCGGTGCCGTAGATTCCTTCGATGAAAGTTGCTGCACTGTCTAGCACCTCATCACCCCGAGAAAGAGGTATGGCACTAAGATAATTGTAGTCATTCTTGAGAGCTTCGGTTCCCTCAAGTACATTATTGCGCCCCAATACATAGGCAAGAACATCCAGACTCTGAGATTCACTGAGGCTGCCGGGGTCACTGGGGGGCATGGTTGTGCTGATACGATTAAAAAGCTCGCCGACGTTAGCACCTAACCTAGACCAGCTCTTGCGGAAGGTCACACCTATTAACTCCGGTGCCGCAGCACTATCGAGCTCTGCCCCATGACAGGTTGCACACTGCTGCTTATAGAGGGCCTCACCTCTTTCGAATTGAAGCGCTGTAAACGTACTCGATGCAGGGGCATCTGCGGCAAATGCAAGCGATGAAATGGAAAGCGAAGCCAGCATGCCAACGATAGTAGACAGATTTGATTTGAGAATTATTGGTTTCATTATTGTTCCTCTATTAAATGCTACCCGAGTATCTACTGCATTCTCTTATAGATCATTTGCCTTCAAGGGTTGTTAAGCAACTCTACTGCAGCGGTATACATCGCCTCTACTCCCGCCTTAACAGAATTAGGATCTATGCGAAAAGTAGCAGAGTGATGTGGCGGAGCATTAGTCCTTCCGGCGGCTATTTCGCGCATCAGCTGAGGAGGTGTGCCGCCGACGGAAAAGAAGACTCCCGGTACCTTATGCTCAGTCTGGGTGAAATAGGCAAAATCTTCAGCGCCCATACCGGGTCGCTGAGAAGTTAATAGAGAATCGTATCCAAACTGCTCCTTCCAGACCGGAAGCACTTTTCGCACCGCATCGCTATTATTAATATTCGTTGGCGTGCTTTCAAAACCCATTCTGACTATCGGCAACAATTCATCGGGCAAGCCATTGAGCCTGCCAATACTTGCTGCTGTTTCACGAATTCTGCCTAGCACTTCATCTCTGGTTTTCTCCGAATCGGTGCGCACGGTTAACTGCAGATCCACTTCATTGGATATAATATTGTGCTTACTACCACCCTGAAACGAACCCACGGTAATCACTGCCGGGGATAGCGGATTTATCTGACGACTGATGATGCCCTGCAGTGCAATTACCAATTGTGATGACACATAGATGGGGTCGATAGTCTGATGAGGATAGGCGCCATGGCCACCGATGCCCCTGACCTTTATATCCACGCTATCTGAACTGGACTGCACTATCCCCTCGCGCACGGTGACAAGACCACTGGGCGCCCCCGAACTTACATGCAGACCGATCGCATAGTCCGGCACCCCAAAACGCTGATAGAGACCGTCCTCTAACATCGCCTTCGCACCATTGATTATTTCTTCGGCGGGCTGACCGACTAGCATTACGCTGCCGCTCCAGCTATCGCGGTTATCCATCAACATCTTTGCCGTACCCACCAGAGCAGTCATATGCATGTCATGGCCACAGGCATGCATTACGGGGACATCTTCACCATCGAAATTTGTCTGCCTATTGCGCGAGGCATAGCTGAGCCCACTCTCTTCCAAAATTGGCAAACCGTCCATATCGGCACGCACCAGTACCAGCGGCCCCGCGCCATTCTCAATTATGCCAACCAAGCCAGTACCGCCAACGCCTTCGGTAACGTCTATACCCAGAGCACGCAACTCACTCGCTAGTCGCGCGGCGGTCTGATGCTCCAGAAAGCCTAGCTCCGGGTTCTGATGAAACCAGAGGAATAGCTCGGACAGATGCTCGTCATAGTGGTTATCGATATCACTCTTGAGCGCTGTATCGGCTGCCATGCCAGGCTGAATTGAAGCGGTGACTACGAGCAGGCCAGCAAAGAAGGCCCACAGCCTGGAACGACCCCAAAATAAACAATGGTGGGAAATGCGATTAGCGAGGTGACGGGCAAACTTTAACGGCATAAACTTTATATCCAATGAGGTGGCTGGGTGCGGAATAATCCTTCGAACGGTTAATTGAGCCTAATAGAGCCGCTCCACTAATGAAAGCGGTTTTGGCCCAACGATGCTCCTTAGAATCCGATAACACGAGAGTAGACATATGCAGAAACTGTGCAGAATAAATACCATCTACTATCGCCGAAAACCACCCCCATAGGCTATCCTCTTGTATCACTTTCTTAGACACACTGACAACCAAGGCCACAGCTTATGACGTCCAAATCACCGAAATCACTAGTACTGGCAATTCTCTATCTGGCCATTGGGCTACCCGGCCTAAGCCCCACCGTCACCCATGGCGCCGAAGCCGGATTCACCCTACCCGGAGCGCTGACTGCGGAAGACTTTCCCGATGACATCCACATGGGTTCACTCGCAAGATTGCCACACGTACAGAGAGAAGACCTGGATGCCGCTGGCAGAGCGGCCTTCGATACCTATGTCAGCCCGGGTACAGGCTATGAAACCGGATTGCGCGGGCCTATAGGCGTCTGGATGAATAGCCCGGCTTTAGCGCAGGCGATGTTCGATGTGCGCCAGCGTGTGCGGTATGAATCGAATCGCGACCAGCGCCTGACAGAACTGGCCATTATCTCTACGGCCCGGGAGATAAATAATCAGTATGAATACACAGCCCACGAACCCCTAGCCAGAGCCGCAGGCCTGGAACAGGACATTATCGATATCGTGCGTTTCAGGAGGCCGATAGAGGGTAACGAGGAGATACAAGGCTTCGGTAGAACCGAGCAGGTTATCGTGCAGTTTGCTCGAGAGGTCATCAGTGAGGACAAGGTTAGCTCTGAAACCTTTGCCAGTGCTATAGAGATATTCGGCAATGAGGGCGTGACGGATCTAACAGGCCTAATAGGCTACTACAGCTTCGTCGCCATAACGCTGAAAGCCTTCGATGTACAGAGGCCTATGGGCAGTGACCTGCTTCTACCGCTGAGAACTCGCTAGGCGCTTTCCACTGTCAAAAACCACCCTCTCGGCTCGCTAGTTATTAGAGCGCGTCGAGAAACTGCATGATTGCGGCGTTCGTTTCTGCAGGGGCCTCCTGCTGTACCCAGTGCCCTATCTCGGGAATCAGCACCACCCCGCGCAGATCCTCGGTCGCCCTGGAGATCGTAGCGCGAAGTCGTTCCTCGTCTGCCCCTGCTATCACGGAGTCTCGCGAACCTGCAATAAACAGCACCGGTATTTCAATCATTGAGCCGTCTAGTTGTTCGGTGATTTCCCAATTCCGATGGAAGTTTCGATAGTAGTTTATGCCCCCGCGAAAGCCTGCGCTTTCAAATTGCGCGACGACGTAATCGAGATCCTCCTCAGCCAGCCAATCGGGCAAGCCTTTGGGTGCCCCCAGACGGCCGATCCAACCCCCCGCAGAACTAAGCGGATCGCTTATCGTTGCGGGCTCTCTGGGCGAGTCGGGAGACAGGTAGAGCCGGCTAATCAAACCACGGGGATCGGCATCGTATTCCGCCTCGGCTACGCCGCCCGGTTCATTGTGGTAGAGAATGTAGAAAAAGTTTTCACCGTACGCCTGCCGCCAACTATCCATAGGAGACTGTTGCACACGACCGCCATAGGGCACGCTCATAGCGACCAAGGCGGTGAAACGAGTCGGGTTTAATAGCACTGTGCTCCAGGCAACTATGGAGCCCCAATCATGAGCGATCAGGATCGCAGTCTCCTCGCCCAGCGCATCGATGATACCGACGAGGTCGCCGGCCAGGTGATCGATGTCATAGTCTTCGACATTCGCCGGTTTATCCGTCTCACCATAGCCGCGCATGTCAGGCGCTACGACGTGATAACCCGCATCGGCGAGCATCGTTATCTGATGCCTCCAGGAATACCAGGATTCAGGCCAGCCGTGGGCCAAGAGCACTAGCGGGCCACTACCCGCCTCGGCGATACGCATGCGTATACCGTTAGACTCGATGAAACGAAAGCTAACTCCTGCTACTGGTGACTCGGTACTCACGTCTGTATCTCCTTGTTGTGCCCATAACTGTCCTGATATTGAAGCAAGCAGCAATAATGAAATGATACGGGTTCTTAGTAAAGTCTGTACCGTGCTGATCGTCATTCTGCCTGCCTCTGTCTTGTTGTTTCGACGTTGTTCACCCAAGCATCTTCTGTGCTATTGGCAAAAGTTTTTTATCTTGGCCTCTAGCCTATCATGGCAATAGTTGACTTCACTAAGACAAGCGCGTTTCATAGCGGTAGTGATTCTGAAAACGAGGAATTCCCATGAACGACAACGATGTGCCCTACATGGAGAGGACGCGGAACTTCTACCGCGCGCAGGGCTATACCAATGACTACCAGTGGGCACAGCATGACGACGTGCCATTTTGTGCCCCCACAAAACCTCTAAGCGAATGCAATGTAGCCGTAGTCACTACCGCCATGCCAGACACTGAGGCCGGACGCGCTAACCGTCAGGTCTACTCCTGTTCCAGCCAGCCAATTCCGAGCGCAATGTATACTGCGGAACTCTCCTGGCACAAGACCATGACACACACAGACGATGTTGCCTCATTCCTGCCCCTGCAGCAGCTAGGTCGCTGCGCCGAGGAAGGCTTAATAGCGCAGCTCGCCGAGCGTTACCACTCAATACCAACAGAATACAGTCAACGTAATACTCTGGAGAAAGATGCCCCGGATATTCTAGCGCGCTGTCGTCAGGACAAGGTTGACGCAGTAGTGCTAGTCCCGTTGTGACCAGTCTGCCATCAGACCGTGTGTCTGTTAGCCCGCTATCTGGAAAGCAATGGAATTTTAACTGTGGTCATTGGATCTGCGATGGATATCGTCGAACACTGTGGCGCGCCTCGATACCTGCACAATGACTTTCCCCTGGGCAATCCCTGCGGCGTTCCTTTTGACGCGCAGATGCAACTGGAGATAATGCGCCTCGGCTTACAGATGCTCGAAAAAGCAGACAAGGGGGGCAGCATCGAACGCAGTCCCTTCCACTGGAAAGATGACCTCTGGCGAGCAGACTATGCTGCAGTCGATGACAGTAACGCCGAAGAACTGCGACTGCGAGGAGAGCGACGACGCCAGCAACAGATTGACGACAAGGCGGCCGGTAACTCACGCGCCTCTATGATTTCAGATGCATAAGAATTCTATTTCTTACAGCACCAGCAAGACACTAGAATCAGAATAGATACCCATTCTGCATGAATGGTTTATCGCAAACTAACGAGCAAGCATTAGACTACGCATTATGATCAGAAGTGGGAAGTCAACGAATCAATGCTCGTAAAATTACTTCAGGGATACCGCTATAGAAGACAAAATAGAAAAAAATGTAGACCTCAACGCCCCAATCGAACGCGTATGGCAGGCTCTAACCGACCACAGAGAGTTCGGCGAGTGGTTTCGTGTCGCCTTAGAGAGGCCGTTTGTCGTGAATGAGAAAACAGAAGGCAATATTACCTATCCCGGCTACGAACACATGCGGCTCGAGGCAATGATCAAGACCATGGACACTAACAAGCTCTTCGCCTACACCTGGTGTCCGGTGGCTGACGCGAGTGGTAACGCGCCTCTGGGCGGCATAGAAACGCTGGTCGAATTCAAGCTTCAACCTATTCACGGTGGTACGCGCCTGCAGATTATCGAATCGGGTTTCAGCGCAATACCCGATGAGAAACGCCGACTTGAGGCACTGCGCACGAATACGGGTGGCTGGGATATTCAGGTCGAGAATATCGCAGCCCATGTTGCCTCTTAATCCCGAGTCTACTTACCAGACGCTATTCCCAATAAAACTGCACCCAGAGCATTTCTCCTCTCAGCGGGATAAAAATATAGGAGGACCAGAAAACCTTGATTAAAAAGGATTAAACGGACTTCTTTCTTGCGTTGGATATCGCCACGCATTAGATTGATTCTTAGTCTCAGAGATATTAAGCGCAATGCATAGGGCATAGGGCATAGCAGCAATGAAGCATGTATACACCCATGACAACATCGCTGTAGTACATTCTGCGAAGAATATCCTTGCGCTAAACGACATCGAATCCTTTGTTAAGAATGAAAACACGATTCCAAATGGAGCCCGCCACGGTATCGAGAATACCTTCATAGAGTTATGGATTACTAACGATCAGGATTTCGATAGAGCCGCTACGATCATCGAGGAACAACTCACGAATCCGCCGCCAACGCCGCCCTGGCATTGTTCGAAATGTGCAGAGGAGAACGATGGTAGCTTCGACTTCTGCTGGAAATGCCAAACTGAAAAATAGAAATGCAGTACAAGAAAAAAAGCACACCAGGTTGCGGCAGAAACCAGCCAGCGACAATAACATTAATAAGCAAATTCCATGAATACCAAGGCTAGCACTTATTCTGATCACACAGCTATCACCCCCGCCAGGATGAGCATTGGCAAGTGCCTGGCGCTGGGCACAGTCGTAATTCTCATCGCCCTATCAAATCCGCTCTACGCGCAGAACGAATCGGAAGATGACGCGACCGTCACCTATCCCGCCTCCTACTTCGCCCAGTACGGAGTGGTCTCTGTTAACGATATGCTCAGCCGCATTCCAGGTATAGGCCTTGCCCTGGAAGGTAATCAGGTCCCTAGTTTCGGTAGCGGTAATAAGCGAGGGCTAGGAGAATCGAGCCAGATCCTGATCAATGGCAAGCGCCTTGCAGGTAAGGCTAACGAGGAAAGCAGCCAACTCGATCGTATCGCAGCCGAACAAGTTGATTATATCGAAATCATTCGCGGCAGCTCTGGCGAGCTCGATGTGCGTAACAGCGGGCAACTGGTAAACATAGTACTGTTCGAATCACAGAGTAGTTCCAGCGTGTCAGGCGAGCTTGGGTTCACCCACTTTCACGATGGAACTGTCGAGCCCAATGGTACTTTTTCATACAGTGCGCAGGCCGGTTCCCTCAGCTATCTGCTCAGTGCAGACGTAGCGAGTAACTACGAATATCTAGAAACCAGAGAGGTGAGCTTTCTCGCAGACAATTCGCTGAATGATACCCGCGACTTTGATCGAGTACGCGACCAGACCACCTATAGAATAAATTCGAACGTTGTGTATCAGCCCTCTGCTACCGACCGCATCGCATTCAACTTTCTGTATAGCGAGAGCAACCCACCGGCCAGCCTGTCACGGACGATCACTAATTATCAATTGCCGAACGCCCCGATTACCTATGAACGTGAGGAGCTTCCGTCTACTGATGATAATTGGGAGCTCGGCGGCGACTATGAACACAACTTCGACAACGGCGGTAAATACAAATTCCTATTCATCATCAATGAACGGGATCGTACCACCACTCGTGAGAGCTTCGTGTCCACAATCTTGGGCGGCGCAGAGACCAAGGATCTCTTCCTCGATACGTCTAGTAAATATCAGGAGCGCATCGCCCGTAGTTCTTACACCTGGCCGGTCGCAGCGGCTCAGTCACTCGAACTCGGGGTGGAAGGTGCGCAGACTATACAGAACTCAGCACTGCGTCTGGGACTTAATATTCCCGGAGCAAGCTCTCCAGAATTTGGCGGCCTCAGACCTATCCCTGTGCCCAACGCGTTCTCCGAAG
>Ga0115556_1002722_pt1 | contig 11601 bp, 7 predicted proteins | sample COGITO_mtgs_1104_5_FD_87282 | JGI IMG/M metagenome (GOLD analysis project Ga0115556, IMG submission 87282) | Pelagic marine microbial communities from North Sea - COGITO_mtgs_110414 | ecosystem: Environmental > Aquatic > Marine > Epipelagic | place: Germany:Helgoland, sampling site Kabeltonne... | reverse complement strand
TGGATTTATTATCTAACAGGGGGGTGTGTGGTTATTGTTACATTATTACTAACATCAACTAAGGTAAGTCAAGTTAACAACATGTCTAAATTACAATGTTGTCCGCTCTATTGCCATGTCGGCTGGCGTAGAGCTCCTATTCATAGATGGCGACCTCATTTGTCTCGCGTGATAGGCTGGATTTAGGGAATCGATTCTGACGTAAGCATCATAAATTGTCTATTTATTGATGTAAAGGGAGTTGTTTGAAAATGATGCAAAGACTTACTTGTCTGTCTCCGGTTTATTTACACTCGTACACTCGTCGACATTCAAAAGAAGCAGCAGTTTTTCACGACTTTAAAATCCTAAAAACTTGGCGCTAACCTCCCCCCCTACCTTATTACCGCCTTCCTTCTCGAATTCCTTGTGTGCTTCACCTTCCATCCTTGGCCCCCTCTCTCCTTCTTTTTCTCTTTGAAACGAAGCAAACGAGAAATTTATCAAAAACCGATGTTATCGTTGGAGGAGTTCCGGGAACTGCGAGAAGGGAACCGAAACAAGCTACTCCAAAGTTCTCGGAATAATGTGGATAAATATAAGACCACCAATTATGATGCAGTTAGTGTCAGGGTTGAGAAGAAGATCAACTCCCGTTTTCTGAAGCCGACTATTAATTCCGAGGCGCGCATGTGTGACGGTGTGGTGAACGAAGATAAGGAGGGCGCGTGCGTCGACGGACGAGATATCGAGGGGAGCAAGTCAACTATTGTCAAGCTTCGTGAGAAGGAGGAGTGGATGATTGAGAGTAAGCTTTTGGGTGAGGCTGATGCTGATTGTGCGATGCCTCGGCGCACTCGTTACGAGGCAGCTTCGCGGATGGTACAGATGATTGATTCGGAGGGAAGCAAGGACCTTCTCCTACGTTTGGATCGGGCAGACAAGTTGCAGAGAGACCGTGATCTGAAGCACATTCAGTCAGAATCGATTTATGATCCCGAAAGCGGAAAATTAATTACAAAGCGGTCCAAGACTCTCAAAGAGGTTGGGAAGAAGAATGCAACGCTGAACATAAGTAGGAAGGTATTTGATGGGGGTCGCCGTCGCAGTGCATTTGATTTGGATCAAGAGAAGAAGAAGAATGAAATGATTGAGCGCATTACAAAGGCGCAGGAAGACGACGCGGGCGAGCAGCGGGGTAAAAATCTACTGCGGAGTATCACGAAAACGTACAGCTCTCCGACTAAGGCAGAATTGCTGCTTATGTCCGGTGCAGCAGATCTTCGGGAGAGGTCTTTGTTGTTGTCGCGCAACAAAGAGAAAGTGACAGACGACATCAACGGTGGCGAAAGCGGAGCAGAGACGAAATTGGCGTCGTCAAAGGGAGAAAATACCCATACAATCCTCAGCCCCACGACTACCAAGATCAGAAGCGAGACTTCGCTGATGATGCGCGACATGGAGAGGTTCATGAAGGGAGAGACTGTCGACGAAATGACCAGGCGTGAGAAGGAGGACAGTCGAGTTCGTTCTAAGAGAGAGAAATCATCTGAGGACCCCATTTTAAAGCTTGTACGCGCAAAATTACGTTCTGCCGCTTACGGAAGCGGCTTCGGTGTCGATTGGATCGCTATTTTCAAGCAGTACGACAAGAGCGGCGATGGTATATTAGACTGCTTGGAATTGACATCTGCCGTTCGGCGTTCTTTCAAAATAACGCAGGACGTTCTCTCCGATTCGGTCATTCGACGACTCTTCCGCCACCTTGACAAGGACTGCAGCGGGGGTATCAGCGCGGATGAATTGGTAGGGTTCGTTGGAGAGGAAGAGAAAGAAAACTTACGTGTCGATATAGAGGGTGGGGCCGATTTGAAGACGAGTCCGATTTTGAAGAGTCCCTTGAAGATTCGGCTGGAAAAAGAGAGCAGGAAAAACCTCAAGTTTGCCAACGCCAACGCCAACGCCAACGCCAACGCCAACGCCAACGCCAGCGCCAACGCCAACGCCAACGCCAACGCTAACGCCAACACCCCTGAGGTAAAATTTAACAATGCTGAACCGCCGCTCGCCGGGGTGGAATCCCCTACCCCGCCGCCTCCAGGGGCGAAGAAGACTGCAACGGCGGCCACGTCTCCCTCGAAGAAGAATCGCCGCACTGCACTTAACCCCCCTATATCTCCTCCAAAAGACTCCCCGGCTGCGAAGCGCCAATACAAGAAGCTCAACACTACCCTCGCCCCGATCTATTCTCACCTAATTGACTTCCCGTCAAATGCTTCGTTTCCAATCGCACCGACGATCATCTACAATGCGGCGGCGGGGAATCAGACGCAGAATATGGAGGAGAAGAAGTCTTTGCTGTATTTACAGGCCAGCAAAGATGGGGCGAGGAAGCTCATCAGGGAAAATGTAGGTGAGGACGACATCGATGCGCTGGTTGGATTTTTAATCAAGGACGAGGATCTCTTCACCCAAAAAAGGGCCAACTTTAGTTTGGGATTCAAATCGCCCATCGCGACGTTGAAGTGGAATGAGTGCGTCGAAAAGGACGAGATGGAGGCGGAGAAGAGAACAATGCTGCACAGACACTTCGCTGATGGCGGTAGTATAAAGGAGAGCAAGATGCGCTTACTGTACACCGCGGAGGAGTTGAAGATCGCCATCAAACAATTGTGGAAGAACACGAACTTGCACGATGCATGCATACAGAAATTCGACAAAGCTCCCAATTCTGACAAACCTCTATTTGTTAGAACGGTCTGGAAAAAGGACGTAAATACCAAGGCGAAAGAGTGCTACGGCTATATTGTGAGAAGCAAGTTCCCTTTTTTGGCGAACATAACATCACATTTAGATCCAGGTAGCAAGGAAACTGTCGAGACGAGTAATATCACCAGAATAAGCGACGGCGAGGAGGACTTTGGGACGATATTGGAGCAGACTCACGGGACGATGCTGGACCTCCAGAAACACTTTGGCCGTGGCGGGATCCTGAACTACGCAATATTAGACTGGGTCCAAGGTTCTGACTTTGAGTGGTACATTGTAACAATAAGCAATCTCTCCGCGATCCAAAGCGTCTCCAAACGGAAGAACGAAGTGATCGTGATAAGGCGACCGGTCCCTTCATGGCTGCTCGACAAGCCCACCAAAGCCGAGGCGAGCGAATCCGCCGCGGACGGAATCGCCGTTTCCATGCTTCGACCAGGAGAGAAAGAATGTGGTGGAGACTTTTGCCTGGACGGCGGGCAGGAGATGAGAAGGACGGCGACCGGCAAGAACATCATCGTCCACTCTCTATCAAAGTGTGTTTTGATGAAGAGCCTCACGAAGGCCAGGAAGGAGGTATTCGGACACACTGCCGACGCGAAGAGCTACGTACCGAGCGTCATGAACCAGAGCGTGTATGTCTGCGGGACTTGTTACGCAAAATATAAAGAGCTCGACTCGGCGAGGCTTGCGAGGACGAGGGAAAAAATGGAGCAGGAGGAGAGGCGAAAAGAGGCGGAGAAGAGAAAGAAAGCCGTGAAACCAAAGACCTGGAAGAGCAGGGTCCAGAAGGAGTTCGAAGCTTCGCTGGAGGAAGAAAAAGAACAGGTTAAGAAACTCATGACTGTTCAAATGAACTTCAAGAAGCAGCGAAAAATTCGAGAGGCAGCCAAACTGGGGATCATAATTGGTGAGGAAGGGGCCGAGAAAGGCAGCAGCGATGAAGAAGATGGAAAGGGAGAGGAGGAGGAAGTGGAGATCGAGACAATTGAAATGAGCGAATATGTCAACGTGAACGAAGACAAAGATGCGGTTTACGCTGTCACGAGGCCCGCCAGCCCAACTATAAGGGCGAGCACAAAGGCGGCCAGCAGGAGGGCTACAGCAGTCAAGAAGGCGACAGACAAGTTCTTGATGCTCCTTAGCCCACAGAGAAGAAAGTCATCTGTCATCAGCGTCGGGGGGAAGGAGAAGGAGACTGAGAAATCGAGTAGAGAGCAATACAAAAATTTCAACGCGGTCATGACGCTTCTAAAGAGAAAGTCCTCGACGCACGTAGATAATGCCCACTTGGGCGAGTTTGTAGTCAAGTCAATTGAGGGGGAGGAAAGCAAAAGCGACAAAACACCAGCAGTGTGTTGAAATACGATTGTTTCGTAAAGAGGCCGCGGAGAGGAGAAATCGAGAGGAAGGAACAATGATCGCCGTGTGTATTCAGAGTGTATTGACAGCAGGTGTCATTGCAAGCATACCTAGATCTACTTCTTTCTATCTAAAGTGTCATCAAGACCGAAATTGAGAGCAAATTGAGAGCGTAGGGTTTGATAAAGCACATTTGGCTATTTTATAATTTGTTTGCGGAGTCGTCGGTGTGTTCCTATCCTTCTTTTCGCCCGCAATCACGCCATTTAATCCTAAACTTCTCATCAAACTCTTTTTCTCATTTAAGGTTTTCTGAGAAAGAGGTGGAAATTGTACGATCCAAGTTTTCGACCCGCCGCACCGAGTCCGACCGAGATGAGGAGATGTGAGGAGAGGTGAGGGTGAGGGAGGTAAAATCGATAACAATAATGTCTTTGCATCGCTATCGCAGCAGTAATATATCCGTGTATGTTTTATAAATTTGTTTTTATTTGCTTTCGCCACCATCATACACGAGCCAAGCCATCCGCTTTGTCGAAGAAAGACATGGCAAGCTCTGTGATGAAAAGGGCGCTGTTGTCCGGGTCAGGACCGCTGTTCTTGATCAACTTGCCCAGCCACAGTGGGACGATTAGAGAGTTATCCGAGAACTCATGGTGAGTCGTCCCTTCAGAGAGAAAATTGATATCGCTCTTTCCCTTTAACCCAACTCTATTCTTCTTCACCTGCTCCTCAATTACCGCAGAAAAGCCCCATCCAAGTTGCTTCCAATGGTCGCAGTAAACGAACGACAGAGGCACCTTACCAAGCCCCCCACTAATGGATTTATCGTCCAGGAACCCCCCGAGACCTGTGTGGGATGTTAACTTCAGAAGATCCTTTCGAACATCGTCGGCAACCCAATCTACGGCGGGATCATGCACGACGACGCTGCGAAACAAATCAGGGAACCTTCCACACGCATTCAAACTAGTCGCCCCGCCCATGGAGTGCCCCATGAGGTGAACCTTTCCGTCATGGCACATGAGCCTGCCCGCAAAAGGTTTAAGCTTCGGGTCGATCCCCTCGCCACCGGTGGCAACAACGTCAACAACATAGCGAGTCAACTCGGCGACCTCATGGCACCGGATGTCGCACTGCCCCCTGCGAGCACGAACGTACTCCGGGGTGTCCTTGTCGCCATCCCTCAGCTTCACCACGGATTTATCGTACGGCACCTCGTTACCGTTGTGATCATGGGTGATCATACAAGAGCGGTCCATGTGTTCGACAAGAAAGACTACCCAACCATGGGAGGCGAGATTCCCAGCTTGAACGGAGTAGAGGTTGGTCGTCGCACCAAGACCATGAGAGTAAACAACAGTGGGAAGTTGCGCGATACGATCCGAGGAGATCAGCGGTGCATCGCGGTTAAAGCGGCTCCGGATCAGCGTCCAATAATGCAGCAAGAACCCCATGGGTTTCAGGGGAGGGGGGGCGCCAAAGCTCATGAACTCAGTGCATATTCTAGTGCCCTGAGGAAGGTAAATTTCCTTCTTGGTTGTGACTTGAGTAGGGTACAGGACACGCACCTTAAGGTATTGGTTACCTCCGTGACGCGGGTGTTCACGCTTCATCTTGACGTAGGTGTCAATCACCCCAACCTTGTACGGACCGTTGGGGGGCGGGATAGCCAAAGGAGGGAACAGGAAAGCGGTGAGAAAGAACCCAAACATCGTCTGGAGGGCCAAAAAGTACGGGTTCTGAAAGGCAGCTCCCATGAAGTAAAACTGAAAAGCCCGATAAGCCAGCAGGGAGGAAACAAAAACCTGCGTCGTCAGGCTGAAGCCATTCAGAATCGGGTGTAGCACTGCCAAAGCTAGGTTGATGTGACGTAGCCCGGAGAAGTGGGGAGCCACCAAGAAGACAGCATTCTGGAGGAACACTCGACGATCTAAAGAAGGCATCGTCAGTAAAACGGCCAACGAACGGTCCTCTGGGCTGAAGAAACAGGCTCACACTGAGTCAACTCGTTCCTCACTAGTTTCGGTAAATAGTGAGACACAAACGTATCTGACCTCAGCCAATTTATTCTCGAGACTGTGGACTGTGGTTTTCCACTTTTTTTGTGGGCGGGAACGTTCGTTTTAATTATTTCTTTCGGAGTCGTCATTTGCCTTTTTGTTGAATCTGCTGTTCATGCTACAGATCACTATCGACTTTAAGGAGCCCGCACGTACTCAAGCTACCCACTTGTGAAGCATGGATGTGGACGAGGCATCCCCCCCCACCCCCCCCTCTTCTTTCCTTTCCTCCCTCCTCTCCTCTATCAGCATCACTTCCCCCACGAGCCAGCTGATATACATATCTACCTTGCTCACACACTATCCGGGCGACTCTCGTTTGGCAGAGGCTTTCATCTCCCTGGCGAGGAACTCCCGAGCACAGGAATTCTGCCTGTCCATAATTGAGAAGAACAAGGGGAATGAAACGCTGCAGCAACTCTACCAGAGCCAGAGCGAGGGCGACAGAGAGCGGTTGCGAAAAGATTTCAGGGAGAGAAAGGCAGAGTTGGAGCTTGAAGTTGAGAAGGGCAAGAGGTGAGCTTTTGTGTTGTGTTGTGTTGTGTTGTGTTATGTGACCAACCCATTTTCCTGCCCTGGTCACCCCAAAACTAACCTACTCCCTGAACTTACCAACCTAACCCTAACCCTAACCTACCCTAACCCAACCCGATCCTGTAGCAACTTGGTGAAAGATCAAATCCGGCGCGCCTACCTCTCCCTAGGCGACTTTTACCTCCAGTGCCTCTCTCTCCCCAGTGCCACGAAATACTACGCCCGCTCTCGTGATTACTGCAGCTCGAGCAACCAAGTACTCGAGACGAACATTGCTGTCATGGAAACTTCACTCCGAGCGAGGGACTGGAATCAAGTCGAGAGCAGCGCAGCACGCGCCATGGGCGTAATCTCCGGTCAAAACTCCCCCAATAATCTCTACGACAAGGAGGAGGGTCGCGTTCACCTCGCCAGGGGTCTATCCTACCTCGCTTGCGGCAACTACTCGTCGGCGTTTTCGTCCTTCTCACTCATCGACTTCGATTCTTTCTCCACGTCGGTCGTAAGTCATCAGGACGTCGCTCTTTACACAGCGTTGGCAGGGCTTGCAGTAAATGGTGGCAGATCCTCATCAGTCGACCAAGCCAATGCTACCACCAAGGGAGCCGACCCGAGGGAGAGGAGCAAAACACAGGTGAGTCGCGATTTTTTTTGGCGTTTTTTTTTTTTTCGCAGCCCCTTTTTTCTTCTTTTCAGTCAACGCAACAAACTTTAACTCAACGCCGCACAATAAAACGCACGCGCAGTTCCTCTCATCTGCCCCTCAATGCCTCCGCAACCTTCTTTCACTCTTCTCTTCCGGGTCTTATGGTCCCGCAATAACGCTACTAACTGGACCGGGAGAGCTCAGCGACTGGATTAGGGTGGATCCATTCCTTTCTAGTCACACAAGTCAAACATCACAAGGAGGAGCAACAAATGCCACCAACCCAAACCCAAGCAGCAACACCAACCTCGCGATCATGTCCGCCTCTCTTATCACTGCAATTAAAACCATCTCCCTCGTGAAATATTACTCTCCTTATTCTTCTGTCCTCCTCCAGCGCCTTGGGGACGAGTTCGGCATGGAACTCCCCGAGGTGATCGCCAGCGTAAAAGATTGCGTGGAGAAGGGCCTTATCTCCGGTAGGATCGACCTCGTCGACGGCGTACTCCGGGAGGACGACGGGGCTCAGAAAGCCAAGGCGGAATCGGAGCGTCAACTGCTGGATGCCATGGATAATTTCGCTGAGGAGGGGGCGGCCATGGTCTGGAGAGCGTCGGCGATGGAGGCGACTGGCGCCCTGCACTCTTCCGATCCCAGACACAAGATGACGAAATCGCGCGGCTTCTCTTCGAAGAGAACGCAAGGGAGGCGAAGAAACAAGAACCAAGAATCCTCCCTTTCTTCACGATTTTTTCGAGAACAGCAAGGGATTTATACCGACAGCGACGGCGATGACGGCGAAGACGAAGATGATCAGGGTTTTGGAGGAGAACGGCAGGTTGCCCAGATGGAAATTGTCGAGTAATTTGACGACTGTAATTTGACTGGTCACCCTTCAGGAGAGGGGACCAAGGAAAGGGGAGACAACCCCTCAAGAAACCCCTCAAAAAAGAAACCGTGAAAAACCCATTTGGAAGCGAAATAAACTATTAGTTTTTACGACACTTAGCTAAAAAAATTGCAGCAGCCATTTACGCAACAATACTTTTACACGCATTTCATTTGCACAGGAATATCAAGCAAATTCTCAACAGCAGCATGCCAAAATTATGCAATCCTCACTCAAACTCTGAGGCATCCTCGGTCCCACCTCTGCTCTCCCAGAGCTTCTCTCGGCGGGCCCTTTCCTCCTCTCCCCTCTTTCTTAACCTCTCGCCTAGGCTCTCCATACCACCGCTCCTCCCCGTCAATCCCTTGATCCACTCCTCGCCCCCTCCCCCATCACCAACTTCACCCCCGGCACCCTTCAATACCTTACCTCCCTCAAATCGGCAAACCTCATCCGCCTCACCCAGACTCATAGGAGAATTAGTCACGGCCCTCCTGCTGCATGTCAGATCCGGGTTGGTCCTACCAAATGCAACTGGGGTCAAAGGAGCTGAGCTCTTACCCGGACTGCCACCAGCAGGCATTTAATCAACACCAAGGAACGATAAAGTATAAATTTTATTAACGTGCTCGCACCAATGTCAAGGGAATGATATCGATACTAGCGTGGCAGCGTGCGGTACAGGGTATTTCCTTTTCAAGATGATTTATGCTAGTAGGAAGAGGAGGCTGGGGTTGGGGGAGCAGAAACCGACAGACACACTCGATTGATCCCTCAAAAGTAATATTTCGGACTTCTTGAGCAACGATGGGGGACACTCGACGAAGTCCAGGAGAAAGAAAACGTATTCTATTTTAATCGAAAATTTGACCCAATTTATTTGGTGACAAATTAATTCACAACTTCTTCTTCGTACCCTCTTCCTATCTAGCATAAACGTCTTGAAGAGGAAATAACATGTTTTGGAAGTCCAAAACAGCAGCTGCGCTACTACTGCTGCTGCCCAAAGTTGCCTTTAGCTATGAACTCATCGCCCATCTGAAGCATAAAAATCCCGATACGCTGGAAACATTGTTCTGGGAAATTGCCACCCCAGGTAGTGACAGGTACCTACAATTCTTGACGAGAGCAGAGATAGCGGATCTTTTGAGTCCTGGCACTTCTGCCGTATCTGAGGTCGAGTCATGGTTTCAAACTCTTGGCTCTCTCCGGACGGTAGTTAGTCCCCTCAGAGACACTGTAACTGGCTTCTTCGATGACCAGGAGGATGAACTTCTTTTCCCCAGTAAAGAAAATCGTCCTGAGTCGCTTTCATTTTTGCACCGTCGTGACGAGGGGATACCCGAAGACCCCGCAGCCTCGAGAATCACTGAGAATGCTTCCAATGGAGTTAAGGACGAGGACACTATCTACACCATAGCAAACATCAAAGATGCCTACGGCATCCCTCACGATTTACAAGCCACGAATGCTGATACCGCGCAAATGGTCTGGGGACCTGGAACCTTCGGTTATTCTGCCGCAAAGCTGGAGCTGCACAAGGAAAAGGAATGCCCCTTGATCAACACGGATAAGATTTACTTTGACACTGAGAATCATGGTACACCAGGAGGGGACAACTTTGGTGAAGGCCAGCTAGACGTGAACATGATAAGTTCCTTCGGCCTCAACGTCTCAACTATAGTATCGAACACGAATACGACAGCGAGTACTGAAGAGACTGTCGGCTTTGGCGCCGCTTTACTTGACTTTTTGACTGATTTGGCCCAAAGGGACTCTGTGCCACAAGTTTTGTCGATGAGCCTGGGTTCACTTTCGGCGGCGTCTTGCGACCTTCTTTGCTCTGAGGCGCAAGCGATGGGTTTCACTCTTCAAGACTGCCAGGATTACCTCGCCACTCAACGGCAAGTCTGCATGTTCCTTTCGCAAGATCAAACCGATAGGATAAATACAGCACTTCAAGTTCTTGGCACAAGAGGCATCAGTGTGTTTGGCAGCAGCGGAGACGGAGGTAGCCACTTTAGTTTTGGCCCATTCAAAGCCGAGGGGGACGACGAGGCGATCGCGGATGCGCTGAATGAGATCAGCTGTGAATTTCAGATCCCCGTCATGCCCACAGCCTCCCCTTACATTGTGTCGGTGGGGGGGGAGATGTGGGACGATGGAGACAGTTCCAAGCCAATAACGTGGGCAGGCTATGGAGGCGGAAGTGGAAGCGGGTTTTCAATCGAGTTCGACCAGCCGACTCACCAGAAGAAGGCGGTAGAAGAGTATTTGAAGAAAGAAGGGATGCCACCGCCAGAGTCATACAACGCTTCCAAGAGAGCTTACCCAGATGTCAGCGCCATCGGAGTCAGCGGGACAAGCCAATCGTGCCCAATCACGGCAGGGATCTGGAGCCTAATAATTGACCATAGGCTAAATATCGGCCTCCCCCCACTTGGGTTTTTGGCCCCTCGAATTTACCAAGTCGCGTACCAACACCCGGGGGAAGCATGGGAAGATATCATTGGTGGAGACAGTAGCACTAGTTGCGACAACGGATTCCCTGCCACCGATGGGTTTGATCTCAACACAGGTTGGGGTAGACCCATTTGGGAAGGGTTGTTGGCTCATTTTGGGAGAGACGACCATTGACAATGCAATAACAACAACAATGGACAGAAGATATTTTTAGTTACCCGGGTATGGTTTTTTCGTTTTGGTACCTCGATTATCTTTCAACTTTTATGTTACAATCTACCTACACCATGAAATAGAATCCTCATTCTGATTCCCACGTGAGCTGCCCCACCTGAACAGTAATACCAACCGGCTTCGTTGTCATAATAGCAATACAAATCACACAAAACAAAATCCTCAATACTAGGTTCACTGCAAGTACCATTTTCCAAATCGCATACCGCGAAAGATAAAACTCAAGTGAGTGCATATCATCATCCTGTGGATACAAGGCCTGGAAAACCTGTCCATTTTCAAGAGTAAGACCCTCTGAACTGGAAATACTCTCCAATGTAGTAAGCTGAAGTTCCTCGCCATCTCTCATCGACACTAAGGATACATCATTCGTATCTGCACTCGAACTGGGGACTAGAGTGAAAGAAAACAAAAATGGAGTGCTGGTTTCGTTACTAGGAGCGACGATTATTTCCGCCCCAGAAGAAGAAACCACCACTTTGTTATCAGGGTTGTCAGTCGTAGTTAAATCAACCAACCCTCCTCAAATGAATGCGGGCGATGAGGAGGAGGAGGATTTTTTCCCCTTCAATCTGCGAGCGTCATCACCACTAATAGTGGATAACGATGACGAAATCAATAGCAAAGAAAGTAGCAATAGAAAATTCATAGCTGTTGGTTGT
>Ga0115556_1002713_pt1 | contig 11634 bp, 9 predicted proteins | sample COGITO_mtgs_1104_5_FD_87282 | JGI IMG/M metagenome (GOLD analysis project Ga0115556, IMG submission 87282) | Pelagic marine microbial communities from North Sea - COGITO_mtgs_110414 | ecosystem: Environmental > Aquatic > Marine > Epipelagic | place: Germany:Helgoland, sampling site Kabeltonne... | reverse complement strand
TTAGTAATAATTTCATATATAACTCCTATATTAATGATTAGGAAGCATAATTGCCTCCCCCCTAATTAAATATGAACCTTCATATTAACCAATAATTTTGTATGATACAAATAAAAAACATCTATTTTTTTTACAGAAAATATGTGTAAAAAAACCTCATATTTATACAGAGTAATTATTACGGTCCGACAGGATAATTATTTTGAATAAAACAGATAGTTTAGTATCATTAACATTATGAGAGTTGCAATTTATCCAGGTTCATTTGATCCAATTACCTATGGTCATATGGATATCATTGATAGAGGGTGTGGTCTATTTGATAAAGTAGTCGTAGCTATCGCTAAGAGCGACTCTAAAAAACCACTTTTTAGTCTTGAGGATAGAATTAATTTAGCTCAATCTATATATAAAGATAATGACAAAGTTGAAGTTGTTGGTTTCCCAAGAAAATTAACAGTTGATTTGGCTAAAGATTATGGAGCCTGTGCAATTATAAGAGGCTTACGTGCGGTTTCTGATTTTGAGTATGAGTTTCAGTTGGCAACAATGAATAGATCTTTAGCGCCTGACATCGAAAGTATATTCTTAACTCCGAAAGAAAGTTTGATTTATGTATCTTCTAGCTTAATTAAAGAAATTTCAGATTTAAAGGGCGATATTTCAAAATTTGTGCACCCCACTGTAGAGCAAGCACTCAGAGCTAAGCTAGACACTTAAGTCTGACAAGACTTGCAATAAAAAGTAGCTCTTTGGTTTATAACTACTTTATAAATAGACTCACCACATTTTTTACAATCTTCACTTTCTCTTCCATACACATTTAGTTTAAATTTAAAATAACCAGGACTTCCGTCTGCTGAGTAAAAGTCTTTTAAAGTTGTTCCGCCAACAGCTATTGCTTTTTTAAGGATTTTTTTCCCAGAGGCTACAAGCCTTTTACAGTCTTCTAAGTCTAAATCTTGAGCATCTCTTAATGGAGAAATAGACGACAAAAAAAGACTTTCGGATGCGTATATATTTCCGATACCCACAACATTTTTTTGGTTCATTAGAAAGCTTTTAATGTTTGTTTTAGAGTATCTACAGGCCTTATAAAAATTCTTAGCATTAAACTCTTTGGAAAGCGGTTCCGGTCCTAGGTCTTTGATTAATTTATGTTTTTGAACATTGGATGTGATGTGCATAGAGCCAAATCTTCTTGGGTCATTATAAATAATTTTTTGCTCATCAAAAATCAATTCAACATGGTCATGTTTAATAAAAAAGTTCTCATTATTATCAGCTATTCTTAGGCTGCCTGACATCCCAAGATGTAAAATGATACTTTTGTTATTTGATAGATTAAAGATTATGTACTTTGCTCTTCTTTCTAAACTCTCAACAAACTGTTTCTGTGAAAGAGATTCAAAACAATCTACAACTTTCCACCTAAGATTTCGATTATAAATTTTTACTTTTTGGATTTTTGAGCCTTGAAATTTTTCAATTGCTCTCAGAGTTGTCTCAACCTCTGGAAGTTCGGGCATTTTTAATTCAATAAATTATTTATTTTTACAATATCAGCAGGTGTAATCGTTCCAGATGCAAGTGCAAGCTTAAGGTTAGAAAGAATGTAATCATATTTTGCATTCGCTAGGTTTTTTTCAGCACTGTAAAGATTTTTTTCAGCCTGTAACAGGTCAACTACATTTCTTGTGCCAACTTTGTAGCCTACCTGTGTAGCCTCTAGTGCACTCGTTGCTGAAACTACAGCTTGTTTCTGTGCATTAACATTAGCAACTAATGTAAGTACATTAGAAAATTGAGACCTTACTTCTTGAATAATCCTTCTCTCGGTGAATAGTGTATTTTCATTAGCTCTTTCGTATTGAGAGTATGCTTGTTTTCTTCTTGAGTTAACTGCTCCACCTTGGAAAATAGGCATACTAAGCTGTATCGCATAATTTCTTCTACCTGTAAGAGATGGAACAGGAATGCCTTGACCATCAATATTGAAACCCTCGTAATTGAACTGATTAGTTTCTGATTCTGATTGACTTCCCACTATATCAATTTTTGGTAAATGATTAGAGGCAACACTTCTAGCACTACTTTTTGCTGCTTTTTTTCTTAGATATGCAGCCTTAAGTTGATAGTTATTTTCAAGAGCTAACTCAACCCATTTTTCTTTCGAATTTGGAGTTGGTAATTCTATTAAAAGGCCATCACCCAACTCATTTAAACTAAAAATCTCTCTACCTATAAGGGCGTTCAATGATTCCCTTGCAGAATAAAGTGATCCTTCTGTTCTGATTCTAGAGGCCTTACTAAGATCGAATGCAAGTTGGGCTTCTTGAACTCCTGTGATTGCAGAAAGACCCACTTCGAATCTCTGTTTAGCCTGATCCAATTGTTTTTTAATTGCCTTTTCTTCAGAAATAGCTGCATTTAAATTATCAATAGCCCTTAGCACCCCAAAATATAACTCAGCGGTTCTTACTAAAAGATTTTGTTGTTCATATGCAAAATCAGCTTCTGCTGCATCTGTTAATGATTGTGATTGTCTATATTGAAACAAAGTATCAAGCCTAAAAAGGGGTTGGGATACTCTAGCTGATGATGAAAAAGAGTTATATTGTTGTTGAAGTTCTTTATTTTGATAATATTCATTCCAATTAGTTGAGCCACTCAAGGTGATGCTGGGCAATAGAGCAGCACGTCCTTGAACCTTAAGCTCTTTATCTGCTAAATATGAATACTCTGCAGCTTTATATGTCGGATCATTTTCTAATGCCTCATTATAAATATCTAAAAGGCTTTCTGATGAAATATTTGCAGCAAAAAAGATTGTTAAGAGTAGTTTTTTATTTGTCTTCATTTTATTATTTTAACCTATTAATAATGTTTGCAGTGTAAACATTTAATTTTTTTAACTATATTGGGTTTATTTTATATTTCTTAGAGTAGAATATCTTTAACAAGTTCAATAATTTTTTTATAAGAAAGGCTTTTAAAATTGGCTAAAAACTCATATGACGCTCAGGCAATTGAAGTCTTATCTGGACTAGATCCTGTTAAAAAAAGACCTGGAATGTACACTGATACTTCCAATCCAAATCATTTAATTCAAGAGGTGCTTGATAACTCAGTAGATGAAGCTTTATCTGGATATTGCTCCAATATAAAAGTTACTGTAATGAAAGATGGTTATATAAAAGTTTCAGATGACGGCAGAGGAATGCCAATTGATATTCATCCAGAACATAAAGTATCAGGAGTTGAGCTTATTCTTTGCAAGCTTCATGCTGGAGCCAAATTTTCTGGGGATGATTATAATTTTTCTGGAGGCTTGCATGGAGTTGGAGTATCCGTTGTGAATGCCTTATCAGATGAGCTTGAGGTAAGAGTAAAAAGAGAATCTAAGGAATATCAGATTAGTTTTAGTAATGGAGACAAAGCTAGTGAGCTTGAAGCCATAGGAGAGGTAGGACCTAGAAATTCTGGCACATCCATAAAATTTAAACCTAATCCAACTTATTTTGAAACAACAGAAATCCAAATAAAAAAACTCAAACATTTATTGAAAGCAAAAGCTGTGCTTTGCCCCGGATTAACTATAGATTTTGTTAACGAAAAGAAAAGTGATGATAAGCAGAAATGGTATTTTGAAGATGGACTAAAGAGTTATTTAATTGAGTCTTCAGATGGTGCCGATCTTGTTTTAGAAGAATCCATAACATGCTCTAAAAAATCTGAAACCCAAGAACTTGAGTTTGCAGTTAATTGGTCATTAAGACCACCAAAAAATAAATTAGATGAAACTTATGTGAATCTTATTCCTACAGCGCAAGGGGGATCACATTTAAATGGATTTAAATCAGGTATTCTAGATTCTCTCAAAGAGTTTTGTGACTATAGAAATTTATTACCAAAAGGACTGAAGATAAATGCAGATGATGTTCTTAATAGTGCTATCTTTATCATTTCGTCTAAATTACAAAATCCTCAATTTGCAGGTCAAACTAAAGAGCGACTAGATTCAAAAGATCACATGTCTTTTGTTGCCAGCACAACGAAAGATATTCTAAGTATTTGGCTTAATACGCATACTGAGGAAGGTGAAAAGATTGCTGAACTTGCAATCATGTCTGCTCAAACAAGAGCTAAAGTATCAAATATAGTAGAAAGAAAAAAAACCTTTAGAGGTCCTGCTTTGCCTGGAAAGCTTTCTGATTGCAACAGTCAAGATCTTAATGAGACTGAACTCTTTCTAGTAGAAGGAGACTCAGCGGGTGGCTCAGCTAAGCAAGCAAGAGAAAGATCTTTTCAAGCCATAATGCCTTTAAGAGGAAAGATTTTAAATACTTGGGATCTTGAAAGCGCTGAAATAATTAAATCTCAAGAAATAAAAAATCTTTCAACAGCAATAGGCGTTTTACCTGGAAATAATGATCTCTCATCTCTTAGATATGGCAAAATTTGCATACTTGCAGATGCAGATTCAGATGGATTACACATTGCAACGTTATTGTGCGCATTATTTTTAAGACACTATAAATCTTTAGTTCAAGAAGGAAGAATTTATATTTCTATGCCGCCTCTATATAGAATAGATTCAGGAAAAGATGTGCTTTATGCACTTGATGACAATCAACGAGATGAGATAGTTGCTGAATTTAAAAAGAAGAAAGGTAAACCAAAGATAAATATTCAAAGATTTAAAGGCTTAGGTGAAATGAATCCACCTCAATTGAGAGAAACCGTAATGGATCCAGCTACTAGACAGCTAGTCCAATTATCAATTAGCTCAAGCGATAATGCTAACTCAATGATGGATTTACTTCTTTCTAAAAAAAATGCCCCAGCCAGAAAAGAGTGGCTTGAAAAGAAAGGATCTTTAGCAAAAATATAAATATGAAAGAACAAGAACAGATTAACTCTATAAGCCTTAAGCAATATGCTGAGGAGTCTTATTTAAATTATGCAATGTATGTCATTCTTGATAGAGCTTTGCCTAATATTGGAGATGGCCTCAAGCCAGTCCAGAGAAGAATTTTATATGCCATGTCTGAGCTAGGTCTTGACGCTGGCTCTAAATACAAGAAATCTGCCAGAACTGTTGGAGATGTAATAGGTAAATTTCATCCTCATGGAGATGGAGCAGCATATGAAGCTATGGTTCTAATGGCTCAAAATTTTTCATTCAAATACCCTTTGGTTGATGGGCAGGGCAATTGGGGCTCTCAAGATGATCCAAAATCATTTGCAGCAATGAGGTATACGGAATCAAAACTAACCAAATTTGCAAATCTTTTAATTTCTGAGCTAAAGTCTGGAACTGTTGATTGGCAGCCTAATTTTGATGGCTCTCTTTTGGAACCTATTATTTTTCCATCTAAACTCCCATCTATTCTTTTAAATGGCACATCTGGTATTGCTGTAGGAATGGCAACTGATATCCCATCACATAATATAAATGAAATTATTGATGCAACTGTTCATCTTCTTGAAAATCCAAAATCAGAATTAGATGATTTATTAAAAATAGTTAATGGGCCTGATTTTTCTAACCATTCTCCGATAATTTTAAGCAAAGATGAGCTAAAAGAAATTTATTCGACTGGAAAAGGTGGTTTCAAAGCACAAGCTTTCTGGGAGCAAGATAAAAATCAAATCATAATTAATGCTTTACCTTATCAAGCCTCTGGCTCAAAAATTTTAGAGCAAATAGCTGATCAAATGCTAAAGAAAAAAATACCAATGGTCGTCGATCTTTCAGATGAAGGAGATCATAAAGAGCCTGTAAGATTAGTTATTACTCTGAAATCAAATAGAGTAAATGCAGAAGATGTTATGAATCATTTATTTGCATCAACTGATTTGCAAAAAAATTATAGGGTCAATATGAATTTAATTTCACTAAAAGGTGGCCCAAAAGTTTTCTCTTTAGTCGAACTTCTAAAAGAATGGCTTGTCTTTAGAAAAAATACTGTCACTAGGAAGCTTGAACATAGACTTGATCAAGTTAATGATAGACTTCATATTCTTGAGGGCTTGCTAATTGTCTACCTTGATCTAGATAAAGTAATAAAAATTATTAGAGAATCAGACGAACCAAAAAAAGATATTATTAAAGCTTTTAAATTATCTGATATTCAAGCAAATGCAATTCTTGAAATTAGACTAAGGCAATTAGCCAAGCTGGAACAAATTAAATTAGAACAAGAGCGAGATACTTTGGTAGATGAGCAAACAGAAATAGAAAAAATCTTAAGCTCTAAGACAAGACTTAAAACCCTTATTAAAAATGAATTATTTGAGATTAAAAATGAGTTTGGAGAAGAAAGAAAGTCACCTATTAAAGACTCATCACAAGCAAAGGTTTTCTCAGATGAAGAAACACTTGTCACAGAATCAATAACAGTAGTATTGTCAGCTGCAGGCTGGATTAGAAGTGCAAAAGGTCATGACATAGACCCAAGCTCACTTTCATATAGAGGAGAAGATACTTTACAAGACTTTAGTAGAGGAAAGAGTAATCAGTTTTCAGTTTTCCTAGACTCTAATGGAAAGGCTTACTCACTTCCAAGTCACTCTTTGCCATCTGCAAGAGGTATGGGAGATCCCATTTCTGGAAGAGTATCTGCAGACTCGGGTGTTAAATTTATTTCTACTTTAATAGGTAATGATGAAGATAAATTCATGATCATGAATACAGCTGGTTATGGCTATATTTCAGAGTTTAAAAACATGATTTCAAATAAGAAGTCAGGCAAAGCGTTTATGAAAATTCCACACGAGGCTGAGCTTTTAAAAGCTATTAAAGTGAGAAATGATCATATGTATATTGCAGCAGTATCAAATATTGGAAGATTGCTTATCTTTAAAATTGATGAGCTGCCAGTTCTTGGAAAAGGAAAGGGCAATAAAATTATAAATATACCCACTGCTAAATTTATAGCTAAAGAGGAGTCAATGACACATGCGCAACTTGTCTCAGAAGCTAGCTCTTTAAGAATAGAAAGTGGGAAAAGGTTTCTAACATTAAAATTAAAAGATCTTGAGAACTATATTTCAACTAGAGCGAAAAGAGGCAATATGCTTCCTCAAGGCTATAGAAAGGTAGATAAAATGGTTGAAGAGGTTGAGTTGGATATTACTGAAGACCAGTAATTGTCTTTTCAAATATTTTTAAGCCTTCATCAATCAATTTATTTTCTATAATTAAACTTGGTGAAAACCTAACCGTACTTGGGTTAGCCTTTAAAATCATCAAACCATTTTGATGAGATTCTCTTATCAAGTCATCAACAGAAATATTACTTTTTTTATTAAGTTCAACTCCAATCCAAAGTCCAGCAGAAGTTATCTTTTCAAAACAATCATGCTTAGTATTAATTCTATTTAATATTTTAATAAACCTAGTTTCTTTTTTTCTAACTTGATTTAAAAATGATTTCTTTGAAGTTATATCTACAACTTTGTTGCCAATTGAGCATGCTATTGGACCTCCACCAAATGTAGTTCCATGAGATCCAACAGTCATATATTTTGATATTTTATTAGTTGTAAGAATGCCACCTAATGGAAAGCCATTCGAAATACCTTTTGCAAAGCAAAGAATGTCTGGCTTGATATTAAATTGTTCGTATGCGAAGAATGTTCCAGTTCTGCCAATACCAGATTGAACCTCATCAATAATAATCACAGCATTATACTTTTTTGAGAGTTGTTTTATTTTGTTGATAAATGCTTTATCAGCCTTTGTTATGCCAGACTGCCATTGAACCAATTCAAGAATCACAGCAGCTGTTTTGTCTGAAAAAATATTCTCTAAATTATCAATATCATTATATGGATGATTTTTAATTCCCTTGGGTAGAGGAGCAAAACCATCAATAAGGTGCTTTGCTTTTGCTAAGGCAATGCCGAGCATGGTGCGACCATGAAAAGAAGTAGTAAATGAGATCACCTCATTTTTATTTTTATCAATCTTCGATGAGCAAAATTTTCTTGCTATTTTAACTGCTGCTTCAATTGCTTCAGCACCAGAGTTACAGAAAAATACCTTATCGGCAAAAGATTTTTGGCAAAGTTTTTTTGCAAGAGTAACAGATGGCTCATTGATATATAGGTTTGATAAATGCCATAGCTCCTCTGATTGCTTTTTAAGGACAGTTGTTAAATCTTTATTTGAGTGACCCAGATTTGTAACAGCAATCCCTGCAGTAAAATCAATGTACTTTTGATTATTTAGATCCCAAACATGTGAACCTTTTGCTTTTTTTACAACAAAATTAGCCGGTGCATAAAAAGGCACCATATAATTATCATATTCATTAATTATTTTTTTCATAAATATATTGTATCGTGGTTTCAGTTCAAAAAATAAATGATCAAAAATTCCTAATTTCTATTAAACCAAATAGCTCACTTGTTGGTGTTAATAGATTAATATTTATATCTAGCATCTCTTTGGTCTGTGGGGGTATAGCATTGATATTTTTCTTTTTAGGAGCAACTCTCATTCTACCTTTTGCAGGATTAGAGTTAGGAATATTATTCACTGCTTTTTATTTGAGCTTTAAATGGAGTGATAAAAAAGAAAAGATATTCCTTTCACAAGACTTAGTGACCATAGAAAAAGGGACCAACTATGCAGAATATAAATGGGAGGAATTCAGGTCATTTACATCATTTGAGGTTACAAAAGATAGAAGGCAAGAACTTAAGCTAAGCTTCAGATCTAAAGGACAAAATATTGAAGTAGGTAAATTTTTAAATGAAGAAGATAAAATACTTTTGAAAGATGAGATATCTTTAATTATCGAAACATTAAATTTAGAATCTTTTTCAAGTCCAGGGCCCTAACTTCTTTTTTACCTCAACTAATTTCAAATCTTTAATTTCAGGTATCCCATTTTTGAATTTAGGAAATGATTCTCCTTGAATAAGAGGCTGTAAATATTCAACTGCCTTAGGCGTAACATCCATACCATTTTTAGATATATATGATTTTGGTAATTTTTTCTCTAAGTTTGCTATTTTTGATAATGGTGCTGGTTCAATCTTCCAAGTATATTTTTTACCCTTACCTCTTACAATAATTGGCATGACACCATTCATACCCTTTACGGCATATTGAATTGCTTTAATTCCAACTCCCATTGCTTGATCTAAATCTGTTTTAGAAGAAATGTGGCGTGCGCTTCGCTGAAGATAGTCTGATACAGCCCAATGGTTTTTCATTTTTAACTTATCTGTGATTAGATTTGCAATATAAGGTGCAACTCCACCAAGTTGAGCATGACCAAATGCATCTTTTGTATCTGCTTCAGCAAGGAATTTATTTTTATTATTTTTAAGACCCTCTGATACAACGACCACACAGTAACCATTTCTACTTACAGTTTTTTTTACTTGGCCTAGAAATTTCTTTTGATTAAAAATTACTTCAGGCAATAAAATTATATGAGGAGCATCTCCTTTATTTTTTCTAGCAAGAGAAGATGAGGCTGCCATCCACCCAGCATGCCTTCCCATAACCTCTAGTATAAAAACTTTTGTTGATGTTGCAGCCATTGATTTTACATCAAGCGAAGCTTCCATTGTGGATGTTGCAATATACTTAGCAGCAGAGCCAAATCCAGGACAGCAATCAGTTAAAACTAGGTCATTATCAACAGTTTTTGGAATAGCTATACAGTTTATTGGGTAGTTTAATTTTTTACTTATCTGAGAGACCTTGAATGCTGTATCTGCAGAGTCATTTCCACCATTATAAAAAAAATATCCAATATTATGAGCCTTAAAAACTTCAATTAATCTCTTGTATTCTTTTTTATTAGACTCAAAATCTTTTAATTTGAATCTACATGAGCCAAAAGCTCCACCAGCTCTTGATTGTAATGACTCTATTGCCGAAATTGATTCTTTAGATGTGTCTATTAAATCCTCATTTAGGGCGCCAAGTATTCCATTTTTACCTGCAAAAATTTTTCCAATATTTTTATGTTTCCTTGCTTCTAATATTAAAGCGCTAGCTGTTGCATTAATAACCGAAGTTACCCCGCCAGATTGCGCATAAAATGCATTTTTTTTCATTTTTTCTCCACAAAAGTATTGAAATAAATATATGTAAAGTATTATAACTAATATGCGTATACATATTCTAGGAATCTGCGGAACCTTCATGGGAGGACTTGCGCAGATACTTAAAGAGTCAGGGCATGTGATATCCGGATCAGATATTCAATTTTATCCTCCAATGTCAGACTATCTCAAAAATTTTGATATAGAAATGATAGAGGGTTATAGAGTTGAGAATTTACCAGATGCTGATTTGTATATTATTGGAAATGCTCTTTCAAGAGGAAACGATTCTGTTGAGCATATTCTATCTAATTCTCTTCCTTTTAAGTCTGGTCCAGAGATGCTTGGAGAGATTTTAAAAGAGAAAAAAGTTTTGGCTGTATCAGGCACGCATGGCAAAACCACTACGTCATATATGCTTACACACATTTTGTTAAAGCAGGGCAGAGATGTTGGGTTTTTGGTTGGCGGAATATCTAACAACATAACTGGATCAGCATCACTTGGTTCTGATAAAACTTTTGTTATTGAGGCTGATGAGTATGATTCTGCATTTTTTGATAAAAGATCAAAATTTATCCATTACTCACCAAGCACTATAGTTATTAATAATATGGAGTTTGATCATGCAGATATTTTTAATAATCTTGATGACATTAAAAGACAATTTCATCACCTAATAAAAATAATTCCATCAGATGGAAATATTATCTATTTTGGTGATGATAAAAACTCTAAAGATTTAATTAATATGGGTGTTTGGTCGCATGAAATAGTTATCAATAATGAGTCTATTAAAGCTGATTATTTGAATAAGGTACTGGTTTATAAAGAAAAGAGATATTCATTAAATGAGCTTCCCTTAATTGGGGAACATAATTTTAAGAATTATATTGCAGCAGTCCTAGCTGCAAAAACAGATGGTATTGAAATCGAAGACTCTCTAAACTCATTGAAAAGTTTTAATGGCGTTAAGAGAAGAATGGAATTTAAAGGTAATTTTGATGGTATAGAAATTTATGATGACTTTGCACACCATCCAACAGCAATAGAGCTTAGTTCCGATGCTCTAAGATTGAAATACCCAACAAAGAAAATTCTTGGATTGATAGAGTTGGGCTCAAATACTATGGCCTCCGGATCTCATGGCTTGTCTTTAGTGGGCGCTGTTCAATCTTTAAATCATTCAATTTGGCTAGATCATAATGATGTATTAAAAGATGCTGATAATATTCTTCAATTTAATAATGGTGAAGATTTTATTTCTTCTGCAATAAACTTGATTTCAGATTATGATGTTGTTGTTTTAATGACTAATAAAGATAGCCAAAAAATACTTAAACCAATTATAAATTCTCTTGAAAAAAAGTAACTTACCAGTTTTTCCCCTAGGCATTGTTGCACTTCCTGGTAGCATTCAATCTCTTCAAATTTTTGAACCAAGGTACATTCAGATGGTTAAAACTTGCTTATCTGAAAATCATGGCTTCGTTATTGTATTAAGTTCAAACTCTGACAATGATCATGATTTTTCTTTTTCAAAAAAAGGCACCTTTGTTG
>Ga0115556_1002711_pt1 | contig 11641 bp, 9 predicted proteins | sample COGITO_mtgs_1104_5_FD_87282 | JGI IMG/M metagenome (GOLD analysis project Ga0115556, IMG submission 87282) | Pelagic marine microbial communities from North Sea - COGITO_mtgs_110414 | ecosystem: Environmental > Aquatic > Marine > Epipelagic | place: Germany:Helgoland, sampling site Kabeltonne... | reverse complement strand
GGGGAGGGGGAGGAGGGTCAGGAGGGTTGAGATTGGGAGGAGGGGGAGGGATTTCAGTATCACCCGACGAGCCGAAGGAGGAGGAGGAGGAGGAGGGGTGTAGGATGAAGTTAATCCTGCTGACATCAGACAGAAGAGGGTGAGGGGGGAGAAAACGGACACCCGCCGCATGAGGACGAGAGGAGGGTAGATCTCAGCTTTTCGACTTCGATGAGAGTCAATGAGCCTATGAAAAGTTATCGTAAGCTTTTTAACCAACTGGGTGGTCGATTTTTTATTATAAGCTAATCAGAAGTGGATATATAGCCAATAACAGAACGTGGTCTAAAAATCTAAAACGTCGCTGAAATCTGAAATCGTTCAATCAAACTACAAAAAATCAAGCCTAACTAAGCGTTTCTTGTTCACACGCTCGGCAAATCTTTTCTGCTCGCAGATGTGCGTGTACATAAATTTAGCATAACCACCCGTGCTGAAATAGTTTAGATTTTGAACAACCTACTCCCAACTCCCTCCAGTTCCCAGCAATGGGCATCCGAGTAATGTTTTCTGTTGTTTTAGCGATATGTCTTGCTCTGGTGATCATACAACTAAACGTTTACAACAACAGTGGCAGCTCTCACACCCCCTCCTCGGCCTCCGCAACTTCCGCTTCGGCGTTCTCTGATTCCATGACTGATAGCTTGAGCTCGATTGACCTTTCAAAGAAGAGGAGATTTCACCTTTTCGAAGGCTTGAGCCTATCATCTAAGCGCAACAGTATCCTCGACACCCACCTCAAGCCCAGCCCCAGCCCCAGCAAGAAGAGTCCGATGCTCCTGAAAAAGCTCAATCTAAACATTGTACCTCCCGACCCCTCCCGCAGTATAGAACATGCTCGCCGCATGCTAAGGAGCCCGGTGTGGTACAAGGAATCCCAAGTCAGCCTTAAGCTCAAAAAATTCCTCGGCCACGGCCACTTCCGCACAGCTTTTTCCCTCGACCTCTGTGTCAACGCCTTCTGCGACACCTTCCGCGATCCCGGTACGAACGACCCGCTGATGGTGAAGATTGCCCCTCCCCGGACAAAGGGGTTCGATGAGCCGCCCGCAAAATCTCACGCCCGAAAGGAAGACAAGCTCTTGACGAAGGTTGTGAGAGTCGCGAAGGGGGCAGATCGACCGCTCATTGGCCTCGACGTCCACGTCGCCACCTTCGAAATGCCCGTCTCCGACCTCCTCGACAATGCCGCCCCCTCCCTTATCGGCGACGACCTCCACGCACAGCTCACCAGAGCTTACTCGGAAGATAAGAAGGCGGCTGCGGCCATCTCTATCCATCGCATGGCCGGCAGTACCCCCTCCTCCTTTTCCGACTACGCTTCACTCCGTTCCTTTTGGAAAACAATTATATATGGTCTCGGCACCATTCACCTCGCCGGCTACGCGCACACCGATCTTAAGAAAGCCAACCTCAAGATTCGGGAGGACGGCGGCGGCGTCCTCGTAGATTTTGGCGACGAGACAAACTTCGAAAAGGTGCAGAAAGAGGGGGGCATGTCTTCCCGCAAATTACCCGCTCGCGACCGGCTCGCGCCCCCGGAACGTAACCTTGGCATTGGCCACAAAATGCTCACAGCTGGTGAGTTTGATATGTACCAAGTGGGCGTCCTCTTCCTCGACCACCTCTTCGCTCCTTGCATAATACTCGGCGAGATGGGCTCGATCAAGGGCAACAACGACTACGCCCACCAGGAGCTAGCGCGTCGGTTGTACGACACCTTCGGGCAGAGAATGAACCACGGGACGGACGTGCGAAATATTTTCAGCGACGAGTTCCTCGAGTCGATAGAAATTTCGCGGGAAGAATCGGTTCGCGAGCGGGAGAAGAATTGGTACGCGAAAAACGCTGTCGAGCGGTGGTTGTCCACCCCCGGTCGGTACGCAAAGGCCCCCTACGAAGGCGGCTGCAAGCCTCACAGTGCTCTGGAGAAGAATGGGCCGAATTTTCTCGCGGCGATAGATGTCGGCATGAGGATGATTGCCCCTGACGCGGAAGATCGGCCCTCCGCAGACCAGGCGCTGGCGCATGAGTTCTTTACTATGTAGCGGCATGAAAATAATTGAAGAGCAGTTTTCCTCCTCGCTACTTTGTTGTCACTTTTATTTTTATCTCTCGCTCGCTGCTATTTCTTCCGTCAGCAATTCATTCTTGCCTCCTGGATTCTGAAAGAAAATCCTTTCCCTTATGAATTTTGCCAACGCCCAGTCTTTCTCAACAGGTTTTAAGTCTCTTTCGTTTCCCTCGACAATGACCTCTGCCATTGCATCGTATAGTGACATTGGGTTGAATAACTTACTGACGAACGATCCGATGACCGCCGAACAGAGCATCCCAGTGTAGCAGGTGACTTGATTCTGCGGTTCGTTTTCGATGTAAAGCATCCCGACCAATATGGTGAAGCTTGTTAACGGGCACTGCGTTAGACCGCTGAAGAAACCCACCATAGTCAACAGTACTACAAAAGTAACGTCAATACCAGGGTGGATGTGCCTGCTCACCAAGCAATAATAATTCGTCCCGAATCCGGCCCCCGCCGAAAAACTTGGTGCGAAGATGCCGCCGCAGACACCGCTCAAATATGTCACTGTCGTAGCCAACATCTTCATCGCACCGTACTCGCTAATTTGTGATGGGTGCTCGTAGTCGCCCCCGTCGGTTTCGTTCGTGGCACAGTAGACGTCGGTCGTTAATACCTGCTGAACGTACAGCGTTCCCTCGCCGTAAACCTTCCCGTCTGTCAGCCAGCCGATTCCTGCCAGCGATAGACCCCCGAAAACTGCCCAAGCGTACCCCGCGCTTGCCGACCTTCTCTTCGTTAGGGCCTTAAATTTTAAACCCAGTATTAGCAGCGTGCAATTCACGCCGCCGAGGAATCCTCCAAACAGACCGCTTCCAAAAGAACAAGTAAGTAGCTCGGTCACCGTCGAGTGAGAGTACACGAAGCCGTAGTAAGTCAGGTCCTCATAATCCTTGTCGATTAAGTAGGACATCAAGAAGACACTCATCGTCGCGGAAACCACAGACACGAGCGTAAGCCGCCCGAATCTGGGGTTCCAGGTAGAAGAAAACTCCTCTATACTGAAGACAATTCCTCCCAGCACTGTCGAGAATGCAGTAGCAATACCTGCTGCTGAGCTTGCAACCAACCCCGCTCGAACATAAAACTCGAGGTCATCTCCCTTTTTACCGGAGAACGAAGATTTTGTTATCTCCGGGAACAGCTTAAATGATAGAGTCACCAATACGATGAAAACCGAGCAACTCATTGCGACAGTAGGTCCTTCCTTCCCCGCGCTGCCCCCAAGAAAGAGTAGAAGTACTGTTAGGAAAAACTTCCCGAAAAGCACGCGGAACCCCAAGTTATCATTTGGTTGCTTGACTTCATCGTAAAATATCTTGGCCTGGGGAATACCGCTGCCTTCCGCGCCCGCGAAAACGGTCCTCAGCAAGAAGTTAATCCCTATGAAACCGCAAGGAAGTACCAAGAATATCAACGGTGTCTGGTTGGTGTACAAATAGGGCGTGTCGCCGATGAAACGATCTGACGACTGCAAGCAGTAAAATAGAGCAACTGCTACTGCTGCAGAAACAACTCCCGAGAGGGCAAATACGAATGTCATCATCGGCCGTGAGAAGGATTGCGGTGTAGTAACCTTGATTTTCCCGAGGTAGGTGCGCAAAACTGTGCTGAAGGTATCTGTACTCGCTTCGTCCAGCAAACTATCATCCAAATTGACGCTGACGTTGACGTCATCATCGTGAAAATGCCCATGGCCATAAGGTTTGTAGTATGGGTTGTTGCCATTGGCGCCGTGAAGCAATGGAGAGTTATTTACACTGTTGTTCGCCGTCTCAGACATCATTTTGACCTTTAAAACCTGATCTTGCCCCCCAAAGTTAAGTGTGGATGGAACAAGGACCAACAAAGACGACAACAGATTGCAAAACAGATACGCCCAGAAATGACACGTGTTCCTCCACGAGATAGTTTCAATTTCTTAAGTCAGTAAATCTGTGCCAAAAAAGGGTAGTCTTCAGCACACAAGGCAGAGAAGTGATGAAAAAAAAATTCAGGAGGGAAAAATGATTGTTTTTTCAACATTTTTCGTTGTCGTCACCAACACAATGGAATGTGTAATCATAGGCGCTGATTAGACAGGATGAACGTATTGAAAAGGGTTTTCAAATCATGTTAGGTTGCCAAAAGAGCTTTTGTTTTCTTTTCTTTAGCTTGTAACTTAAGCATTCTCGGCCTCCTTCTTGAGGTAGTCCAAAAGGATGGTCAAGGCGTGGGTCTCTTCTCCGAAGTCGGTGATGACAGCGCAACTGCACCTGACGGCCTTCCTTACCTCTCCCTCCTCGTCAAGGCTGCACATGCCGCACCAGGCTCCCAAATCCTTTCCATCATCAACCATGATCAAGTGAACATCTCCCTCATTGCACAAAGCGCGAATGAGCTTGGTGTACTCCTCGTTGTCGCAGCTCTTGGAGAGGCAGCAAAGACGGGCAGAGCGCTTGTCCAAGGCCTTGGCACACTCGTGCAAGCCCTTCTTAAGACCATCGTGGATGAGAGCCTTCTTCAGGACCTCCTTGAGAGCATCCAATACGGACATCTCAGTCACCTCGGTCTCAGCGACCTCCTCAACAGCTTCAGTGTCAGACATGATATTAATATGTTGTGAATGTCCTTAACTGTGGAGAATGGGGGTCATAGAGGGGTGGTTTGGTGGGTGTTGTTAGTAATTGTTCATGATCACGTCGAACGAGGGTATAATTATGTGTGTTCAGGGGGTTAACGGACCGCAATAGACCATCCGGGCGCGGCTTGGCAGTATAGTATGGCCATAAACAAGTTTATAAAACGATTGGTGTTGCATAAGTCCACCCTCAGCCCTCGCCATCCACAATCGCGAAATAGTGGGCTGACCAGCAGGACTGTAATGCTGCACCCACGCCAATAAACGCCGGCCAAAAGCGCGCATGCGGGTAAATATGATTATATTGCGGGCTAATGTGCAATATAATTAGCACAGCTTAAACACACACACAGCTATGGCCACCCCAACAAACAGCCGATCAACCAAAGTTAGCGGAGTCAAACGAGACAACAGCGAAACCCTACTTCGGTGACACGCCATCACGGTGACAAAAAATATCGCCGGAACCCGCTTGCAAGTTTTACATTCGCGCTCTCTATACGTACGTTGTTATACTCTCGATTAAGCCTTTGGTGGCTTTGGGCATGGACGAAATAAATGTGCTGTTAATCAGAGCGATTTTGAATATCAAAGACTCTTCGTAGCAATAAGCAGACGCATCATATACCAGGCGTTGTGTCGAAACTCGCAAATCACCTTGTAATAACCTCCCTGAGCCCCTCTCAGTCGAAGCTTCCTACCTGCTTTATTTTTACCCCCATGCATACCAAAATGGCATCCAATGTTCTCCGCCGCACCTTTTTCTCGTCGAGTCTTCCCCGTTCCATGGGACGCAACACTAATCTTGCATTGCAAGAAACCCGTCGTGCAAACCGTGCTGCACGCAAAGCAGCTCTGAAGTCCTCCAACCCTTCCTCCTCCCAAAATACCTCCGCCAGCGCTCAAACTCGGTCGACAGCTTCTGTATTTCTCCCCCGTGTCCTTGGCGGTACAGCCGTTGCCGGTTCTGCACTCCTATTTTGGGGTATTATGTCCCCAGAGCAGGATTCCATCCCCTCACAGATATCCCGTACAGTTGGTCTCACTGACCTCTGGAACAAGTTGGCCGAGCCTTGGACTGCTCCTCATAGGGACGAGCTGCTTCCTAGTTGGCCAATGCCGAATGTGCCTCAGGATCTCCCATGCCCACATACCTTGGTTGTTGATTTGGAGGGAACGCTTGTTAATTCTTCCTGGGACCGTAGGGTGGGTGTTTGGGGTGGGTGGGGGGGGGGGGCGGTGGGGAATTGCCCTGTGGTCTTGGTGAATATTATTTACTCTTTGCTGTTCTTCTTAGCCTGGTTAATTTTCTGAAACTAGCGCAAGTCGACACGACACTGACACGCAACACAAAACAACACTACAAAACAACAAAACACAAAACAACACGACATGCACCACACACACACACACACACACACACACACACACACGATCGCAGTACGGATGGCGGCACGCTAAGCGGCCGGGAGTGGATAAGTTCCTACGGGAGTTGGGGCAGTACTACGAGATCGTGCTCTTCAGTCCTTCTTTAATGGGTGTTGCTGAGCCTGTCGTTGCCAGTTTGGACAAGAACGGTTACATTATGCACCACCTCTTCCGAGAGGCAACCCGTTTCATTAATGGCAGCCATGTGAAGGACATTTCGATGCTTAACAGGAACGTCAATCGAATCATTGTGATCGATGATGATCCAAGGGAGGTGCAGTTGCACCAGCAAAATCTACTTAGAGTTAAGCCTTATGACGATCCCACAGACAGGGAGGACAAGACGCTTGAGAATATCATTCCCATGCTCATTGAAATCGCCAAGGAGAACCACAAGGACATTCCGATGTTGCTGAACCAATTTCGACGGGAGAATGGGGAGAGAATGGACGCAGAGGAAATTGCGAACGAGTACCAGAATAGAATCGATGCTCTCCGAAATCGGTCGCACGAACAGGTGAGCACAGCTGACTACTATCTCTACTCAATTTTCATTCTTTAGGTTTCAGGGAACCCTTCGGCGACAAGCTTGCTCACATCACACACACCCAATTACAACCTCCAGAATATGCGCGGCCTGGGTCGTTTTCAGAAGGTAGGTGGGATCCAAAAAAACGCTACGGACTATGCTCGGGATATGAATGCCCCGGCAACATCGAGCAAAGGGCTCTCGGCCAAAGACATAGTGGGGAGTGAACCGCCCAGAGACTGGGACGAAGACCAGAAAAGTAAGAAGACTGGCAGATTGACGGATTGGTATAACCGCCGCCAAGAGGCAATGGCGGAAGAGAAGCGTGTAAGGGAAGAAAAGTGGCAAGAGGTCATGGAGAAGATGGCTAAGGAAAGGCAAGAGAGGGAGAAGAAGGCCAATTGAAGAGGCAGTTTTCAGCCTAAAATGTGAATAAAAGAAGAACTGATCGTGGTGTGTTTTGTTGTTCGGGGGCCCAAAAAAAAAGTCAAAGTTCGTCATCACTTGCTATGCTTAAGTCCTTCAGCACATCCTTGCTGTACTCTCTAAGCTTTCCGTATTTTTCGTTATTCCTGTCAGGACTAAATCGCCACGTCATGTATGATGCAAGCGATGAACACAAAATCACAATGAACACCCACACAGCATCGCTGAAAGAGCCGCCGCTGAGGATGCCGTTTTTCACATCCACATAGTGGTTATCTTCAAACGCATCAGAATGTGCGCAATCTCTATCGCTCGTCGCAAATTTTGACAGGTAATTGATTAGTTGAGACAATTCGCACAACTCTTCGCTGCATCCTTCGAAATTTGCCGTGAGAACTTTCCCATTGTAGACTATTCGGAAGAAATGCTTCCCCTCAGAAGCAAACGTCTCGATTACTATAAGGGAAGCGTAGGGCGCCCACACTCCATCCCATATTTTCAAGGCAGCCAGAACAGGCATAATTGTAGTGTCATGACCGGAGAAAAGATTGATCACAGAGTTCGTATTTGTGGCAGTGTACGCTTCCTGGCTTTCAAACCGGCTAGCGGTTTGTAGCTGATCTAAAATTTCTTGGAATAAAGGAGCCATTGCGAGCTTCGAAAACACCGCATCATTGTAGGTGTACACATAACCAAGCTCCCATGTCGAGTGATCGATCATCTTGTTAAAGACGCTCTCCCTATCTTCTTCCGACGTGAAGTCGTTGAGAACATCAGGCAGTGGCCTGTCGTTGCATATTGTCGTGTATTGGCAGTCCAAAATATGGTCCCAAGGCGCATACCCGAGCTCAGGACCGGTCAATATTTCCGTCAGCGATCGCACCGCTGATGATGTATTGCGGTTTACGAAGTCGCCTGATTTTATAGCATCATCGCGTAGTTTGCTCAGCTTGGGACATATTTTCGAATTCGGGTAGATAGGGTCGGCATCATAGTCTGCCGTGTGGTAATCAATTATAGCTTCTGCGACATTGTCAAAGTCGAAGATTCCCGTGATTAGAATCTGACCGCTCATCAACGTGCGCTGTTGATCATCGCCGCGTGCTCGCACCGCACGGGCATAGGGAAGGTCAGTGAATTGGATGGGAGGGGAGGGGAGAGATCGGAAGAGCTTTAGAGAAGATTGCTCAGTCGTAATATAGGCGGAGCGAATATGGGCACCATTAGTTGCTTCCTGTGCTGCACCTTCTTCAATGAGCTGGCCGACGTGGCAGCTACCGCCCAGCAAATTTGTGAGCGGCTCCTCCAAAGCATCATATTTTTTGTTGAACAGAACATGGTGGTCAGTGCCAAATGGAGCCATCAACATCGTTGTAGAACAGTCGTACTTGCTGTTTTCGGGGGACGTAAGATAAGAAGACCAACAGTTATAGGGCTTGTAGGGGGTGCGCGCTCCGTGGCGGATTACCATGTTCGTATTCAAGATAGATAAATCTGGGTGAGCAGTGAGAGTAGATTGAGAGAGGGGAGGGATCCCTCGCGTGTCCATCACAGACGGTTTGGAGCAATATGTAGGGTAAGTTGATGATGATGATGACGTTGACGGAAGAAGGAGCGAGAGCAGAAAGATAGATAGATAGAAGATGACGCCATTTCGGGAATGGGTGTTCATCGTGGCGTGAAACCACCGAGGTAAAGTGACTTCTGTCCGTTTTTCGTGTCGAAAGGACAACTAGGTGTGGGTTAATTGTTGTTGTTCGCGAAAAAACAAAATCCTCAGCAAAATTCTAAGAGTGTTCACTTAAACCTTTGTACTCGCCGGCCATCCCTAGCTCTAGTACGAGTACGAGTACGCTCACCAAATCAGCTGATGAGCTCAATTTCATAGCCAAGTACAATGACAACTTTCGGTATTCTCTGCTTGGTGTGCCTTCTTGCCACCGCCATTCTATCTCTCTCACTTCCTCCCGTGCGAACAGTGCCGAGAACGGGTCACGACTACTTTCACTTCAGAAATCGCTCCCCCATCTCAAAATTTTGGCGGCGAAAGAAGGTCTACTTTGAAGGTTGGTACCACCGGATTGATGATCATGCACTGATAGTCTCGTTCGAAAAGTTTAGAGAAGGAGGTCGCGTATGTGTTCAAGTTTTGTCAGATGATTTGTTTATAGTTCAAGCGACGCGCGAGATATCTGGATTCACTGCTGGATATTGTGGCACGCACTCTTTCACCTTTCCAGATGGAAGTTTTTTTAATGTCACTGAGAACTGTATCCATTGTATCCTGAAGTCCCCCATCAGTGGCGTTCCACCCTCACTGGACATCGACGCAACTGATAACCCCGTCGTTGATCCCTTTCACCTGAATGTTTCTTTCGAAAGGACAGCGGGTTGGGGGGAGAGCGAAAAGAAGACGACCGAGGGCTGGTTAATTTCGCGGCTTCCAGTTGCAGACCCTCACTGGCAAGTGACAACGAGTGATGGGACCGTCCGCGGTGAAATTTGCGGAAGAGAATTATCTGATGCACGCTATTACTGCGAGAAGAATTGGGGTAAGAAATTCCCTAAGCATTGGTGGTGGATGCAATGCAACAATTTTGAAAATTTAGAGGGTAATTTGTCCATGACAGCTGTTGCCGGGATGAGAGAAATCTATGGGAGAGATAAATTGGTAGGGGGTATAGGGTTACGCTACATGGGAAAATTTTACAAATTTTTCCCGGATACATCGAAAATGATCGAATGGGACGTGAAATGGGGGAGTTGGGTTGTGCGATCCAAGACAAAAGAATTCGAGATTTTTGTGGAGGCTAATTGTGACAACTCTGGCACAGTAATCATGGTTCCGTCAAAAATTGGGATGGTGAAGAACTGTAGGGATTCCTTCTCGGGCCGGATGCGATTACGAATGTGGCGAATTAGTGACGGGGAGTTAATTCTGGATGCAGAAAGCAGAAAAGCAGCGGTAGAAGTAGGAGGGGATAATGGTGGTGAATGGATGTATCACCCAGTGGACAATAAGCTTTCGGCGAGAGTTGATTTTGAGTGAGAAGCCAGATAATATTTTTTTTGTGGGAATCTCCTCAAATGCTAAATTCATTGTCCGCTTCGTTATCATTATCGGTTGTATTTATCCGACAGAACTCTGTTTGTTGTTGCCTCCTCCCAGCTCCGCTACCCCTACCCTGCTTCCCCAACAAAATCTTTCCTTCCCTCTCCTTCTCCTCGAACTCCTCCCCAAATATCAAAGCGTCCTCGTGCTCCACACTTAACCATGCCAGAACCTTTCCGTAAATGTTAAAATACGTTGCGAGGCTGAGTAGCACTATTAGCAGAGGAGCGTAGGCATTGAAAGTCAAAGTGCCAAAAAAGGGGACCGTCTCCATGTGGGACATGACGTGCATAAACGCAGAGTTTATTGACCCAGGATACCGCAAAAAGAGCAAGTAGTTGTAACAAAGGGGGAATTGAATTCTCACGAGATACTGGGTGTGTGTGTGTGTGTGTGTGTGTGTGTGTGTGTGTGTGTGTGTGGAGGATTGCGAAGCGAGAGAGGGGGGTCAGGTCAGCATCGTGAAATGAGTACAAAGCAGGGGTTGTTTGTCGCTTGGCTAGGGTTGCTTTAAAGGATCAGCATCGTGAAATGAGTACAAAGCAGGGGTTGTTTGTCGCTTGGCTTGGGTGACTTTGCCTTAATTTTTACTTTTCTCACCTCGGCATTGAAAACCAATGCGCCGCCGTCCGAGAGCCCCTTCCGTAACCCATATCTTCCAAAAATTCTTAATTTGAAAAGACTTCCATACACGCATACGCTCATGTAAGCCAGTGGAATCAGAGCGACAAGCTCGATCAGCTTTGATTTTTCTTCTTCGGTACCTCCCTTATTGTCGTGGAGTGACTTTAACAAAACCCCAATGGGAGATAAATTCGCCGATATCCCCATGAAAACTTCGCTCCAGACAATCAAAGCTGACATCACCACCAGACATCCTGCTACCAACTTGTAGAATCTTTGCTTGAGGTGGATGTCCATCTTGTATATTAGTAAATTTAAGTTGTGAACGATGCTGCCATTCTTTACTCTCTCCAGAAAACCAGCCGTTGGCACCACCCCGGCCCTGACCGGTTCAGGGACTGTCCCATCTACATACGCCTCCATCAGCGCACAGTGCTCCCCTAGATACTTCCAGCTACTCTCGCATACGCTCAGCTGAATCTGCGCGGCCCTCAACCTTTTGTTCAGACTCGCGAGATGCTCGGATGACATCTCCGCGTAATCTGTCTGGAAATTCCTGTTAGAGGAAGAATCGCGGCCACGTCGCGATGTGCGGCGACTCTGGAGTCCCTCTGACAAAAGGTTCGTTTCTTCACGATGACCCACGATCTCCCTAAAAAATGCCAGAGTCTGTGGGGGGAGAGTGCTACAAATTTGTTTGTTTGTTTTGTGTTGTGTTGTCTTGTCAGCAAGAGCGGTATAAACACATACCAATACCGTCGCCGCCGCCGCCGCCGCCGCCGC
>Ga0115556_1002710_pt1 | contig 11642 bp, 6 predicted proteins | sample COGITO_mtgs_1104_5_FD_87282 | JGI IMG/M metagenome (GOLD analysis project Ga0115556, IMG submission 87282) | Pelagic marine microbial communities from North Sea - COGITO_mtgs_110414 | ecosystem: Environmental > Aquatic > Marine > Epipelagic | place: Germany:Helgoland, sampling site Kabeltonne... | reverse complement strand
GGGGGGGGGGGGGATGGCGGGGGGGGGGGGGGGGGGAGGGGGTGGAGCATAAGAGGACGGGGAGTATCCTCATTCCCGCTGGTTTAGGACTGGAGAAAAAGGACAAACCGGGGAGCCCAAAGATCTTGGAGGTGAAAAGGGGAGGGGACAGTAGTAATGACCTCGAATCATCTGGTGGTAGTGGTGATAGTGGTGGTGGTGGTGCCACTGGTGCCACTGCCACTACTGCCAATACTGCCACTACTGCCACTACTACCACCACTACCACCACTACCACCACTAGCACAGACACACACAGCCACGGCATCGACACCCTCGACCAAAAGAAACTCTTCGACGACTTTGTCTCCACCCTCACCCCTTACAAAGTGACAGCCTGCTTGTCCCACGTTATCCCCTGCGGAGTCTCGGCGTACTACTCGAGCTTCCTGGCGGACGGGGCCGGGCACTCCTTGGGGAAGTTCCACGGGGAGAAGAGGGGGGACACGGAGATTCACGTCGCGGATTGGGCCGAGGGGGGGGAGGAGGGGGAGCGGACGAGGACCATCGACTTCAGGTGCCCCGTCAGCGCGCCGATTGGACCCGACTCGACCAGGGCGACCAAGACACAGAGGATTCGGAGGTTTGGTTCCCGGGGTATATTCGTCCACACGTCCACGTCGTTGAAGGACATACCTTACGCTGACTGCTTCACCGTGGAGGATTACCACCTGATAACGTCCCTGGGGGACGGGGACGGGGACAAAAAGGACGAAAAGGTCGAGGTAACCGTTCGGTTCGAGGTCAAGTTCGTGAAGAGGTGCCTTTGGAAGGGGATGATCGAGAGCAAGACGAAGGGGGAGACGACGCAGTGGACGAAGGATTATCTGAAGGACATTGAGGAGTGGCTGGAAAGTGACGAGGGCGCAAAGAGCGTCGGGAGGAAGGAACTGGAACTGGAACTGACGCTGACGGGAGAGGAAGAATCGGGGGCGACGCGACGACGCAACTCTTCGACAGGGCGGGGGAAGGATAACCAGGAGGTGAATTTGGCGAGGGGGGGGGCGAATGCGAATGGGAATGCGAATGGGAATGCGAATGGGAATGCGAATGGAGCGGTGTTATACCTCCTCGTAGCCGTGACTGTTTTATCAATGGTGGCAGTAATCGTCGTGCAACTCCGATTAAGTTCCGCCATTGCAGACCTGTCAACGACTGTCGAGGAATTAACCCAGGTTGTGAAAGACATGAAGAAAGGAGATATTTACAGCACTTGTGGAGCGAGTGTAGTTAACGATACATTATAATTAAGACGTGCAAAGGCAGTAGAGAGAGTGTTTTTCCACAACAAAAAGTCAACTTACTACTTGTTGTCAGCGTAAATTCTTTCCATCTCCTCTCGATACCCCTTCTCGTGCGTGGGATAGAACCCGCTCATGCTCCCGCCTAAGTCAACCTCCAACTCGCTCTCCTCGATCAATTCGCAGAGCCTCGGCCCGTAAGACTCGACGCTGCCGTCCAAAAAATTCACCTTGGAGCGCGTCTTCTGGGCGATCCAAGGGCGTATCACCTTCCAAGCCAGGGAAAATACAAAGGGGTGCTCCACTAAATAAACCGCCTTGGCGCGCTCGGGGAAACACTTCTGGACCACGTCAATCATCGCTTTCGTGCACTTCATCGCGACTGGTCCCATCATCCGAGCATTGTAATTTCCCATTACGAAGATACAAACGAATTGATCATTCTTGGAGGTCATAGAAGACACCAACAAACTCAACAAGTAGAAGACATACTTTGTGTATTCTTCAGCTCCATGTTGATACTCCCATGGTCGCCATTCTTTCGATCTACATATCAGGATTGGACTCCCTTCCTTGTCGTAGCCACTCCATCTCAAGGTCCCCTGCTCGAGCGCGGTTGGGATTTCACTCGGGGGCATCGTTTTTATGTCAATCCTCGTCCGTATCCGTATCATTTCCAAAGCCATATCCGTGGCCTTACTGATGTCATTATTCCTCGCTATAAGAAGTCTGCTCAACTCCGCATCGCTATTCAACACAGCTTCAACTTCCGCCTTCCTGTATAAGGCATCAAAGTCACCGTCTAACACGTCAGCGCATTCGTGCTCCCTCTCTATGATAAGCTGGGTCTCGATCGATCCCCGTAAGAGTCGGGTCAGTGTGTTTTGGACAGATTTTTTGGCCGGCGAGAGGTACTCCTCCCCATTGCTTGTCAAATCAGAGTTGCCCCCGACAGTTTGAACAAACCCGGCCATAAGATCTGTGCCCTATATTGAGGTACCGTAATTTTCCTTCTTTCTATGTGGCTTTGGAAATAAGTGTATGCATGTATGAGGATATAAGTTCTAAATAATTAAATTTGTCATGTATATGTTTGTCATTTGCATTTCACTCAGCGGCGGCCAAATCTTGCATGGTTCTCCAACACTTAATCGTTTTTTCATCGTTTCAAAATAAGCGAATTTCAGCCCTCCGACACATCAACGTCGTCTATTCAAACAAATTGAACCGCATATTACTGTCCCCTCTATCGTACTCGTCGTTTCGAAAAACCCTCCCATGACCGGGTCGTCCTCCCCCCTGGCGTTCCTGGAGACGGAGGCGTCCTCCTGTCCCCCCCACTGCGTCTCGCACTATGAATCCCTTAAATCCCTCTACGAACGGAAGCTCTGGCACCAGCTGACGGTGGCCCTTACCTCCTTCCTCTCGGACTCGGGGAATGAGAGCGGTGGCTCGTTCCACAGGATATGGACAGAGTTCGTCTCCCACTTCGAGAGAAAGATCAACCAGCTGGAGCTCGCGAAGATCGCCGTTAGGATATGCGAGGTCTACGAGGGGGAGGAGGGAGGGTTGGAGAAAGGGGAAAGTCTGCTGGCCCCCCTTCTCGGGCAGAAGGAGTTCCTTCCCCCCAGCGCCCTGCTGTTCGTCACTTGCTCCCACGCGCTTTTGCTTTTGAGGTTGGATCCTGTTAAGAACGCCGGCGCCGTGAAGAAGGTTATCGAAGACGGCCGCTCGACCCTGGAGAACCTGGGTGACGTGGTGGCCGCGGGGGGGGAGACCAGCTGTCACAAGCAGTACTACCGTCTCTCCATGGAGTACCACAAGGTCATCGGTCCCCCAGAGGCGTTCTACAAGAATGGTCTGATGTTCCTCTCCTTCACCCCGAGCTCCACGCTCTCCAGGGAGGCGCAGCACGACCTTGCCAGGGACCTGAGCCTGGCTGCCCTCAGCGGGAGCGACATCTTCAACTTTGGGGAGGTCTTCGAGACTCCCATCCTGCAGGTCCTCAGGGGGACGAGCGACGAGTGGCTGCTGAAATTCATGGAGGCGTTCTGCACGGGGGATGTCAACGCCTATAACTCCACCATGAAGGCCTGCCAGGAACAGTTCAACCAGCAGCCGGCCTTGGCCAACAAGGCCACCTTCATTCACGAGAAGATAACGCTGCTGGCGCTTGTGAATATGGTGTTCTCGAGGCCGCCTTCGGACCGCACGATATCGTTCGATGAGATTTCGGTGAGGGCGCAGGTGCCGGTCGATCAGGTCGAGTGGGTGGTTATGAAGGCCCTTTCTTTAAAGCTTATTAAGGGGAAGATGGATCAGATCGCTGGGACTGTGACCATTACTTGGGTCGTCCCGAGGGTGCTGAATGGGGAGCAGATCAAGGAGATAATCGGAAAGATCAGGGAGTGGAAGGAGAGGGTGAAGACCTACGAGAATGTTGTGAGAGACGAGACCGTGGAGATGTTGGCGTGATTTTACAATGACAAAGAACAATACAATGACCCAATGACAAATAACAAGACTGAGATTTTTTTGCGTGAAAATTATTTGTTTGTGTATAACGCTACGTTGTTGCATTTCTTCTATGAACACGTGATGAAACTTAACATTCCTTCAAGATCAAGAAATCAAAGCTCAAACGCTCAAACCTTTTTCGAAAAGCGGCAAAAGCCAAACAACAACCTTTTTGACCGGTTTAATTCACTACAAGTGTCAAAAAAGGATGCTCGCCTCTTCGCCATCACTGACAGTGACAAAACTGAAGAAAAAACAACAGTCCAAGACTGCCTCTTCTTCCCCTGCCCTCTCTCTTCGCTCAAACTCTCCATCGAAAGGTATTTCTAGGAGTATGATAAGGAACGCCGCAAACTTGCCGAATGCACCCCCTCCTCCGGCGCCACCCCCTAGTGGTAAATCGACTTACCAGCCTAAGCTTGCCAACACGCTCACCTTCAACCCTCTTCAAACCCACCGCCCAATTCCTCCCGCCACGGAAGGCAACACCAAAAAGTATATGGATAAGGAACTCAACAAGATGTGCTTCAAGATCCGGGGCACTGTGAGCAGCGCGAACTATGTGACGAATAGTGCGAAAGTGAAGGATCTGCTCCTCCGTGGGAAGTACATCTACTCAATCTTCAGAAGAGTCCCTGACCAGGCTTTGACGATGCACCTTGATTTTGTGACCAGTAAGGCTTTGAGTTTCCGGATCACTATCAGCACATTTTTTAGTGAGCCAAAAGTTGCCGGCAACACACTTCGTCTGCCTCTCTCCCACTGGTTCAGTGATAAACAGCTCGCTGACGACAGCTGGGTCATTCTAGCTCTTGATGTCCCAGCCGTCATCAAGAAGTTTGCCTCGGGTAGCTTTGTGAATGATTCTGTAGGCCACCTGCGGTCGACGACATCTTGTGCAAGTATGGCGCTTTTTGGAATATTTGTGAGCGACGTCGTTTTTTCAAGGGAGACCTTATGCGAAGAAATAAGCATCAGCAACATTGAGAAGTTCAAATGGTGTCCCAAGAGGCCGAAGGCTGTGTTGAGGGATGGGTCGGGGACTTCAAGTGGGGGTAATGTCAAGACCCCAGAGAGAAGTGCATCTGCTAATTTTTTTGGCTCTAAAGAACTTCTGGATGAAAACAGCTCGATGTTAAAGGTGCGAAGGTTCAATGGGAAGTCAAATTTGACCCCAAGGTCCCAGTTGACCCCCGAACGCCCAACGGCAACCCCTGAACCGCAGGTACAGCAGCAGCAGCAGCAAGAACAGCAACAAGAACACACACAGCGGCAACAACAACAAGAAGAACCGCTACTACCACTGCCGTTCGGAAAATCCCCTCTCCGCAACACTTTGTTCTCGCCGCCCATTCCCCCACGCCCGCTGAAACCGACTAAATTGTCCCGCATAATCGGGTGCGGAGGGGGCAGCAAATCCAACAATATTTCTTGGTGCGACGATGACAAGAGACTGTGTTTCAATATCAACAACAGCATCGTCAGCGTCGATGTTAAGAATGAAGCTCAGCAGTTCATCCATAACCTATCGCCTGTGTCGCTCACGACAGTCTCCCAGTCCTCCAAACTCATCGGGTGCGCTTCCTCCACGTTCCTCAAAATCTTCAACAATGGCCACCACTGTGTCGCCAACATCTCTCTGCACAATTCTAAGAGCGGTGAACTTCCTCCTAAGCCCATTAGCATCGCTTTTAACGTGAACGAGTCAAGTTTCGCGTGCGTTCTGCTGGATTCGCAGCGCCGCACCTCGATTGTAATCTACGATGTCAGCTCTCTGAGCTCCGATAAGGACGTTGATGTTGGCGGCGACCCGACCTCATCGGCCGCATGCGTGAGATCGCTGCCCATTTTAGGACGGCAGACGAGTGACTTCCCAATCACGAAGATGTCTTTCTCTCCGTATGAGAACTCTCGCTTGGTTTCGTGCGGCAGCGAGAATGTGCGATTCTGGAGGCTGAAGTCAGACCACCTCCCCGCTTGTCCCGCCATCTTGAACGAATTCGCTCGAGGCACTGCCTTCACTGACGTGGCGTTCGAGTCAAGCTACGGAATGTTGGACGACAGGGACATCCAGAAAATCGTCTTTGTGAGCAGCGACAAGGGGACAATTCTCCAGATCAGCTATACCACGAGGAGTGTTCTGTGTGTTCTGAGGCTACACACTGGGCCGATCAATACGCTTTGTGTGAATGAAGGCTACGCCGTGACTGGGGGGTCGGATGGGTACCTGAGGCTGTGGCCCCTTGATTTCAGCGACTTTTTGCTCGAAGCCAAACACGAAGGTGGTGTTGAAGGTGTTGCGCTGAGCAGAGACGGCCTTACTATTGGCGTTTGCTGTGAAGGAGGCACGATTGGAGTTTTGGATGTAGTGACGCAGAGTTACGAGACGGTGATGCGGAGCCACACTGACACCGTCTTGAGCATCGTACCTGACCCCATCATTAGCCGGGCTAACTTGGCCACACTGTCGGCTGACAGAACCATACGGATATGGTGTACAAATAGCGGAATTCAAAAATTCGAGTTTGCCTCTCCGCAGGATCCCCCAACGTGTGTTGCCTACCACCCGACTGAGCAAGTAATTGCCTGCGGCTTTGCGAGCGGCTTCGTAAGAATTTTTGATGTGGAAAGTACCGAGACGATCTACGAGTTAGAGCAGCACACCAACGTTGTGCTGAGCATAGCGTATGACTGTGAAGGTTCGATGCTGTATGCTGCCGCTAGCGACGGACATATATCTGTCTTTGATGTTAAGGAGCAGTACACTCCCGTTAAGACTGTGGCATGCGACGTTCCCGAAGACAATGTGGTGATGTGCTTGTCGGCTGATGGTCAGTATTTATGCAGCACTGGGCCGGATAAGAATTCCCTGTGCGTCTACGAGGCTCGGAGTTTGGTGGTAGTGAAGAAAATCAACATGGGGGAGAGCTTTGGAGAGGTCAAGGCATTGTATTTCGCTGACGACAGTTTTGGTTTCGATATTTGCGCCATAACAAGCCATAAGGTTCACAAAATCTCTAACTGTGGTGCCGGCAGTGTGGGGAAATGTGAAGTGCACGTCGAAAGTATTTTTTCGGGTGTTTCTGGCGGTGCTGTTAGTAACGGTTCTGTCTTTGCGTGCAAACGACATGCGAAGACGAATCTTACAGCTGTGAGCTTCCGTATTCCTGATGACAGTAAGACTAAATCCAAATCAGCGGTCTACATCTACAAAAACAAGCGCGAGGTCGCCCGGTGCGTTGGCTGCTTTGGTCAAATCGCTTGCTTGGGTTGGAGCGCGGAGGGGGGCAAGTTATTCGGGAGCGACGAGGCGGGGGTAATTTACTCCTGGGACATAGATGTTGATGTTGTTGCTCGGGATGGAGATGAAGCGAAAGAGGAAGGTGGAGAGGAGGTGGATCTTGAAGGTGAAGGTGAAGTTGACCGCGACAGTAATGGGTCCCTTGACGCTCGATTTATCCTCTCTGAGCTTGCTAAACCCAAAATCCTGTCCATGAAAAACGTCGAGCAGATGCTTGAGGATCAGGTTCAGAATGAAGAGAGCAAGAAGACGGAAACAGAAACGGATACTGCTGCCCCCAAAACTCTCTCCGTGGAAGAAACCATCAACGTAGTGATCGACGAACTCTACCAGCGTGAGTGGATAGAGTGGGAAATTGCTAAAGAAATGAGGAACACGGAACTAGACGAACACGCGATTCTGGTAAAGGCCGTGATGGCCTTCAATGAAGACTTGGACTTTGAGAAATTACTCGAAAACGTTTTTACAGTCAGCAAGTTTGTTCGCGCAAAATTGCACCCCGACAATGTCGTGATGAAAGAGTCGGAACGGGAAAGAGAGTGGAGAAACGAACCTGAGGGAGACGGAGAGTATTCTTCTGATGAGGGATTCGAAGAGTACGAATCAGCTCCACTCGAAGACTTTAGTGATGAGGAAGAAGACGAGCATAAGGTCAACTCATCTCTTCTCTCGTTTTACGAAAATGGCGAAATTGGTGCGAAGGAAAATGCAGGTCGTGCATTCCCTGCCAAACTTACCAAAATCGAAGGTTACGCGGGATCTGCCGCAGCCAAAAACAGCTTAGTCTGGGACCCTAACGCTGGGAAACTCGTCTATTGCGTTGGCAATGTTTTGGTCAGCGAAGATCTCGAACTGTCCTCACAAAACTTCTCAACGCACGAAAATCACTCGAGCATCACCTCTCTGGCTGTCAGCAGCAGCGGGGATCTAATAGCAACGGGAGCAACGGCCAGCTGGGGGAGCTTGCGGGTATGGGAACTGGGGAAAGACGGCGAGACGACCAAATTGATGACGAACAGTCACCACGATATCGTAGGGGTGGTTGCTACAGCTTTCGTTTGCGACGATAGTGCCATCGTGAGCGTTGGAGAGTACAACAGCTCCATCGATTCTACAAGCATTGTAGTATGGGATATCAACAAGAAGAGACTTTTGACATCGACTTCCGTGAAGGGGGAGTTGATCAAGACCTGTTGCGGGCTCTCGTGGAGAAATTCTAGCTTCGCGTTCGCGACAGGCGGAAGCGACGGGGCGGTACTGTACTCTCTTGATCCGAACAAGAGCTTACTCTCACCGACCCAGTGCGAGCTCGATTTCTTTGACGGGCACGCTGCTGACGAGTACATCAGCTGCGTCAACAGCAACGACCTTTCTCCCAACATTCTATTCGCCGGTAGCAACAAGGGTGTTGTTTGGATGTTTGACGCTCGCCAGAAGAAGGCTTTGAAGAGGTGGAACGCAATGAATCTGACGGAATCTATCGTTTGTATCTGCTCCAGGAGCGACAAGGTTATTGTCAGCGGCGATAAAGAGACGCTCGGAGTGTGGGAAATTGGGAATGTAAGTCATCCCGTGTGGCGAACAAGAATTTCTGGCGGGGTTAAAAGTATGAGTTTCGATCGTGAGGGGGTGGAGGGGGTTGTCGGATGTGGAGACTCTATTAAGTATCTCAAGGTAGGAGGTGGGGAGGTGGACTTGGTTGCAGCAGACGCGGTAATGGAAGGGGTGAGCTACAGTTGTGACGGAAGGCTGGTGGCAAAGTTGTGTGGCGGTGTCTGTCTCGTCGGAGCTGGAGATGGGGGGGGGGAGAGCGTTGCTATTCGCCACGGCGCTCGAGCCATCCTTGTTCAGTTCTCGAACAAATTCGTAGACGACGGCAGGTCAGAGATCAAACTTGCCGTTTGTTTTCAAGACGGAGCGGTCAAAATTTTTGTGGTTAAGGTTGATTGCTACGGGAGCTGGTCGCTCGCGGATGGTGAGAAGGAGTGCTGCACCTTTGTACCGTTCGAATCGTCGATGAATACGACAACTGTCAAAAGCTGCTGCTTCAGCGAAGGCTCACTCGTCTGCGCGACTGAGAGCGGTGAGATTGCCATCTGGGACATTGAATCTAGCGCCGAATGTGAAGAAGTGTTCAGGGATCGGAGCACCTTCGGTGGTAATCATAACAGCAGCAAAATCCTCAAGGTCGTGAGCAATCCTATCATCGACTCAATGTGGGTTGTTGTGGGTAAATCCAGGGGAGGGAAGAGGAATAATTTTGTGAGCGTTTGGCAAGAGAACGAGCAGGTCGACTGCTGGATTCCGCGTGGACCCAGCCCGATAGAAAGCATTGTCGATGTGGCCTTTTCTAGTAAAAATCCTGACTTGCTTGTCTGTCTTTGTGATCTGGGTCACAGGGGGGGGTCCTGTGTGACCCATTATAGCTGTGGCAAACAGGCACAGCCCGGGTATGCAATCAACTTTGGCTATGATGTAGCCGGCATGGCGGCATCGGAAGAGGGCTTTGCTCTTGTAACAAGGAATGGGGTTGTCCAGTACGCAACGGAGATCATGGGGAACAGGGAAAAGTTGATCGAGCTTGATGTGAAATTGGATGGGGAATACAAGTTCAGTGCTGTAAGCAAGAATGGGGACAAGATGGTCCTAGGAACGGACGTTGCAAGCTACCACCTGAGTTTTGCGTGATACAGCTATACGATGTGTTGCGTAAAAATGTATATATATGAAATGAAACTGCATGTTGCACTTAAAACAGTTTTTTTTTAATGTGTTGTGGGACGTGCTTTTCCTCACCGAACACCTTTATCACATTCTCACTCAACACCTTTCTCAAATCACCCGATAGCATCATCGCCATCATGTCGACATTCTTCACACTCGCCAAGCTACTCCAAAACCCCCTCAATTTGACGACGGCATTCTCGCCCTCGGCGATTGAGGTTTGTGTCTTTTCGGAAAAGGTCGCGACAATAGCTGTGAAAATGTCGGCATCCTGAAAACCACTCTTGAAGATCTTATTCAAAGATGAGTGTGAGCCAGGGTCACAGTGCGTGTAAAGATAATTCGCTTGTTGTGCAGGGTCGGCTTTTAAAGAGTTCCACGCTTTTTCGAACTCATAGCTGTGTGTTGTATTGTATTGTGTTGTGTTGTGTTGAGTCAGTTAAAAAAATTTCATATCCTATGAAATTTTCTCGCTCGATTTTTCTCACCTATTCTTTGGCGGGCGCTTAGGTAGCTTTACTGTCGGGGTCGGTGCTGTCGCAATTTTTGATGCGGCGGGTGGGGGATGAGGAGCTGCCTTGTCTACGTCGAAAACGCCGTCCTCGTTGGCCTCCATAATCGTCGGGGCTGGTGGGAGCGTCATGTTCGTGTCAATCTTAACGGGAATTCTCTTCTTTGGCGCGCGGTGCACCGCATCTTTCAGAGCCTCTCGGCACTTTCGGATCTCTACAAAGAGCTGCTTTGAAGGGCCGTCTGTCAACCGCTCTGCTATTTTTAGGTCGGCCAAAGCAGCACGGAGCTTGCCCAAGGATACGCGAGCAGCAGAACGTCGCTGGTAAGATTTGATATGGGAGGGATCGATGGCAATGGCAGCGTCGGCATCCTTCTCTGCCTTGACCCATTCCTACAGTGAGTGGAAGTAGTAGTTAGTTTATTTATTATTCTTCGTTATTATCATCGGTGGTGTTCAGTGTTTGGGCTGGGCTCAGACGAAAATAAATTATTTTCTTTCAAGTTCGCCTCACCTTCAGCTTCAAATATGCCATGGCACGGTTACTAAATGCTACCACGGATTTCATGTTGTATCCCAAACAGCGCGTATAGCTCTTTATCGCAAGATCGAAATCGCGGTTCTTGTAAGCCTCATTGCCACGAACTCGCTCCTCGTCCTCGAGGGATTCCCTTGACTTGCGGGGCTTAGGTTTGGGGATAGGCGTCTTCCCGTCATATGCTGACGCCGCCTTCACCGCACTCGCGGGGGTTAGGCTATTCCCCGTGCCGCCGCCAAGCATCACGCCCCGGTGAGTCTGCTCGTCCGTCGTCGGGTCGTGAGTCGACTTTTTCATGCTGTCTAAGGCCTCCTGAGGAATTTGGTAGTCCTCAGGTGAGGCATTGGTAAATCCGGTGCTGATCAATCCTCCGCTCTCCCTAATTGCCGTTGGGTCGTACGTTGTAGATTTGGGTGCACTGTTGCGCGGGGGGGGGACCTTTTTCTTCTTCTTCTTCTTTGCACGCAACTCTGCGTCCTTCTTTTTAAACTCTTTTTCCCACTTGGAGACATCAGACAAGTAAGAGGAGGTTTCCTCTGCGTTGCGTCGAATTTGTGCCTGAACCTCTAGTGACTTCTGGGCCATCGACATGTCAGGGGGGGGCATTTTATATGTTGAGGGTTAAGGTTAGGGAGGAAAAAGATGATTATGTTTAGAAAATTTGAAGTTGGGAAATGAAGTGTTGGAAAAGGTTTGGGAAATTTATAGAGAAAATTGTGGGTGGGTCTGGGGGGGAGGGGGGGGGGCGATCGATAGTGGCGCGGGGAAAAT
>Ga0115556_1002709_pt1 | contig 11643 bp, 9 predicted proteins | sample COGITO_mtgs_1104_5_FD_87282 | JGI IMG/M metagenome (GOLD analysis project Ga0115556, IMG submission 87282) | Pelagic marine microbial communities from North Sea - COGITO_mtgs_110414 | ecosystem: Environmental > Aquatic > Marine > Epipelagic | place: Germany:Helgoland, sampling site Kabeltonne... | reverse complement strand
GCGCGCCCGAAAACACTGGCTCAAGTTTCCTCAGCAACCGACAGAGTAAAACTGATGTCCCCCAAACAAACTCCCACAGGTCACATTGTTTCTTCCTCTGGCTGAAGACTCCGCCCTCTGGTGACGCCACGTGAACGAGGGATATTGACATCGATGGGCCGACGGGTAGAATTGATGTCGCCAGGGTGGGGAGAGAGGAGGTGGAAGAAGTTAGCGGGCGGGAGGCAAGGCCAGACATTGTTGAGGCAGGAATCTTCGTTTGGCGGGGTAGATCTCAGCCTCTAAACTTCGACGAGAGGTTTGATAGGCGAAGGGGGGGAGCTTTTTTGTAAGCATTTACAGCAGGGTTGTTGTCGAATTTATATAACGGACAAGAAGCTGACGCCGAAATGAAATTTTTTTTTACGTGTTTTGTGTTTTAAAAACCTTTCATGTCTACATCAATCAAAGATAGGGATGTCCCCTTCCAGGCCAATGGCAAGCGTTACTTATGTACCCCCGCCGTTACAGGAAGGTGACTTTTGACGCCGATGTTATGAAATCAAAGACTCTCTCACACACCACAACACAACGCAACTCTTCCACTAACATTACTTAACACACTTCTCTCTCCACACACTTTCCCACACCACCACCACACGCTCCTCCCCACACCACAGGTCCTCGTGCAAGGGCTGCAAGTCCAAGATCGAAAAGGGCGAGCTCCGTTTTGGCTCCTCCCAAGAAGGCGCTCAACACGGTTCCATCTTCTGGAAGTGTCTCCCCTGCATGACGGCCGTCCAGTTAGGCAACGCCCACAGTACTTACGGCAGCACCCCGGGCAATTACGTGGCGTTTCCCGGTGTGTCCCTGCTCAGCGATACCGACACCGCTCTTGTCGTGGACACGTTCTCCAAGGCGGAGGGAGTTTAATAAGGCGGAGGGAGTTTAATACGGAAGCCCCCCCCCCTACCACGCACGATAAGAACGAAAAATGTCAAAAAAAGATTTTTTCTAAACAACTTTCACACAACCCAACAGGGTCATAAAAATACTCTAAACATCAATCGATATTTTTAGTTACTCTTCTACGAAAATGCTTCCAACATTGTAGCGCAATAACAAGCCCAGCGAACAGCAAGCAAACTGAAGCAACAGCAAAATTACAGTCAACTGCTCCTCTCCCATGGGGCCCAACAATTGCAAAGTCAAATTAATGACGGTCATGTTGACGCCGGGACCGTCCTTCCCATCCTCGTGGTGGGACCTCCACTTTAATAACCTGTATTCGCCTTTGCCGCAATCGAAGTTGCTGGGGAGCATGACACCCCTCTTGGAATCAAATCTTGGAAGCCTGTGCCGAGGACAGGGCACAAATTTGAAGATCTGGGGCACACTCCAAAGAAAATTGGCGATCTGGGGCAGGAAGAATAGCAGCAAAGTTTTACTGAAATGGCCGTGAATCCCAACGCAGGCTAGTGTCATACCGGCAAAGTAGCAGTAGGTGTCTCCCACGAAAACACTACTCGGATACCAGTTAAATTTCAACAGACCTGCTGTTACACCTAAAAAGGGCAGGATTATTACAGCCGAGAAGAAGTGGTGCGGCGTAGAAAGCGAGTTGTTGGAGATTTCTAGCAGATTATGGAGCAGGACGAAACATCCGATGACGTACGACTGACCAGCCTCCAATCCATTGATCCCAGCATATATGTTAATGCAGTTTGTGGTGAAGACGGACAAAAAGCTCATGTAGACCAAATATAAGAGCCCGAGATTGACTATAGCTCCTGCAGCCTCCGTATCGACAACAACTGTAGGTATGTGAGTCACCAGCTCCCCGATCGTGGTCAATTGGTTCTCACTCATCAAAAACGACCGAAGAAACCCAGGGATTAAAATGCTAGTGGGTCCGTCATAGGCCACCAACAATGGCAAAGTCGCCAGAGTCGGGAGCAACACTTTATAACGCCAGGGCCAATCCAACACATCATCAGTAAAACCCAAAAGCACCATGAAAGTTATCGAAATCAATGAGCTGTTGAGATCAGGAAGGCGCTCCGGCAAAAATTTGCTGAAGGGGATGAGGAGAAGCAGCAGGATGGTCAAGAATACAACACCGGAAACCAGACCAAGCGACTCTGGCACCTTTACATTCTCATTCTTTGTCCCCCTTTTGCCCAGATCCTTACCAAAAAGGCCCGCCTTGAGAGGATAGTGCTTGATTCGGGGAATCAGCAAGATTGACAGCACAAAGGACAGCACGAAGGACAGCAAAAGCGGTGGCAGAAGTAGGTGCAGCTTTGGTGTCAGTGGGTATGTCACAAGAACGTAAATACAAGGGAGAAGGGGGAGAATGAGCGTGGACAAGAGCAACAACATGGTCTGCGTTGGGGGTGGGGAGGATCAAAGCCAGATCGTTGTTGAAACCCGTGTGCGTAAAGTTCTGGTTTATGGTTCACGACAATGTCAATGTCTATCTCCGCGAAGAAAAGCTACGGAATTTGCGAATATATGCGCTTATGTAATGGAAACAAGGACAACAAGTTCATCGTCCAACGTACAAACTGGTTTTTTCAAAACTCTTATCCAGCCCCAAAAACGGGATGAAGTACCGTTTTTAAGTCTTACCCACTCAACTTCAAGTCATGTCGTCTCTCTCATCATCCAACTTATCTTCCCAGAGCCCCAGTCCACCCCTCGTTATAGCTCCAGTTCAGATGAGAAGAGACTCGCAAGAGCATCTGAATGCACTACAGACGTCAATGAACTCTTTACAGCTTGATCTCGATCACACCAGTTCACTAGATCACGATGCTAACAATCCTGCTGTCCTGAATAGCTTGGATACAAATGATGAGAATGACAACACCAGCAACAATCAAATAGAGTTCAACTCCAAGTACCCCCCGAGGCCGCCTGCCCACATTTCCCACAACGACGATCGGTCTGTCCACTCTCACCAATCCCACCGATCTCACCAGTCCCACCAATCCCACCAATCCCACCAGTCCATATCATCTTCTATGCAGGACATCAAGGACATAAAATATCTCCGGCATTTGCACTCGACTGAGCAGCAATTCAAGAAGCGCTTTAACGCGCTGAAAAACATATACGAAGCCCGTATTACTCATTTGACGGCGTCAATCCAACATACCTACGACACAATCAATACAGACGAGCTGCTCCAGACGATGAGTGCAGACCCAACCACTAAGCAGTTCGTTCCCAAGGCTGTTGCAGACATAGTGCAAAACGACCTCAGCGACGAGAGAGAAAGGTTCATCCACACACTGGCCTCAAAGTCGGCGCAATTTGAAACACACATATTAACTCTCAAGCGAGAAAACAGCGACAAGAATAACGAGATAGCTGCCCTGAAGCGGGAGCTTAAGCAAGGTTAGTGAGCACTTGAACCGGATTGAGCTCAGGAGCAAGTAATACTTATACCCGGGCTACGTTCTTAAAACCCCTAACCCTGACCATCCTTTCCTCGCAATTTCTGCAGCCCACAGTGAACTACACAACAATACTAGGGACAATGATACAACCAAAAATCTTCAAAACCTGCTCAACGCTGCAAACGAGAAGCACCGTCAGCTCGCAACGGCGAACAGCAAATTACTCGACGAATTTGCAGCAGAACGTGCCGAGCTGCACAAGCAGATGGAAAACCTTTCTCACAAAGTAGACGTAGAGAACAACCTCGGCACCGACCAAAAAATCGCCATTGCCAAGCTGCAAAATGAAATAACTGAGCGAGACAAGGAAAATCGCAACCTGGAGACGAACATGCACAAACTGCAAAACGCATTGGATATCCAATCTAAAGACCTTGAGCTTGAACAGGCCCACAACGACGAGCTCTCCAACCACCTCAAGGAAATCGCGGAGAAGAACCGCAAGTACATTACCAGGAACCGCGACCTGAAATCTGAGTGTAAGCGGTTGAAAGCAGTCGCAAAAGACGTCAATACAAAGCTCATATACAGCGAAGACGACAATAATGAGCTGCGGTCGAAATTTGCGACAGTTGGAGAGCAGATGGAGGTCATGCTTGCTACCGAGTCGCAAAGCACTAGCGAGACGATCCACTCTCTGCAGAATAAACTCCAGCAGATGCGCAACAAACACGCCGACAAAATTAAAACACACAAACAACTCGAAAAATCCCTCAAGCTCGAGCTCGCAAACTCAATTGAGCAGCTCGAGAACGGTCGTCGTACAACTTCCACCCTTACTGACCAGAACTCTAAATTGACAGCTGAATTAGAAACGACTGTCGCCCGCCTCGAAGCCGCGATGACTGCCAACAAATCTTTGAAGCGCGACCTTCAGATTGAGGAAGAGAAGGAGATTATTGCCAAGAACTCCGCCGGAGACTTTTCAATATCATCCCAGCAGCAACAGCAACATTACGAGGAGCGCTTGGAAGACCGCGTTCGCGCGGCGACTATTGAAACGGAGGCAAAGACTACCGCAGCTCTCCGCGAAAAGTACGAAAAGTACGAACTTGAGGCGCAGTCGAAATACCAAGATATGGTCGCCCGGATGGAGGCTAGTTACAAAGACCTCGCGGATCTCCGGAAGGCCGAGAACGAAGCTGCTATAGAAAAGCACAAGCGTTTCGAGGCAGAGTATGTGTTGAAAACAGAGCATGCAGCAGCCGTCGAGGTAGCAGTGGCAAAAGCGAGGGAGGCGAGAGACGAGCAGAACGATATCGAGACCAAGCTTCAGATCGACCAGGTAAAGGATATGTGCGAGAACGAGCGGAAGCACGAGGTCAACATTTTACAGCAGACAGTAGACGATCACCGAACCGCGATAGAAAAATTAAATGAGCAGATCCAACAGAGTGAAGAAAACTTACAAGCAGCCAAACACGAGATTCAAGTAAAAATCGCCGAGATTCAGAGCGAGAGCGAGAACCGAAGGTTACTAGCAGACCATCTCGAAGAGGCCAATATGAACTTGGCACGGTTAGCATTGCTTATCAAAACGAGCGAGGAGGAGAAAGCAGAACTCAAACGGACGATGGATGACCTAAAAACGCAGCTGGAAAATTCCGCTGCAAGCTTAGACGAAACAACAGCCGCCAAGAGCTCTGCCGAGAACGAAGTTCAATCTCTCATAAATAAGCTTCAAGCCACAGACGGCTTATTGGCTGAGCGAGACGCGACCATCAAGAACCTCGAAATTAACAATAGCAAACTCGAAGAGCGCATCGAGAGCGGTCAGAAGCGCATCGAAGACAGGGAGGCGAGGGTAAGGAAACTAGAGGAAGAGGCTAAAAGCGTCGCCGAGATGAACATCAAGATGCGCGAGGTCGACGTTGACAGAGCGAGAGAAGATATGGTCAAGGTAACAGATTGGCAAGCAAAAATGGAAACAAGCAACCAAGAACACGCTCGGCAAATGGCCGAAAGTAGCAACAAAATCCTCTCTCTGGAAGTCGACGTTACGAAAATGCAGTCTGATATCGCCACAAAAGAAGCCAAGATCAGTGAACTCGTGGAAAAAATTAGCGACCAGAAGTCGCAGATTGATAATCTCACCCGATCTCTCGAGCAGCAATCTAGCCAGCAGCAGGTGCTCCTCAAGGAGGAGAAGACAATAGAGAAGTCGCTGAAGAAGTCATCCAAATCCATATTCGGGGTGCAGCGCGTCATGGATCGGAAACTCGTTCCCTTGAAAATTGAGCTTGACAATGCCAAAAAGTCAATCAAAGAAGAGATGGAATCATTCAGCGTTGACTTCATCAAAATAGTAAAGCAGATTCACAACAAGTGGGCCGAGACGTCCAAGGTACAGACGAGAAGGCTGTCCATGACATTTGAGAAATCCATGGCGGACATGCGCATCAACCTGGGCGCAGAGAAGGAAAAGGGTATCAGCAAAGTATTGCAGGAGGAGATCCGCAAGAGGGAGTCGGAGGTGGGGGATAAAAACGATGAGATCGAGGAGCTGAATGAGGTCATCAGGGGTCTTAGAGACAGGCTTGATTCTCAGAGGGAGGAGAACGAATTGAAGAGGGAGCGTCTCAACACGGAGGCGATGGAGCACTTGCACAACACTGACAAAATTGTCAAGGAGAAGGAAAAGCTGGAGCTGCTCAATGATCAATTGACTAAGCGGGTGAAGATCCTCGAGGAAGCTAACGGGGAGCTCAAGCTAAAATTTGAAGCTTCGCTAGATAAGGACGAGCAAGACCGTGCAAAGTTCGACCACGTGGCAGGGCGCCTCAACACATTGGTGGTGTTGCTGGAAGCAGATTTGCGGCTTGGAGGAGCTGTAGAGAGTATGCTTTTAAGCGACGACGAGAGCAAGTTTAGGGAGGGAATGAGGGAGATGCAGAACAAATGGCGCGAGGAGGTGGAAAGGGCCAAAAAGGAGATTGAGGGGCCATTACTTGACCAAATTCAAGAGCTCAAGGACACAAACCGAGGAATTGTGAGCGAGCTTGGCCTCACAGGGGAAAGCAAAAATCTTGCAGAAGCCAGGATTAAAGAGTGCGAGGTGGACATTCGAAAACTTGAAGAGCAAAACAATTTACTCAATGCTGAGGTTGATACGCTGCGTGAGAAGAGCGAGTACTGCGACGATCTCGAGAAGAGCAGGGGGGAAATAAGTATGGTTGCTGAGTTGCAAAAAATCGAAGCAGAGAGTAGGCTCACCTCGCTGACGCAGGAAGTTACCAACATCAAGCGGGCTAAGAGTGAGGAGCTCGCCGAGGCAGACCGCATTACCTCCAAGAAGTTGTTTGAGGCCGGCGAAGCGTTCCAGAAAAAGGTCAAGAAGATCAGCGACGAAAAGAATGCCGCAGTAGCAGATGTCGAAGAGCGACTGACGAAGGAACGCAGGAAGGCACGCGAGCTGAGTGAGCGAATCCACGAAATCACAATTAAGCACCACAAGGAAATCTCGGAGATGCAAATGAGAATTCACGTGCTGCAGAACAGTAGCGAGCGCAATCTCTTGAAACTGAGCAGCTTCAAGCACGAGACCGAGGAGTTTTGTGAGAAGGAGGAATCACGGGAGAGCTCAGACCACAATGCGAATAATGCTGGTGATAAGCGCAACACGAGCGTCGAGGAATTGTTGGATTAATTTGGAAGAAATTGTTGTCTTAAATTGGATAATATAATGAGCGTTTTATAGCCTAAAAATGCACGCTATTTATAATTAATTTGCTTAGTAATGCAACTTTCTGCCTAATCACGTCGGTCTAAATGTCCCCACTCATGGGTTAGTAGACGACAATCTTGAAGACAAAGATGGCAATCAGCATTGCTATCTCTACGGCAGCTGTGGTGATGTTTGTGAACCCGACTATATACCATATCGTCTCGTATGGGAAAGAGTAACTTATGAACCAGCACGTATACACGCTACCGATGAAATGGACTATGATGTGAAAGAGGTTAATCCGCGGGAAGAAAAGTGTGAAACCTCCAAGCATCCCCATGAAATCAAAGGCAAAACACACGAAGCCAGTGATCGTCGCTACTTGCATATAATGCTTCGGATCCCCTGCATTATCTTCACCGACCGCAGACGCCTGAATATTGTATTCTCGGGTGTGTGTCACCATCAATAAGGCTGCGAGATGCCCTACAGTGATAATGAAACGGAAAGGGATAAGGATGTTGTTTGTGGAGCCCATTTTCGGCGGGAGATTGGGCGGGAGGAGGCTAAGGCTTGTTACCGCGCTGGGGAGAGTTTTAATTTATGTTGATTCGGCTAAATTTCTTTTTCTATGTTTGAAAACTCCTCTCTTCTCATTTTCCATTTTTCAACTTGCAACCCAGTTCGCGCTTGTATTCTCCCCCTGTAATTTGGCAAGAGGACAGGTGAAAACCCCACAACTATGCCGTCACGGTTTAAAGAGACTCCCCCAGAAGAAATATCGTTCGAATAGCCTACACACAGAACACGACACTCTCTCTCATCTCCCTGGTCTCGTGCAACTCCGCACAACAACCCCCTCCTCCACCACAAACATATTTTTTCATTTCAACAATGCATCCAGACGATGAGAACCAAGGGACAATGAACTCCTCCCAAGTGATTGGGCTGCAAACTGCCCACAGGATTTATGAAGACCACTATCGGCAATACAAAGCAGGCACCATGGCCAAGAACAAGACGATAAAAAACACGGAGGTCATGAACGACGACGGCTCTACCACGTACATCCCTGAGCGTCACTGGGCGGAGAACGAGGAAATGCCATACCAGGAGAAGATGCGGATGCGATCACTCCCTTCCTCCTATAAGAAAGAGAGCCCCATGGTTTTAATCCCCCCCAAGAGGAGCGACATAACAGACACTACGCTGAGGGATAGGGGACAAACAGGTGAATTTGCTAATCTTCGATTCGACTCTGAAGGATATCAAAACGATGAAGTGCACAAGCACGATAAGGGGCCACTGGCAAAAGACCTTTTCTATATTAGTCCCTACATGACCTGCGAGAACTGCAACGGGCTGGTTTATGTTGACGCCGAGCGGCTCCGGTCGCTGATGAACTTGAAAGACGTGGAGGGTATTGGGAAAGGGCCCGGGTTGTTGCAGGAGCCTCTCCCCCCCTGCCCCGGCTGTGGACGGACCAACACATTTCGGATTGGTGCTGACGATTTAACGCTTCTCCTTGCCAGCAATCTCGAAGAGCTTGAACGGAGAAAGAGAGTTCAGAAGAGGATGGCAATTAAATTGCAGAAATGTTACAGGTATTATTTGCGGCGGAGGTACGGAAGGGCGCAACGCCACGCGATATTAATTCGGAGGATGCTGGAGGCGAGATGTGCTTGCGCAATCCAGGCCTGTGCCAGGGGAAGGCTAGGGAGGAGAAGGATTCAGGTTGAAAGGGCTCTAGTGGTGATAAAAAACGCCCATGAAATGCTCTTATCCAGAGCATTGCATAGCAAGGATTACCACAAGAAAGTTTTCTGGTACAAAACCAAGACGGAGACCAATATTCTTTACAAGAATTACTACATGCTGGTAGAAAGAACAGGTTTCAATCCCCCGACAAGTGTTGTAGAGGCAAACATCAAGGAGATCGCGCAGCGAATATTGGACCGAGAGGCGGAGCTAGCTACGAGGATGCAGAGCAGGTGGAGAGGCATCACCGTGCGCAAGTATCTTGGAGTTTATCGGAAGGAGGTTACCAGAGTTAGGGAGATCATGGCGGCGTGCGTGTTCACCGTTCAGAAAATGTTTCGGGGCTACCTGGGAAGGGAGCGGTGCAGGCAGCTCCGTCTGGAGTATTTTAAGAACAACCTCATGGACGAATACCAGACCTTACAATTTCAGAAGGAGGAAAAACGCTTAATCGGGAGGCAGAACGACAAGCTAAAAGCTTATTATAGTAAAGAGAGGAAGGAGGAGCGGAGCGCTAGGTTCACGGGGCTCACAAACCCCAAGCTTCACAACGGAAAGAAAATGAAGGCATTTCACGAAAGCTCTTACGGTTTCCAAGATGTTCAAGTGCTCATGGACGAATTTATGGAAGATGTCGTCGCGAGGAAGGAGAGAGACGATGATCTCGAGCAAGAAAAGAAGGACAAGGCGGAATGGATCAGGCAGGAGCAGCTTAAAGACAAAGGTCGCTATGCATATTTTGAAGACCAGGTTAAGGCAAGGAGAATCGACATCATCAAGAGGCTGACCAAGGAGCGCCCCGTGAGGTCCGTAAAAGACCTTTTGCAGAAGCACAACTCCAAGGGAATCAAATTTGAGTATCCAAAAACCTGCTATAGTGACCCCTTGGCGATATTGAAAGAGGAGATCGTACACAATAAAATTGTCCGCGACAAAGATGGCAAGAGAGTCAAACAGTACCAGGGTGATCAGCTCGAAGGAACAAAAACCCACGACCCCACAAGGAGAGGAGCCCTGACTATCGAGCTCGTGCAGGACATGAAATCGAAGGAGATAAGTGATTCTGTCGATATTATGAACGACACTCACAAACTCCTCGATTCGTTATAAGAAAGTAGATAAAATGATTTAGTTTTTCCCCCCGGGGATAAATAATAAGTTACTCGTATACAAACGCGCTGTTCTTTACACTTATTGCCACAACTAAAAAATCAATTTTTTTTCTCCTCTTTCTCCTCCTCCCCTTCATGATCATTACCCTCGCCTTCGTTCTCACTTCCCCCCTCATTTGTTACTTCTGTTGTCACGGTCATACCTGCGCTCCCCCTCCTTTCCTTCAACAGAAAGTGTTCATCTCCCAGCACTCCCCTGATTTGCAATGACCTCCTTTTGTCATTGAAGCTCTTGCTAAATTTTCTTTCAACCTTGTGCAGATCCACCAGCTTCATTGGCTTCTTTTTCCTCGTTTTCGGATCGAGTTCAACTCTAACCTCGTCCTCGTCGTCTTCATCACTATCGTCTCCTCCACTTGCCTCGCTTTCATCATCGCTGACCCCTTCCATGTGGGAATCCCGCTTTTTCTTCTTCAAGAAAGCCTCGTCGTTCCAGGGCTTTTCTCCCTCGTGCCTCACGAGAGTGCTCTTTCTTCTCCGGGAGCAAACATACCCATCGGCATCCACAGTTTTATCTTCGACGTTTTCGTGTTCTGGGGTAATAGGTCTTCCATTCGCATTGTGCCTCTTTTTCTTGTGCCCAGTTCCGTGCTGTTTTTTTCCCGCGCCAAGTTTTCTACCGCCATGCTTCGGGGTCCCAGACCCACTTCCGCCCCCAGCCTTGGTTTTCTTCGCACCTCCTTTCGAATGTTTTTCAATATTCTTGCCGCTAAAAATTGGACTCGCACTCGCACTTGTAGCAGTACTAGCAGCAGCACTTGGGAGTGGGCTTATCTCAGGCTCCTTCTCCACCTCCACTTTTTTCTCCTCCTCAATGTCCAAACTGATTTCGCTCTCGTTTCCATCGCTCATCGTGGGGCTTCCAATCCTCATACCTATGCCCCCGATAGCTCCTGGTATTTCGCTGCTAGGTATAATGGCCTTAGGGGCATTGACAAAATCTTCTTCCTCTCCGCCATCAAGAGTCCAGACCTGGCTTGCTTCATCGTCGTCGGTTCTCACGAAGCTCTGACTGAGTTTCTCCGTAAGTTCTGGGGTTTTAGGCACCAAACTCACATCAACGCCACCTTCCAAGTAACTCGGCGGCACAGCTGGAACCATTGAAGGCGTCATTGGTTTCGGGCTGGACATCAGGCCGTCGTCAATAACTACAATGCTCTCACCAGTTGGTGATTTTGGGTATTCGTCAGTGATGCTTGTGATGCTTGTGATGCTTGTGTCATTTAGACTCGCCGCGATGAGGCTAGAGTCGTCTTTGATTGCTTTCGATTCTTCTTCAACCATCTCTTTCGTCTCATCGTCGAATTGAACCACTCTCTGGTTCCCCTCCTCCTCAACCTCCTTCTCCTCACTCTTTTTCTCCTGCTCCTCCTCCTCTTTCTGAGCCTGAGCATTTTTGTCTTCTTCTACTTTAACCTCAGCCTTTTCAAAAATCTCGTGGTCAATATGATGAACAGTTTCGCGCCTAGGTGCTTGCCCAACATCTGCTTCCTTTTCCCTGGCAACCTCCTGGATATGTGAAGCGATTGCGCCTGGGCTACTTTTCGTTCTATTTCTCATCATGACTGCAGAATCGAAATCCGTCTCCTCGAAGTCTTCCTCCTCT
>Ga0115556_1002708_pt1 | contig 11645 bp, 11 predicted proteins | sample COGITO_mtgs_1104_5_FD_87282 | JGI IMG/M metagenome (GOLD analysis project Ga0115556, IMG submission 87282) | Pelagic marine microbial communities from North Sea - COGITO_mtgs_110414 | ecosystem: Environmental > Aquatic > Marine > Epipelagic | place: Germany:Helgoland, sampling site Kabeltonne... | reverse complement strand
TTGCATTGCATTGCATTGCATTGCATTGCATTGCATTGCATTGCATTGCATTGCATTGCATTGCATTGCATTGCATTGCATTGCATTGCATTGCATTGCATTGCATTGCATTGCATTGCATTGTGTGTGAGTGTGAGGGTGTGGGATTGCGAGGTATACGAGAGGGTCAGTAGCGACAAAATTGTACGACAAAAGTGTAAGACAAATTAAAGCAGCCCGCGTCACACCTCGACGAAGTAGTTCCATCGAGCTGTTCTGTATCCTCTCAAGCGAAAACGTATTTTTGCCACAGAAAGATACCTTGATTTCATTTCAAGCAATCCCAGATGATATCCTCAAAATGACAGCCACGAGGCACAACTTCCAGGGACAATCAAGCGCGCGCGTACCATAACTTATATGAAAATCGTTCAAAGCAGTCTCGACCAGGGCGGCACCGGAAAATAGACGGGGAGTCGTCACAGCAATGGAGTGGGGGGAAGTCTTTTTTGAAAGTAAGAAACGACCAACACGCGGCCTGATCATATTGCGAATCATATTAGCGCACTTTGAAGATCGTTAAATCGACAAGGGGAGAGAAGATCAATATTTTTGTTTTTCACTTGCACGACTTCATCCCGTCTTTTAGTGCATCTGTTGTGGTGGTTTATTAATTTTTTGCGGCGGTCTACCCAACATACAAACAATAAACTATGAAAATCCTGTTTGCGCAGAACACCAGAAATTGAGTGTTGACACAAAATCGTTCCCAAGCAACTTCCCCCCTTTATTTGCCTCCTGCGATGGCTGAGGCACCTGGACTGATCACGAAAATCCCATCGTCGTCGGTGAACCAGATCTGTAGTGGCCAAGTTATTGTCTCCTTGTCATCTTGTGTGAAGGAGCTGCTTGAGAATTCACTTGACAGCAACCCGACATCAATAACAATCAAACTGCACAATTCTGGTGCCAATCTTGTGGAAGTTATCGACGATGGGTGCGGAATAAAAAAAGCCGACCGTCCTCTCGTCTGCGCCAAACATGCGACGAGCAAGCTCACATCTTTTGACGATCTTTATGACGACTCAATAGTCAACAAATTTGGATTCAGGGGCGAGGCATTGTTTTCCCTCGCCAACGTTAGCGAAGAGGTTACAGTGACAACGAAGGTGGACGGGGAGAGTGTAGCAGAAAAGCTCTTCTACGGCAATAACGGCAGTCTAAAGGAAGATTGCACAACTCAAGTTGCCCGGAAGCGAGGCACCACTGTGGCTATCAAAAACCTATTCCACGCTTTGCCTGTGCGCCGGACCGATTTACTTCGGCGTCTAAAATCTCAGCGCTCGGCACTCTTCAAGATGTTACAGGCCTACGCATTGGTGTGTGTCGGTATCAAGTTCACAGTCACTGACAGCGCAGGTGGAGGAGGGAAGAAGGGCGGCAACAGCGTGCAGACTGTCAAACTCGCGACAGGGATGAGCAAATCACTGAACCAGCTCGTTAGTAGCGTGCTAGGCTCTAAATTTCACGAAGGATTAGCTGATTTCTCAGTCGATATAGGGGACTTGGTTCGCGAGCTTGGGAAGAAGGACGGGAAAAATAATCTTGACAGCTCCGAAAAGTTTTCTATCACCGGGCTAATCTCCAAGCCCCCCATTGGCAGTGCAAAGACGAGCTCCGCACGAGATCTGCAGTTCTACAGCGTCAACGGCCGCCCGGTGGACATCCCCAAGTTTAGCCGTTCCATCTCTGAGGTTTGGCGAGGATTCGACAATAGTGGGAAAAAGCCCGCCTGCGTATTGAACCTGGTTTTACCGAATTCCATGTTCGACATTAATCTAAGCCCCGACAAGCGAGAGGTATTTTTGTCGGAAGAGAGCTCCTTGATCGAACTGCTTTGCGCCAAGCTCACCGAGTTTTGGTCTACCGAGGACAGAACTTTTGTTAGCAACGAGGTCCAGGAAATGTCGGAGAAAAGCATCGAGAAGAGCAGGTCGAGTGGTGGTGGTTATGGTGGCAGTAGTAGTAGTGGGAGGAGTGCTAGTGCTGCTAGTCTTAGTGAGACGGGCAATAGCAATAGTAGAGCGGTAGCACCCGTGTCAGCTCCGGTTCCGGCTCCGGTCTCGGCTCTGGCTAAACCCCCATCCCCAGCACCAGCACCAGCACCAAAACCAGTAACAACAATCCAAACGCAGCCGACCCTCGTTCAAGGTTACTCACGTACGAACAAAACAGTAACGCAAACAATCAATCGCTCCACCCAGCGCCAGAACCAGCAAACAAGCCCAAAAACTGATTCTGAAATTACCCCTGCCATGACCGCCGCTGCCACGACCACTGCTGCAGAGGCGAGGAAGAAAAACTCCGACGCAAGTAGGCTCGAGTTCACAGAAGTCGTGAAGAACTTCAACAAAAGAGGGAAGGAGTCTGAGGAGGAGGAACTTGCCGTCATTTTGAAGAAGCCGAGGACAACGGCAGCACCAAGTATCAGCGTAGGTAGTGGGCGCGGAAAGGGCAACAGCGCCCCTGCACAGAGCACCACAAGTGACTCCAGGACAAAACCAGCACCAAGGAAGGAAAGGTTCGCTTATTACGAGGAGATTTTAGCGAAAAAGAAGAGAGGAGACGACGACGACGACGACGACGACGACGACGACGACGACGACGACGACGACGATGAAAGTGACGAAGAAGAACACGACGCCAAGGGCAAAAACAAGATGGAAGTCGACACCAACACGAAGGCACCGCGCCCCCTCCCCTCCGAGGATACCAGAGGAACCTCGGACTTCTCCATGTCTCTCTCATCGTCGTCGCAAAATTCGAAAGAATTATCACAGGAATCGGCCTCATCAACGGAGCTATCGAATAAGTCTCTAGCATCTTTGCGGAGCGATTCAACAACCCCAAAGGAGGAGACCTCATTTACAGGATGGGGAAGTACTGAGGAGGTTCTGGAAAGTTATGGGAAGGCTGTCGAGAGGAGCAGGGCCAGGAGGGTAATAATCGAGAAATGGGAAGAAGAAAACACAAGCAAGGCAGGATCAACTTCGACGAATGTCGCCGAAGACGGAAAGAAGAAGAAGAAGAAGGGGAAAGAGAAGATCAACCTCCAGAAGTCCGATTTCTTATCCATGGAGGTAATCGGACAGTTCAATTTAGGCTTTATACTCGCCAGATGCAAGAACAACCAGCTGTGGATCTTGGATCAACACGCATGCGACGAGATTGTCAATTTCGAGAGGTTGGTAAGGGACACCAAGATCCACGAACAAAAGTTGATGAAAGAATTGAGGCTGGAGCTGAGTGCAACAGAAGAAGATTGTGTCGTCGAAAACATGGATATTTTTGAGGCGAACGGTTTCCGCTTCATTTACGATTCCTCTAAACCGCCGAGGCACAGACTCTGCTTGACTGCGCTCCCACACTCTGGCAGCGGCGGGGATGGTAGGACCGCCGTGACTTTCGGGCCAAGCGATGTCAGCGTTCTGTGCAGCATGCTCGGGAATGATGGGGTCGGAGGCGGTGCCGCAGGCAGTGGAACCGGCGCTGATGGTAGCGGGATTTACGGCAACAACGCTGTAAGGCGACATGCGGGTGGTGGCGGAGGTGGCGGTGGTGGCAACAAGCAGATCACGAGGTTACCCAAGGCTGTGGCAATGTTTGCCAGCAGGGCCTGCAGACACAGCATAATGATCGGAACAAGTTTGAGCGAGGCGCAAATGATTGGAGTAGTGAGGAAGATGCACGAGGTCGAGCAACCTTGGAATTGTCCTCATGGTAGACCCACCATGAGGCATGTAGTAGGTTTGTTGGGTAATCTGGTCGAAGACTTAGAATATGAAGTGGAGGATGAGGATGATTTCGACTGAACACACGCTTAGCTTAGCGCTATCGTTTTGTTATACAAAATTGCTATCGCAACTTGAAAAAAAGGCCAAGCCGATGTCTTCACAAGAAACGCAAGCAAGTAATTACAAATGCACATTTTTACATTCACTTTTTCCCATCTCGAGCATCGGCCATCCTATCAATTTCCAAAAATCTGGCCTCAAAATCGGCAGGAAACCACTTCATCGAAGATATACCGACCATGATGTCGACAGTTTTCTTCGTTCGCCACAATACATTTTCCTGCACGTAGGGCACATTGTGCTTCTTACATAACGCTCGGACTAGGGGAGCAGATTTCTGGTAGCTGAGCATAGACAAATTGGGCCAAAGGTGGTGCTCAATCTGATAGTTGAGCCAACCGTGCATGAAATCGATGGTATCAGTGCCCATATCGAAGTCAACCGAAGCGAGCACTTGGCGGAGGAAGAACGACCCGCTGAAGGGCTTGCACCCGTCGCGGAATCGATACATGTCGTCGCCTGCGTGGTTCGTGACGATAGCAACGAAGGCGTGGACGTTCGTGAATATTTCAGCGACAAAGAGGTTCCTCACCGCGATCCAGTACGCATCCTTGGATGCTGCGAACATCCACGGCAACGGCATGACAAAGAAGTGCAGGAGCAGGTAGGGCCCGATGACGACAAGGATAAACTCGGATATCGAGTAGAACGGGTTGGTACTCGTGAGAAGCGTTTTGACAGTCACAGCGTCGGTGGGATTGACTCCTTCGGGAATCGGCTGTCCATGGCGACGCATGCGCGCCAACTTCAGCTCCTTGTAAGTGTTGGGGGCATAGTACTGCCACTTCCAATTCGTCATGTTGATGAGCACAATCACATACTTGAGGACCAGGGGAATGTTTGCCTCCCGAACATCCTTGAGGTTGTTTTCAACTAGGTCGGGGTCGTCTAGCTCCGAGAGACAGTAGTGGTGGCGGTTGTTGTGCTCCACATTCCAAGCCTCCGGCATCATCCAATCGAACCAGTCGCAGATGCGGTTCCAAAGACCTCCTACAGCAAACTTGAAGCGGTTCCAGCGTCCTTTGTTGGGGTGACACTTGTCGTAACCGCCGTGGCAAGTATGATGGGCAATCATCGTCCACCGGCTGAATGTCCAAGTGCTGAGACAAACAGCACTGAACAGACCAATTCCCCAACCCTCAAATCCCATGGTGAAAAGGCCAGCAAACGCAAAGAGGTTGCTCCACATTACGATCTTGTTCAGGTGGGCGACATCAGCAGGGCCTTGCTGCGCTTCGAGTTCCTTTCCTAGAGCCTTGACGTCCGACCGGAAGCCCTCGAGGTCAAAATCCTTGAGCCACTCGTCCCCTTGGGCCAGGCCATGCTTGGAGGAATCATATTCTTGCTGTTTGTTTGTCGCCGGTTTCGAGGACGAAGGCTGCTTCTGCTTTGTGTTTGGGGGGTTTGTGACACTTATGCACATGGTCAAGAGATTTCAGAGAATGCTATTTGATGCTTGCTGTTTCAGTTGAAACAGCAAGCAAGCAAGGGTTGGGGGGTTGGTTTTTGGTTTTCAGCAAACACCAGCGATGACGATGCAAGGGGGAGCGAAGAAGGGAGAGTGTCAGTGAAAGTAAATGGCCGTTAAACCCCGCTCGAGACGACTCTTAACTATATCATTCGCGATTATCCCATGGAGAACCGCTTCAGCGAAGAATTGTGGACGCGACCAGTGCCACGAGTAAGGACAAGAAGAACCAGGTGGCGGCCAAAATCGAAAAGAACAAAGGAAAAAAATGCAAAATTAACACACTTGCGGTTCGGAATATAGTTTTTTGACGCACCGAGTAAACTTTGGTTTACTGTTTTTTGGATGAAGGTCTGCAAATACTGAATGCAGCATGCAGCAGATACTCTCGGAAATGAGACTTTGCAACACGTGCTAAACCTCAAAAATTGTGAGATTTTTAACGCCAAAACGACGGATATTTTTCTGCAAAGCTACTTTGACCACATTCCTGGAGTATTTCGTTAAAATCGAAAAGACCACCACACAATCCTGCGCTACCTAAGATCGTACTGACAAAATGGCACGTGGGGCAGCTGCTAAGCAAGCAAAGAAGGCAGAGAAGGCGGAAAAGCGCAAGAATGAAGCCAAAATGAGTTACGAGGACGTCGTCAACGGCGGAAAGAAGGAGGAGTATACTGGGGAGGTGATTGATATGTTCGGCAGCGGAGGAGGTGAAAAGGAGGAAGAGTTCAAAGAGCATGACTTTGGCTTCAACGGAGGGGTGAAGTCGTCGTCGTGTTGCGGTGGTGGGGACGTCGATGAAAAGATCAGCAAGGGCAGGAAGAAACGCCAAGAAGAGAAGGAGTCCGAGGGTGGCTATTTTGGGGAGATCAAGCTCCTTCCACTTATTTTCCTCGCACTCTTGTGCGGTGGCCCTGTCCTCACCGGTATGTTCTACGCTGCAGACCACCTTAAACCGATGCTCGGCAAGATGAAAATTGGGAACAATTTGGGCTATCGACTTGGCCTCGGGTCGACACCCCAATTGCGTGTTATTAGCTTCTATGAAAAGCACGCTCCCGAGAAGGTTAATGAGGTCAACAGTATCATGTCAAAATGTGAGTATTATGCGTCATTTTTTCCTCTTTCTTTTGTTCCTTCAGGCAATTAAAACTAACCCTCTTCTCATCTGTCTGTGACCTCTTTTGCGACGGCAGATTATGGTGAATATGACGCCATGATTAAGAAGCTCGAGCGAAAGTACCATGATTATGGCTATTTCATTGGCTGGGAAAAAGACGCGGCGCCAAGCACTCTAGCCTGGAAGAAGATCGATGAAACCTACACGTGGGTCAACAAGGAGTTCAGGAAGCATGCCCCGCGACCTGTTCGCACTGCCGTCTCTAACGCCTATTACAACGGGCAGTATGTCATCAAGCGTGGCCGGAAGATATGGAAGAAGTACCTCGCACCTCATCTCGGCGTCCCAACAGCTGCCGAGGCGGAGGCTCAGAAAAGAAAGGACCGCAAGGAAGGCGGCAGCCGCAAGAAAAAGAAGAAGGGGGGGAAGCATGCTTACCGCGACGAGGAGGAGATGTGAGTCTGTGTTGTGTTGTGTTGTGTGTGTGTGTGGTGTTACCAAGTAATAAGAAAATGAACGATAAAAAAGGGAGCATTTTCGTTTTTCGTAAATAAAAGTCTTTCCCTCCTTCCTACTACTGTATTTACTCGCCAATTATCTGCCGAACTTCGCTTTCGACAGAGCTAGCCTCGCCTTCCAACCAACTAAGTGTCTCGTAATGAGCATTCATTATTCCAACTATCTCCCCTAGCACTCCACCTTGCTGCTGCTGTTCCTGTGCAGCATTAAGATCTCTAACAATTTCGTCCAATGCACCGCTGATAGCAGTCAGCCTGTGGTCTATCGTGAGAGCAGTCTGAAAAGCCTGCTCGCGCTGCGCGTCGGCATCGTTAGGCGAAGCGTTCTGCGGATGGCTAAAAACCGCGTCGATGTTCTGTTCTATGAGCTCGAGGGAGTGGACCAGATCATTCTGGTAGGCATTCACGCTGCCGAGCGTCTGCTCGACATCGTGCTCTTGCAACAGAAGCTTCGACACATTGTCTGACAATTCCAAGATATTTCGCGTGCTATCGCGCAAGACGGAATCCCACCCTGCCACACGCTTCGCCTCGTTCGTGAAGGCGATGGCATCCTTATTCAGCTGGGTTGTCCACATATTAATTATTTCCTCGATGGTCTTGTTCTGATAGTGAGCGGGGGGGGGAGGGGGAGCTCCATTTGCGTTGGATGCTGTTGTTGTTGTTGTTGTCGCTGTTATTGTCGTTGTCGTTGTCGGCGTTGCTGCTGCTCCTGCTGTTGTTGCTGTTGAAGCCGCTGGTGTGGTTGCGGTGGTATCATCAGCCTTCTTCTCAGCAGGGGCTGGCGTTGTCGCTGCCCCAAAGCCAAATGCAGGCGCTGCCGCAGGCGCAGGTGCAGCCGCAGCCGATGGCTTCTCTTCTTTCTTGTCTCCAGCTGCTGGCGCTGCTCCTCCAAATGAAAATCCACCCGCCGCAGCGGCAGGGGCAGGGGCAGGGGCTGGATTGGACGAAGGCGCTTCCGCAGCCTTCGTCTCGGCCTTAGCACCGGCACCGAAGCCAAAGGCGGGTGCTGCCGCAGGTGCATTGTCGTCCTTTTTCTCAGCAGGCGCTGCTCCTCCAAATCCAAATCCACCGCCACCGCCACCGGCACCAAACCCGAAAGCAGGGGCGGCAGCAGGCTTGTCGTCCTTCTTCGCATCTGCAGCAGGCGCAGCTCCAAAACTGAAAGACGGCGCACCTGCAGGTGCAGGCGCAGGCGCAGACGCAGCAGGCTTGTCGTCTTTTTTAGCATCAGCTGTGGAAGCTGCACCTGCACCAAAGGAAAAGCCGCCAGCAGCAGGAGCAGGTGCCGGTGCAGGTGCGGCACTTTCCGCGGCGGGAGCTCCCCCAAAGGAAAATCCAACTGCAGCAGGCGCAGAGGCGGCCGGTGCTGGTGCAGGGGTCGATGCTGCACCTCCGAAAGAAAACCCCCCGCCGCCGCCAGCTGGTGCAGGTGCAGGTGCAGGGGCAGGGGCAGGGGCAGGAGAACCGAAGCTGAAACCTCCGGACGCCGGGGCTGGAGCTGGAGCCGGAGAGCCTGAAGATGCCCCCCCGAAGGAGAAGGTCGGTGCCGCCCCGCCCCCACTAGGAGCAGCTGCGGGAGCTCCACCAAAGTTGAAAGCCATCACAACTCGACTTCTGAGTTAGCCAGTGACTGGAAAGAGTGAGGTGACCAGGAGAAGATGAAAAATTCAGAGGGTATCAAAACCTTCACTCCCAAAACTGGTGCGGACTTCAGGACGCTGCACGTCCTCGCCTTCAGATCTCATTCTTCACCAAGAATTCGTCTTTTTTTGCAATATTCAACCACCGCCTCTCTCTGAAAAAAGGATTTCAGTTGACAGAAAGAAAATAACTGTATTCTTCCTGTTCCAGTGCTTTCATTCGCCACATCACGGCAAAGGTCGATCACTCTCTCCGTTCAACTCTCTAGAAGATCCAACATCCCTTCTGCCAAGATCATGGCCGGGAAATGCGTTATCATCGTCTTAATCCTCGCGAGCGTTTCCCCCGCTGCGCAAACGTTTTCAATGACCCCAAATAGCCCCGCAAGAGGCAGCACTATGAGCCCCACGCTAAGTCGACCTTCAATAACTGCAACAATGACGAATCATCCTACTGTAACAGCGACAGAGACACCAAGAATAAGCCAGAAGCTAGCCGCGACATCGACGTCGAAGAGAGCTTCGACATCTCTTAATGCCCTCCCTTTGACACTCATTCCTGGGGGCATCACTGCCGGTTCTCTCCACGCCATCAGCGGTCCTGACCACCTGGCAGCGCTTCTCCCGAAGTGCGTCGGGCAGAGATGGTGGCGGGCGGTTCGTATCGGCTGCTACTGGGGTCTTGGACACGGAATTTCTGCGGCTATTGTGGGAATTGGTGCCTTCGCCGTCAAGCGCCGTGCCAAGACATTTCTCCCTGCAGCTCTAATTTCTTCTGCCGAGTTGATCACGAGTCTCGCAGTGGGTTTATCCCTCGTTTTAATCGGCGTCATCGGGATTCGAGAAGCTAGAGAGTGGGAAGAGGAGATCAAGTTTGCGACGACAAGCGTCTCATCGGCTGTCGCCGAGCCCCCCACTGAATTGGCAAAGCTTCGCAAGCGTGGCGTTTTATTCAATGGCCTACTCCACGGCTTTAGTTGGGACGGCGCGCCGAGCTTAGCAGGAGCTCTCGCAGTAACTACATGGCGGAGCAACATCCTCTTTCTAATATCGTACGGGATAGGGACAATTTTAACCATGGGAGTGACGACGATGATAATTGGTGAGGGAACGAACAAAGTGGGAGTCAAGACCAACCGCCCCGATTTGCCTCAGAAATTGTCTCTTTGGTCTTCGTGGCTGGCGATAGTCATCGGAGTGGTTTGGACTGGTTGGGGTTTGAAGTAAAATGCATTATTTGCTTGTTGAAGAAGAAGAATATTTTTTACCCTAGCACAATTGATTGTTTTGACACACTTGTTGTTGTTTGTACCTTGTCACGAATTAATTTCTTAGCAGCATCACGCAGTTTCATAAAATCTTCACTTCCATTTAAGTTTGGTTTCCCTCATTATTGCGCGCTTATCTTATCGCCTCATCGCTCGCTCACAGGGAGTCCGCCACTCCACCCCTCCTGTTCCCTTGCTTCTTTGCTATTTCGTTTTGGAATTTCTTCCTGTCGTTGAGCATCTTCTGCATTTCCGTGTCCTGGAAGATGCTTTTGAGAGCTGGGGTGTTGGCAGTATCGAGTGTGCCATCAAGCAGCATGCGGCGAGCCTCCTCAATTTTTTCCGCCCCGGCCAGGTCAGTGTCCCATTCCTCAAGTTCCCTGACGATCTCGTTGAACGCAGCTTCCATCTTCTCTGGGTTCGACATCATTTCGACAATCGATTCAGTCGTCTCCTTGATCTGCTGCATCATCTCCGGAGAGGACATCATCTTGTCCATTTCGCGAGCTTGGTTCTTGATATCTTTGATCATCTTCTTAGGGTTCTTCTCCCATTCCTCGAGCTGCTCCTCCTCTACCAGTCCGCTCTCGCGCATCGTATTTACAAACTGGGTGACACAAAAAAAATGTGGGTGGGTGGGTGGAGTGGAGTGGAGTGTAGTGGGTGGAGTGTAGTGGGTGGAGTGTGGTGGGTGGAGTGGGTGGAATGGTGAGCTTGTTTTGTTTGTTCTGTGCGATTTTATCAAGATTTTATCCAGATTCAATGAGACAGAAAAAGCATCGAACTTCGCGTTGGCATCGCTCTCGGCAATGGGTCGATGCCCAGGGTACACACAGTCAATGAGTTCAACGATGGGCTCCAGTTTGCCCCTGTTGCCCCTCACTGCTCTGACACACAACCACAGCTCTCACACTGGCTCAAGACAATTCTCACCTCCTTCAACTCGTCACGGCTCATTCCCTCAATTTCCTTGATTTGCTGTTCGAACATGTCCTTCATGCTATCCATAACACCATTAGCGCCCCCCATTTTCTCAAACTCGTCCATGACAGATTCAACATCAAAATCACCCATCAAATCCCCAAGACCAGAGAGGTCACCCAAGCCGGAGAGGTCACCTAGGCCTTCCATCTCTTTCATCGCCTGCTCAAGAGCATCCGGATTTGCCACTAGCTCTTGCACCATGGCTTCGATTTGAGTCGGGTCAATGTTGAGCTCATCCATCATCTCCGCTGTTACACCAAACTGCTCCGCCATCTTCATGATATCATCCATCGAAGGCATCTCAGAGCCACCAGGGACTCCGCCGGTCCGGGGGGCAGTAGTAGACCTCCTAGCACCGCGTCCTGTGTCCTGCCTCGTCGCACGTCGTCCCCCTCGGTCGTCATTCTTGGCAGCCTCACGCTGCTGCCTCTCAAACCCAGTCAACGGACGGTCGTCATCCTTCTTCTTGCGATTCAAAAGCCCAAACTGCGCATCAACAGGAAGGGAGAGGAACGAGACGAGAAGTAAAAGGGTCACCCCCCCTAGGATAATCATTCTATGGATGGATGTTTGGGCAAGCAACAAAAGGGACGGAGGCAGGTACGGTTGCTCTCGCGCGTTTCTCGTCTGAGTGTTTATATGTGATAGTGTGACAACGGGTGTGATTAAACGATATAAATTCAGAGAAATTCAGATGAAATTGAGAGCAAAGTCGAAGTCTGGAAATAAGTGAAAAAGCGACACGATA
>Ga0115556_1002700_pt1 | contig 11666 bp, 10 predicted proteins | sample COGITO_mtgs_1104_5_FD_87282 | JGI IMG/M metagenome (GOLD analysis project Ga0115556, IMG submission 87282) | Pelagic marine microbial communities from North Sea - COGITO_mtgs_110414 | ecosystem: Environmental > Aquatic > Marine > Epipelagic | place: Germany:Helgoland, sampling site Kabeltonne... | reverse complement strand
TTGATGGTTGTATCGCGATGGCCGCGCTCGACTTATTATTTTTGTGCTACAGTAGATAACGGTAACCATCCATAATGACTATAGTTGTGAGTTTTGCAATGCCCCTTGAAAAAATCTCACAACAACAAAGTTTACACAATATTATTTTAAGCCATCCAACAACACAATTAATTAAGCATCATCTGCATCCTCAAGATGCAGAGCTTCACTCTCCCTTGGCGGCAAATGTTCTCCCCCTTGAGCGATAGCTAAACCATCGCTATCAGCACCGACGTTGATGTTCTTTACCTTCTCCATGAATTGTTTCTCACTTTCTTCAAAGTCGCTGGTGTAACTGCTGGCAATTGCGTCAACTTGGCTACGCAGACCAGCAAGCGACTCTTTGCTGATCCCCTGATGCTGTGCCTTCCCCTGTGCCCACTGACCACCGCTAACGCCGCCACTGCCATACGCCGTGTTACTTATATTGAGGCCCTGCCAGGTACTCCTTCCTCCGCTTGTCCCAGCAATTGTAATGGCGCTATTCAGTTTCATGTTGAGCTGGCGATTAGATGCCTGGTCCCTGATCAGGGTCATTCGCTCGTGACTCATGCTCAGCCGCTCGCTCTCCATCTTCTTCCGCTCTTCATTCAATGCCTCCCTCTCGGCGTCTACTTGATTTTTTGCGGCAAGTGCAGCCCTACCAGAATTTATTCCCTCCTCCTTCACACTGGCCGCCTTGGCCATCATCCTCTCCGCCTCTTTCCCCTTCTCCTCAACTGCCTTTCCCAACTTGTGCAGTTCCCTCCCTTTCCTATCGAGCTTCTCCGTATCCTCGTCGATTTCTTTTCGCAGCTTTTGGATCTCGATTCGTGCGGTCTCCGCTGCGACAAGCTCGCCTCGAGCGGTTGCTTGCCTCTGCTCAAAAAGTCCAACGTCACGAGCCAAGGCTGACCTCGCATTGTTGAGTTTCTCCTCTTCGCTCTTCAATTCGGCGATCTGAGCCTCCGCAGCCCTGCTCGCTTCGTCTTTGAGTCTTTTGAGTTCAATTCGTTCTCTTTTCATGACTGACATTTCCCGGTCGATCTCTTCTCTCCTCCTCGCCAGCTCCTCCTCCCCTCTTCTCTTTTCATTTTCGTAAGCAGCCCATCTTTCCCCTATGGCGGCCCGCTCCTCGCGCGCCGACTCCTGGAAAGACTTCCGCTCAGCAACGAGAGCCGTCTGCAAGCTCTCCAACCTGGAATGCTCCGACCTTAGACGTTCCCTCTCGTCGACATTCTGGTTCCTCAGGGATCTCATGACATCTTCCACACCGCTGATGCTCCCCTGCAGCCTAACGGCCTGTGCCTCGGCCCTCTCGACGCTCTCTTTGGCACTGCTCTCCATTTCGCTGATTAGCCTCTCACGAGCTTCCATCTGCGACTCCCTGCCAGCGTCCATCATCACTTTGCTCTTCCTCATTTCTGTCTCAAGCAACTTGAGCGTCCCAGATGAATGTTTAATCTGGCTAGCCAGCTTGTCTAAGAAGTCCGCCTCCGCAGTCCGTTGTTTTACCTCAGCCAACTCACCCAAGTGCATCGCCTTCAACCGGGCGAGGGCCTCTTCGTGGCTTTTTCGAGCGTCGGCATCATCCTGGGCATGTTGTTTTCTTCGCGTGCAGAAGCAGAAGGGGAAACAAAAAGATGTCGAAGATTGGTCGTCAGTGTTGGTCTGTTAATATAACCTACGCTGCAGCCAGCATAGTCTGCGCACTCACCTTAACTCCTCCATCTCTTCCCCCGCTTTCCTCCGCAATTCAGCAGTTTCCTCCATGTTCTTCAACCTTTCCTCTGCTCGTGAAATCGACTCCCGCTTGGCCTTATCCTCTCCATCGCGTATACTGGCGGACAGTCTTGAAATCTCTGACGTTTTCTCTGCCAGTTTCGCCTCAGCAGACTCACGGTGCGACTGTTCCGTAGCTAATAGCCCGCGTGTGTCCGAGAGTTGCTTCTCAAGAGAAGAGACATCGACACTTCCGCTTCCGCTTCCGCTTCCGCTTCCGGTGATGTTGCTGCGGTCTCGAATGCGGGAACCCGACGGCTGGGGGGAAGACGCGTTGGCGCGGGGAGACTCGGACCGAGGTATGGGCGATTTTGAGCGCTTTTTGGTGCCTGCACCGGGGTTACGGCCAGATCGCTGCTGCTGCTGCTGCTGCTGCTGCTGCTTGGAAGTCTTGCCACTGCTCCGAATCGAGCTGCTGCCCTTACTGTTCAGTGTATCCACATCACTGTCACTTGAGGAACTACTGTCATCACTGCCATTGTCGAACTTTCCTTCAAGGTGACTTAAATTTGGAACCCCTCCCGCTTGGTGCGTGTGCCGCCGTCGGTTTGCCCCAAACGGTTGAGATTCCGGGAGAGAGGTGCGTCGAACGCGGGTGCGGTCACCAACATGAGGGGTGTATCCCGTCTGCCGTGAGGGGGGGGACCGGCTACTACTAGAAGGAATTGCTGTTGTCGATGTCGTCGCCGTTGATAGTGACGACGTAGCAGTTTTACTGCTTGCAGCATTGCTGATTGATTTGAGCCCAGAAGACTCTGGAGATCTAGAGGAAGGCAGCATAGCATCAAGATCGAAGGAGTCATCCTTCGTATTCTTGTCGGGCGAAGCCATCGATGACATTGCATCATTGGAATCCTCTAGGCCGAGATCGTTGGCCAATGATCTGTTGTTGCTTTTATTGCTTGGTATAGGGGCATCCAAGAGGGCAGACATGGTCTGCCTAGAGGAAGGTGATGCGCCTCCCGAAGAGGATGACGACGGTTTGAGGAGAGAGGGTGCATTCGCGAGGGAAGACATATAACTTCCTTTACTCGGTCGGTGGTGCAAATATAGGTTCTGATGCAAACGACGGAGAGAGCACAAGGGGGGGGAGAAACAAACAGAACGGAAACAGAAGAGATTGGCGAAATAGAAGGATAGAACTAGCTTGAGAGGCTCGTTTTAATAATTGACCATCCCCTGGCTTAACAACAGTTGACTTTTAGGATGAACGGAGTTCAAAAAGTTCAAAAAAATAGAAGGAAAACTTACCCTTGTATAAACTAGAAATTTACCCATTCTGCTAATTACTGATTAGACATGGGGCGAAATGAAATCCGACGCAGCATCCTAGCCGACAATAAACGGTCCCAAAGGACTGTCACACTCCCTCCCCCTGATCTACTAAAACTCGAATCGCTCCTCCACTCCAAGATCACTTCCAAGTATTCAAATGTCTTCAGTGGCCTAAAGAAAGCAATCGCGTCCTTTGATCTTGATCGCTCCGGGAGTCTGGAACTCGGAGAGTTCGGAAGAATGATTGGGGGTTTCATAAATGGTGTCAAGGAAGAAGATGTGTTGAGTTTGTGCAGGATGTATGACTATGAGCAGAAGGGAGCTGTAAGAAACAAGGACTTTCTGGATAGGATGCTACGAGATGATGTTGGTGAAAGGATTCCAGTAGAATACGAGCGGATCCTGCTTAGATTACAAGAGGAGAAAGAAAACAAGGTGCTTGGGGAAGAGAGAGAGCTCCCACCACCTCCCCCTCCAAGGCCTGTCAGCGAGCTTGCTATGACTGGGGACGTGTCCAACCGGCTGAAAAAATTTAGATCTTCCGTTAAGAACCTCATCGCTAGCAAAGCGCCGGCCGCTCGTCGGAGAATGAAGGTCGGGGAGAGGATGACACAACATAGCAGTAGCATTGACAGTGATTTGGTGAGTGACTTTGGTAGGAGCAAGCTCAGGGAATTATTCAGCAAGGTCGGCGGTTGGGAGGGTGGGAATTTGGGGTTAGAGGCGTGGTCGAAGGTATTTCAATTCATCACTAGAAGCCCGACGCAGCCTAGTTTGCATCCAGACGATCTCAAAGCCCTTCATGACACTCACGGGGGTGGAAATGTGGAGCAATTCATCGACAGCTTGTTCCCCCCAAAGGTCAGCGCCACCGAAATGATGAGGAGAGTACCCGGAGGGGACTATAAACTGAGCAATGACTGTGATGTAGGCAACCAGGAGGTTGGAAGGTATGCCTTTGATCCTGATGGAGAGGGAGAGAGGAGGGTCCTCAAGCCAACCGAGATCTCCGTCCCCAAGAGAATTAACTACCGTTACAGTCGGACGCCCGTGGCCCCGCCGACTTCATTCGATGTGAATACCGTGAGTATGAGCGGAAGGCTTCCCCGGGCTGATTTGGAGCTGTCCCACGTTCAGGGTTTCAGGGGTGACTGCGATGCCCGTAATTTGTATGCAACAAAAACAGGAGCTAGTGACGGAGGACCTCTCCTCGTCTTTACCCTCGCTGCCCTTGCCGTCGTATACGATTATCGTGCTGAGGGGCAGACATTCTTTAGGGGACACGACGACGACATCACTTGTCTGAGCGTTTTCGAGCCCGATGCCCGGGCGCATGTCAACGGCGTAAGGCAGATACGGGCCGCAACAGGGCAGATGGGGCATACGCCTTACGTGTGTATTTGGGAAGTTCACAACGTTACAGAGCTGTATAGACTTGGGTTGAACATTTTTGAGCGAAGCGTATGTGGTGTCAGCTTCAGTTACGACGGAAAACACGTTGCGGCGATCGGCATGGACGACAATCACCAGATATGTGTCTGGAATTTGGTGGGCGGAAAAGACCGTGACACCGATGAAATCATTCCCAAGCTATTGGTTAGGGAAGACACGCAAACGGGAACGCCTCCTATGCTGAGTAATATTGTTTGGTGCGGTTTTAAGATACCCAATCCTGAGATGAGGACGGCAACAGGAAAGGGTTCAACAACAAGTAGAGTCAACGGCAGCACTAGAATGAGCAAGCAGGCGAGTGCCAATAGTCGCCGCAGCAAGGAGAACTCCCAGAGGCAGGAAATGGCAGCTCGCCAAGGTCCCACCATGCAGGCCCTTGTCACTGTGGGAAAGGGCAAGCATCTCAAGATTTGGACTTTTGACACAACCCCAAGAAAGAACAATGACGGTTCTTTCAAGTCCCCCTTAAAAGCTTACATTGGGAAATTTAACAACGCCCCTGCTTCCAAGACACTGTATTCTTGCGTTCCGATATGTTCACCTAATGATCCAGAGGTCGGGGACATTGTCGCTGTAGCTGGGGAGACGGGTGCAAGTAAATTAAAAAAGTCAACGGGTATCGTTTACCTTTTCAGGATGTCGACGGCAACTTGTGTGAGGTGAGTTGGAAAGAAACGAGCGAACGATGCGAAAGTTGTTCAAACCGAGACTGAATCGTCGCTTAAAGTTGCCTACTAACGAATATTTGCACATCTCGCTTTTTTCTTTCTCTCGCCTTTCAGCTTTGTTGAGGCCCACCCTCAGCATCCATGCTTCTCCCTTGCCTTCGAATCAAGCTCTAGGATTCTTTACAGCGGTGGAGGTGACGGCATGATCCGACCTTTTAGCGTTAGTGTGGGCAAGCTTGAACCTCTTAATACCAATGGTATCAACTTGAATCCCCCTGCACGAAAAAAACCGTCGATGCTTGCTCACCCAGAAAGCCTACACAACGACGCGACGATAAAAGCGTCGCGAAGGACGTTCTTCCGGAATAACGACGGCAAAAAGAAAAACGAGAATAGACGCGGTGAGGGCGACGAGCTCATAAAGGCTGGTCAGGGCAGGCCAAAAATCAAACACCTAGTCGTGGTCGAAGAGAGTGTAGGGGGTAAGGGCGAAGAGTGCGAGACCCGAACTTTCCTTGGTGCCGGGCTGTCCAGGGGCTCTATAAAACTTCTAGGCCTCAATTCAGGGACAAAGCATAGGACAATTTGTATGGGACACTCTGCACACGTATACGGCCTCGCCGTCCATCCCACTCGCCCCCACCTTTTCTCGACTGTGGGGGTGGACAGCGTCTTCCACACCTACGACATCAAGACACAAAAGTGCCTCCACCGCGCGACCCTGCCTACGCCCGCAAAATCCCTCGCATACAGTCAAGATGCTAAACATGTAGCGTTCGGGGGCTGCAACGGGGCTTTGCTAATCGTGGAAGAAGAGAGCCTAAAACACGGCTATGAGTTCGGCAGCGACAGTGTCAAGATTTTGGCTTTTTTTACAGACTGCGAGGAAGACATTGACGACCTAAAGTACAGTCCTGACGACAAGTCCCTCGCTGTGGGAAGCCACGATAACTTTATCGACGTTTACGATAGACTTCCAAACAACACATACAGGAGGAAGTGGCGAATGAGCGGCCACACAAGCTACATCACCCATCTGGATTGGAGCAAGGATAGCAGTGTCATCCAATCAAACGACGGAGCGTACGAAATACTATACTGGGACGTCAAGAATGGCCGCCAAATTAGGAGCACAATGGACACGATGGAGGCAGACACCGACTGGCAGACGTGGACGTGCGTGTTGGGATTTCCCGTGATGGGAATTTGGGCTCCAGCAAGCGATGGCACAGATGTGAATGCTCTCGACGTTGACACAGAAAAGAATTACATTGTTACTGCGGACGACTTCGGGAGTGTCAACTTAATCCGCTACCCCGCCGTCGTCAAAGCGGCGGCTTGCAAGAAGTATAGCGGGCATGCCGCGCACGTGATGAACGTCAGATTCGCTGGAAATGGAGACTACGTTGTCAGCGTCGGGGGCAAAGATAGGATGGTCGCTGTCTGGAAGGTGAACAGAAATTTGGACACGGAAGACGTCGATGCAAAGCCAAAGCCAAGAATAGGCAGCCGTTGGATTGCAAGCGGCGGCTGGGACATGGGACGCCCACTGGAGTACGTCGGAAGAGCGCATGAAATGACGGATCTCATAGCGAATGAAAATAACCCGAGAGCGTGCGGGTGGATAATGAAGGGTGGTAAGGCGGTGCTGGTAGAACCTGACATCCCCTATGGTGGTTACAAGGGACGGTACAATGACTACGGTAGTAGCCGAGCATAAATGCAAGAATTAATAAGATGTTGAAATATATTGTGTTGTGATGTTTGGCAGCAGCGAATTAATTATCATGCAAAGGGGTGGTGGTGGTGTTGTGGGTAGCAAACACGCTTAGTAAAATTGTTAGCTTATTCAGACAGAGAAGGAAGGGTGTTACATCATCCATTAATTAATGAGTTCATCGCAATGATGCCGAGTACGTGTCCTCCCAGACAACATCGTCGCCTTCCGTACACTTCGGAGATGCCTCTGTCCGTATGGGATTCTTGCGCTGCATCAATATCTCAGGGCGCGGAATAACAGCCCCACTTCGCTTGGCTATCCGAACTTTCGTGCCATCAGCAAGGTACTTTTTCGATATCCTGGTGGGCAGACCGCTAACAGGGTCAACCAAGTTCACATTGCTGTAATGAATGGAACGTTCCTTCATTAAATACTGATTGGGGATACCGAGGGCAGGATCACCGCGCACCAACGTGTTGTACATGTTTACACCTTCCACCACAACTCGATTCTTCTTCCGGATCATCTCAAGTACAGTCCCCTGCATTCCGAAAGACGGGTGGCTGCGAGAGATTACTTCCACCTTATCACCCCGAAGGATGTGGAACTTCTTCGGGATAGCATTTTTATTCTCAAACTGGGGCTTATATTTCCCCCCGATCCGGTTCTTGCGCATCAGCTCAAGTGTGGGGTTCTTCTTCACGAATGAACGCGAGGTAGAAGCCAGCGAAGCCATTGGCGTGTCGTGTGTACTCGTTGCCGCTGCGAGCCTAAACTATACTGCTAATGAGTGGAGTGGGGTGGTGTGGTGGGGTCAGAAGCTGTCTGAGTGGGGTGGTGTGTTGGGTTAGGAGGGTTCACCCGTTTCACCAGGAGCGAGTTTGCAATAGTTAGTTTAGTTTGGCCAAACTCGGATGGGAATTGACTCTTGACTCTTGACTAGAGAGGGGGAGCGACTGACGACCCGTGATGACAAATGAGTAAGTGATTTTTGGGAGAGGAGCGGAGACACGAACTATTTTTTGGCCCCCTCCCCTGCCTGATAAAACTAGAACACCCCCCTCTCGTTATTTTTGCAAAATACTCGAACAGTCGTGTCTGATATTATCAAGGTAGAGCTTCTGCTTCTCCCCGCTAAAGCTCAACTTGACCTACTCGTCTGAGTGCCTGCTTCATTCTTCTCCGCTCTGACGTAAAAGTTGCGTGGTCTCGTGAGCATGATTAAAGGCGTGATCATAGTGAACAATCACGGTCGCCCCCGCCTCGTAAAGTTCTACAATTCCAACTCTCTCAGTGAGGCAAACTCCAACCAAATCATACGGAAAGTATTCAGCGCTGTAAGCTCGCGACCCGATTCATTCTGTAACTACCTCTCATCTCCGGTCGACATCTTCGGACCAAACATTAAGCTCATCTACCGCCACTACGCCACTCTCTTTTTTGTCTTTGCCGTCGATGGTCAGGAGAGTGATCTTGGGATATTAGATTTAATCCAGGTTTTTGTCGAAGCGCTTGACAAATGCTTTGAGAACGTTTGCGAGCTGGATCTCATTTTTCATAGCGACAAGGTTCACTACGTTCTTGACGAAATTGTCATGGGTGGGATGGTACTGGAAACAAATATTGTCCAAATTCTGGCGGCTATTGAGGACCAAGGCAAGCTTCACAAGAAGTCGTTGGCAGTCGCCAAGCCATAGTCGACAGTCAGTGCGCAGATAAAGCCTCCTGAGAGGCAGGCGGAAAGCAGATAAAGATGTAACCTCAACAAATGGGAATGCGCAGATTTTTTAATGTAGTATTTTTTTCTTTATAAAAGGCGCCTGCCACTGCTGTTTATTCTTAAAGCTTGCTTAATTGCATCTCGTCCCCTCAACAAATGTTTTGCGATGAAGCCCAACGAGAACGATACAACATCGACTACGATGGTACAATGTTCCGCCAGCTTTAAGGTATACATACTAGTTGAATCGTTTCATCTTGCTAGAATTATTTCATCATCTTTCCCGCAAAGAACATTATGACAGCAATGATCATGAGCTGCAAAAAGGAAAAACCCTTCTTCACCTGGTGTGTGTTTTAAGAAGAGGAAGGAGGAAAGGAGGAAGGGGGGGGGGGTGAGATTGTTAGGTTAGGTCACGCGCATAACATTGTTCAGGGAGGGTAGCATTAGCATTGGCTCACCTGTTGAACACTCCCAGCAGTAGCCGCTTCCTTTCCTGGGGACCCTGCAGCCCCACCCTTGCGTTGTCGAACGCCCTCCCCCCTGATGCTAGCATCCTCCGCAGTCATCCTAGCAGCCATCTCGCGGTTCAAATCGCGCTTCGCTTGCTCGAGACTGTTGTTCAAGAAATCGCGCTCAGCAGTCAAGCTGACCGAGAATTGCACGAGCTCGTCGTACTTTTTACGGAGATTGGCAACCTCCTGGAAATCAACAGCCCCTCCCTCCCCGCCGCTCGCGCTTCCACCCTTCAAGCCCTCTTTGATTCTGTTTCCGCCATCCCCGACCGCCCCATAGCCGCCAACACCCTCCTTCTCATCTGCTCCACCCTCAGTCTCCACAATATGCTCCACGTGGAGTTTTTTGTTGCTGATCTGATCCTTCCGCTCAGGCGACTCGCCCACAGTCTTCCATAGCTGTGTCAGCTCAGCAGCGGAATCTTTTGAAGAGAGCTTTGAGTGGTTCTCTACCAGAGAGCTAAACTCCCCGGTCGGGGAGAGAGGGTAAGACTGGACCAGGAACTTGTCCTTGTTAGATTGGATCGCAGAGGGTCCCATGGCACTGTAGTCAGAAAGAAGGGACTTCACGTGGTTGGAGACTAGGATGATGGTGATGGAGGATGATGTGCCGGGGGCGACGATGCCCTGGTTCGGGCGCACAAGGTATCTACAAGCAATAATTTGGGGGATTGGAGTGAAGTGTAAAGTGGAGTTGAGCGGAGTGAAGTGGAGGAGAGGAGTGAGTGAGTGTCAGAAAAAACAAGGGGGAAGGCGCAAGCAATGAGCGCATCGCATCTTCTCACAACACCGATTCGATCATATCGTCACGTCACGTTCTCACCTGCGCGGCTGAGTCGTCTTAACTTTGTACGCCAAGGTCTCACTTGTGTCATTGCGTAGCTCCATGGTTGTTTTGGGAGCAGCATCTGCATCGGCACTGTTCCGCAGAGAGAATTGAAGCTTATCACTGGGGGTAATTGTGAACGCCATGGCTTACTCGGCAAATTTGGGGGCTATTCCTGTGCTGTGTGAGTGAGGCTCGAGGTGGGGCAGGTTTGTTCACTGACGTAGAGGAGAGCCGACCGTTTGAGGAGAGGCGGTTCTATTATGCGACTTTTAAAGGTGCCTGAGCAAGGGAGATGGTTAGAGAGTGGACATGCGCGATGATTGTGGAGCTAGGATACTAACCTGATTTGGACGATATCTAAACCTGGGGATGTCAAAATCTGAACGAAATTGTCTATCCTCTGGCTTTATTCAAACACCCAATTTTACAAAATGGTACGATTTATGTTTCTACCGAACTGAAATCACAACGAGTGCTCTTTAATCGCTTCAGAACGTGCATACAGGATGGTTGATTCCACGTGTGTTTTTTGAAACCTTTCACAAGGCGGCCAAGTACTATGTCATGGGAGGAGGAGGCGATACGAAGTCTCGGGCGGATGTCTAATCAGTTCAGTTGCATCGTTGTAAGCTGACGGGATGTTCCGTGTACCATTTCTTGTCTCTCCCGCCTTCTCTCTCCCGTGCTCTTTTGAGGGGCAGTGTTGTGTTCAGTGTTGTGTTGTTGCTGTGGTTATTTTCGCTTTGTTGTGCAGCCGCCCGGAGGGAAATCGACGCTCAGTATATTCCCAATTGTTGTGCATTGCAAGTACTAAATTCTAACACCCACCCTCTCTTTTTCTCCCCAACTCCTGGTCCAACTCCCTCCCCCAACTACTACTCACTGATCTCACTGCACCATAGGCTTATTCTTCATCACGCGGAAAGGGCGCCGGAAAGAGCAAAAAGTTCGAGCTCACTGAGGAGCAGAAGCAGGAGATCCGCGAGGCCTTTGACCTGTTTGATACCGATGGCAGTGGAACCATTGATGCCAAGGAGTTGAAGGGTGAGTTCAAACTTGACACAACTCAAAAGAGCAACTGCAATTATGTGATTCTATACCGAAAAAAATAATTCTAACTCTACCAATCCACACAACGCCACAAAATCAAAAACCTACTGTAACACAGTTGCCATGCGCGCTCTTGGCTTCGAGCCCAAGAAGGAGGAGATCAAGAAAATGATATCTGACATTGACAAGGATGGCAGCGGAACTATTGACTTCACTGAATTCCTTGAAATGATGACCAGCAAGATGTCCGAGAAGGATTCCCGAGAGGAAATCTTGAAGGCTTTCCGCCTCTTCGACGATGATGAAACCGGAAAGATTTCCTTCCGCAACCTAAAGCGCGTGGCAAAGGAGCTCGGCGAGAACATGACTGATGAGGAGCTGCAGGAGATGATTGATGAAGCCGACCGTGATGGGGATGGAGAGATCAATGAGGACGAGTTCCTTCGAATCATGAAGAAGACCTCTCTCTATTAGAGACTTAGATGCGGGGGGGGGGGGGAGGGGGGGGGGGGGGGGGGTGAGGCGAGGGAGGGTGGCGGGGGGGTGAGGGTGGGGAGTGTGGGGGGGGGGGGGGGGGGGGGGGGGGGGGTGGGGGGGGGGGGGGGGGGGGGGGGGGGGGGGGGGGGGGGTTAGCATG
>Ga0115556_1002696_pt1 | contig 11673 bp, 10 predicted proteins | sample COGITO_mtgs_1104_5_FD_87282 | JGI IMG/M metagenome (GOLD analysis project Ga0115556, IMG submission 87282) | Pelagic marine microbial communities from North Sea - COGITO_mtgs_110414 | ecosystem: Environmental > Aquatic > Marine > Epipelagic | place: Germany:Helgoland, sampling site Kabeltonne... | reverse complement strand
CGATGAATGCTTCCGGGGGTAAAAATGGAGTTGAGGGTCTGGTAGGATACATATTGAAATTAATGTGAAACGTAAGGAACGACTTGAGTCTGTAAGTTTATTTATGAATATCTTCGAGTATATTTAATAATCAAGTTATGGATTTTTGCCAACATCATTGCTATGGTTTTTTTGTTGTTGCAGGTGATGTTCAATGCCTCCATATGCTTTGAAAACAGCGCACATTTCCACCCTCTCGATCCAAACATCCCCAAAGTGATCCCTCAGAGCCTCTTCCAAATCCCCATACAAATCCCCCCTATTGTGAAACACGCCGCTCCCGTTGAACTTCTCAAATACTCGTCGCGCCCTCCCGTCCCCCCGCAGAATTTCCTCATCGAAAAATAAGTGGTACCAAATCCAGTGGGACGGGGGGACGAGTGGATGTCTATTGTTCGGACAGACGGAGGATGGCCAGTCGGTCAAGGAGGGATCCTTTTGGAACGATTCGCCCAAAGGCGTTCACGACGGTGCGTTTGGCGAAGTCGTATTTTGATGATTACTCGGAGAAGAAGCTCAAAGACAATTACGAAGTTGTTGTCGAGGATAACATTTGAAATTGTTGTTGTACGAATTCTTTTTGGGAAAATCCATTTTTCTCTTCTTTGCCAAAGCCTTGCATTATCCCTCAATCCCCCCATCAAATTAAAAAACCCTTACTTACTAACTAGTTCTCCTAGCTTTTTTCACTTAAACACAAAAATAATTAAAAATGTGGGTCGAACACCTGACGGGAATGGGGCATGTGCTAGTTAGTTTTGTTTTGAGTGGGGCGCGGATCTGGGTGGCAGTGAATGTCATCACAAGGGTAAATCAACAGGATATATTGTCCACTTGTCTGCCGCAGTTACTCGGCATTCGGTGTAATTCTAGAGTTTGGCGATCATATTTACCCCAGCCAGACGTGATTTCTTTTACAGCCTGATATTTTCGTTTCTCTCCCATGACAAAGTCTTTGCTCACCTAGAAAAACCTAGAAAAACCTCGCCAGTGCTCCAGTTGCTGTAGATTTCTCCTTCTCCTTCTCCAGCACCCTTCCTGTTCCACTTACACCGTCTTGACTACTGCCATCTTTATCTTCATTCCCGCCCGCTCCACTTTTTGCGAGAGCTTTCTCCTTCCGATCAAGCTCCTTGAGCTCCTTAAGCCGTTCGCTACGCTGGTCAACAATGTTCTTGTGCTTCCTGGCCAGTTTTTTCCCAATCTTATTCCTCCCCCTGGCTTTTTTCTTCTCCTTGCCCTTTTTCTTGACATCGGCATTGGCTGCAGTTTCCCGTTGCTCCTGGATGATCCCCGCCCGATCTCTCTCAACACTCCCAATTATATCTGGATCCAAGGCGATCATGTTCGGGCTGAGCTTGTCGAGCAAGCTCCGGACCTCGCTCTCTTGCCTCTGCTTCTTGTCCTGGAACATGTTGTCTCGCATTGAATCAAAGTTCGCCTCTCCAACGCCCGGAACAACGATACTGGAAAATCCACCCGAGTGCCCAATCCCACAAACATCTTCGTAAGGTCGGAATCTTACACTCTCGGCCTGCTTTCCATTCAGCGAGTGCTTCAGATAAGGGTCTTTAGCCTTCATACGGAGCGCATCTTTCCAGAACAAGGCCGTGCTACCTGCACCCCATCCCAGAACCCCTGTCTGCGAGATGTCCAGAGATTGCACCGGTTTCTTGCTAAAATAACTGTGCAGAAGCTTGAATGTTCTGAGATCCCAGACTTTTACTTGACCATCACTCCCACCTGTAGCCATGTAATTCCCCGTTGGATCGTTTGCCAGCGCCGTGATAGGACCACGATGACAGAGCATCTTCACCAAGCTCTCGCTACTGGCAGGACTCCATAGAGTCACAGTTCCGTTGCCATGCCCGCAGTGAATCACAGAGTTGTAAACATTCTGTCGCATAACGGCGCACGGGCCTAGCTTGGTCCTGTGTTGACTCACAAGGCTCCCAGTGCTTGTGTCAGAATATTTCAGCCAACCGGCACGGCCAATGCTACATAAGAGCCAGTGGTGGGGAAGAAACTACGTTCGGTTACAAAAGGGTGGGCGAGAAAAGTTAGACTGTCGATATTATCGAAGAAAAGAATTAGCAGAATTATTAGCAGCATTTACCTGAACCTGCAACGGGTTTATGTGCTCACTCATGCGGTGAATTTCGACGCCTTGGTTGTCATAAATGTAGGCATGCTCTTTTTGTGCAGTTGCCAGAAGCGTGCTGTTGTGCAAGAAAGTAGACTGGTGTATCGGTTCACGGAGGTGGAATTCCGTTTGCAGCTTCAGAGTAAGAGCGTCCATGATGGCAACGTGCCCTCCCGAGGTGCCAGACAAGATCATGTGCCGTCCGCTACGTTCGTAAGCAACTTCATACGGTGAGAAATCCGCGAGTTGTAAGTCGTATATTTGCATCTTCGTTTGTTCGTCGAGGGAGTTCTTTATCTGAGCTTGGCTAACTTTGTATGTCTTCTCCAAGATATTCTCAGCCTCTATGAAGCCCTCACTCTCAGTGTTAAGGATGACACTGTCCATTGCGAACTTGGCACTCTGCAATCTCTTCTGTTCGGCGAGATTAACCTTTGCCATGAGCTTTTTGTCCCTATTTCTCGAGCCACCGCTGACGCGATGCTGAGCCTTAGTGTTCTTTATGGCAGTAGTGTGAGTTGTCTCATCGTATTTCTTCAGTTTGCTACTTTTGGGGTAAAAAGGTGAATCCTTCACCGCGTCGATGTCCTCCTTTTCCCTTCTTGCCCTGTGTGCAAGCTTAGCGCTTGCCGCGGACTCGTCTTCGTCGGACCTTTGCCTCTTGTTGGATTTATCATTATTTGGTTTGTATCCGCCTTTCGCAATGTTCATTGTTGTCGACATTTTGTGGCAGAAAGCGAGAACGGAGAAGGCGTACTTTCCCTCTTATCAGTGATCTCGCTTTGTGTGTTTTTGGGGATAACTAAATACCAGGGTGCTGTCAGAGGCAGAGAGGGATGATGAGGACGAGAAAGGACGACCGAAATGCCGCTGGAGGGACAACAACAGATTTTGGGCAATATTATTATTGGGTCCTCTTTCTTTTGGGGTGGTTGGCTGTGAAAAAAAGAAGAATTTTATTGGCCACCTGCGTGGTAACTTTGAGTTTAAGACCAAATCCTTTTATTCAGGATCAATCTTTAGCTGTAGGCAGCGTTGAACGACTGCACCACTCTACGAGTAACTCTAGACGGTCGAACGTTGTTGTTGTTGTTGTTGTCGTTAACTCTCGAAGATCTGCTCCTTCAGATAGCTATCTTGGGAAGCAAGAAGCACTCCAGAAAAAAATACTTATTGAACAGTTATACATGGAAAGCGATGGAAAGCGATGACATGTTCGATGAAGAGGACTGGGGCAATTTGCTAGAGCTCTTGGATGAAGATCCTGGCAGGGGGAGGGATCTTGTGAACCCTGGAGATCTACAGGATGATCCAACTATTTTTGGAGATTTAGGAGGAGGAAGTGCAATGGAGTTCGCCTCGAGTGGAGGTCTTGGTGAAAAGGTTTTAGGTCTTGGCGAGAAGAGTTTGAGTATTGATGATGGGATGCTGCAACAATCGCGCGAACGTTGCATTGGACTAGGAGGACGGTTTGGCCTTGGCCTCGGGCGTGGCCTTAGACTTGGGAGTGGAGGAAATTCTCTCGGTTCAAACCTTGGAAGGTACAACACCCTGACTCAACCGAGTGAGAAGGAGCTGATCCATGCTTATCAAGAGCAGTACGAACAATATTTAACGAATTTCAGAGAGCGTGTAGGGAAGAACAATGGTAGAATGGAGGAAAATGCGCCTTTAGCCGGTATCACTCCTGCCACCGACAACGACAGTAACAGCAAGGACAGCAGCAACAAAGTTCCTTCCCTTGGAACTTTTGACTCGATTGATGCGGATTGTAGAATGCCTTTAGATCTTCAACGTCAGCTTGCGGGTTTGTGTCAAAAGCAATGCCAAAAGAGGAAAGAAGTGATTCTTTTTTTCCAGCATCAGATAGTTGAAATGCTGAAAAGGCACTCAGTAGAGAGACACGATTTGATTGCACGTCAACATCGACGCCATTTCCCCCAACAGTCTCTATTGAAAGGTGGCATTAATAATTCAATATTGCATCGCACGGTGAGCTCAGATGCAGTCAGCATTGTGGTGTGCCATTGTGGCTTTACCTCCAACAGTCAAGAGAAATTCGTCGCGCATGTGACGGGGTGCAATTTGTTCAAGGAAGCCTACAACCAGAGCATGCAGCAAATTGCTATGGACGAGAAGATAGATGATTCCATCCCAAATCTGTCCAATTTCGCTATCTTCTATTACAGAAGCCAGCAGCTTACCAAGCAACAGGTATTTCAGGGAAAGACTATGACTGCGGCGACTTCAACACCAGCAACAATTGATTTGACGACGATGAGGGCGGCGGCAGTAATAATCTCGGAGACTACAGATGAAACAAGCTCAGGGAATAAACGGAAGAAACTCGGGACTCCTGGGAGAGCGCCACCAGCGTCCTAATTAAGAATTAGGTTCATGACTGAATGGTAGCCGAAGCCCGCTTGAAAACGAGGAGCAGGTTAAGTATGCGAGGCAAGATACACGCAAAGAATTTTGTGCAGAGTGTAAAATGAATGGCCCCAAGATGTGGTGTCACTCGTTAACATGCTGAATATTGTTTCTTGTTATCTGAGAGGAAAGGAGGGCCCAACGTGGCTCTGACCCGAGACGAAAGAAGAATAAAGAGTTCTGGAAAACAACTGGAAGCAACGTGACGAAGGTCGGACTTGAAACATTTGTATATAATTTTTGCTGGAGAAAGTGAGGTAACGAAAGCAAAATACGGTTTCAGGTTTTCTGCTATTTTCAGGTGTACTGTCTGGAGCCAGGAAATAATTGGTTTAGAAAAATTTGCAACAAAATAGATTTTGATGATGACGACTTTTAGGCCCCGCTATTTTTCTTCCCCCCCCCTTCAACCTTTGACCTACGCCCATTCCCTACATTAGAACTCTACCTACAACAAATCTCTTGATAGGGTGAGTAAATTTAAAGCAGTTGAAGGAGCAACCAAACAACAGCAGCAAGAGAAAAACCGCCAAGAGACGTCAAATTGGCTCCGCTTGTCGTCGAAGGATCGCTCGGACGTTCCGTCGGGTTCCCCCCCGTAGGGGCCGGATCCCCCCCTGTTGGGCTCGGAGTTGGATTTGCGGTAAGTTCTTCCCAAAAATAGCACCCAATATTGCAGCTTCTGCCACAATTACGAATGACCCTCTCGCGTTCAGATGGGCTTACAGGTTCCTCGTCTTCGTCGAATGAAAATGAGTCTGTGTGGCAGTCGACTGTCCTGAATTTGCTGCAATAGTATCCCCGATAATTGTTATCGCTGGTCGAGTCGAGGGGTGCCAAAGTATCGCCATTCTCATCCAAAGGATAGTAGAGAAATAAGGTGTTGTCGAAGGCCGTCATCTCCTGAACTTCATCCTTTTCACTGCACACATTTCCCACAGGGTCTGTATACGCGATACTCTCATTTCGATTACAGGGATCGTTGTTGTACGGTGTGTAATCGTCGTCGAAGTCCAATCCGTAAGTAAAAAGGGAATAACCATGATACATCTGCAAATCATAGCAGGTTTTAGCGCACTGGCTGAAAATGCCGAAAAGTTGCTCATCAGTCATGTACTGAGCCCCATTGTACACCTGATTGAGCCCCCACTGGCTGATATCAGCCGGATCAGCGTAGGCATAATTGTCATAGTAAAAGCACCCATACGTACTGTTTGTTTCATTGGACAAACCCCATTCTCGCCATTCGGAGCAGTTCCAAAAAGCAATAGGGTCGACGTAGTATGGATTATCAGTGAGTTCCATCACTGGGGCAAATGCATCGGGGCACACGTCGCAGGTTTTTGGACAATTGGTAGCAACTGTATGCGTTGGTGTATGTTGTTGGTGGGGTTGTTTTGGAGGAAGGGGTGTTTAGTTGGGTGAGATTGTTTGGCGATGGCAACATTGTCGACCAGACCAGCAATAATACTCACCATCCATAGGAGTGAAGTACCCCCCTTCCTCGTAGATCACGTCACGGGGTAAAAAGCAGCTTTGGCTGCTATCCTCAGATAGAAAACTTGGGCAGCCCTCCACAGCGCTCAATTCCCCCTCACTCAAATAAGTAAAAAGATATCCCTCGTTGTCTTCACAGCAAGATGTATCTGCTCTCCGTCTTGATCGCACGGCATCTTGATGAGAATTAGGTGATCCTCCACCCATTTCTGTTCTGGCAGGCGAAAGAGCTCTCCTCCTGGGACGCGGATCATTAGCTGGCAGTCCACGCAGCGATTTCACCTTGGGGGAGTCCGCTGACGCAGACAGTGCGGCAAGATATTGGAGCGCCAATAACGCTTTCACGAAATACACCATATGGAGGAAATAGGGGAGCTTGTTCAGAGAATTGAGAGAGTTTTTGGTTATGAATTTTGGCCTGCGCGCAGCAAAGTAAAACTATTGAGGCGAAGGAGTTGAAATTTCTGTCGGAAGATGACTACTACAGTGGTTTTTCTCAAAAAAATGAAAATTCATTTTTCTAATTTCTTTTCCAATGGTTAAAAAAGAGAAGAGAAATTTCGGCCTATTTTGAAGAAGACAAGAAAAATCATGGGAGGGGGAGCGTCTGTAGAGCAACTAGAAGACCTGGAGTTGAAAAATTTCGACTTTATAGCTGAGCAGAAGAAGGTATGATGACTCAAAAAACTTAGGGAGTTGGGAAAAAGACTACTGTCTATAAATTCGATCTGTTTTTTCCCCCCGGTGTTTAACCCTGCGCTGTTGGGAAAGACTACTGTCTATAAATTCGATCTGTTTTTCCCCCCCGATGTTTAACCCTGCGCTATGTACTAAAACAGAAGGTTGCACAGTATCATTTTTTTAACTCTGAAGCGTTTCCTAACCCTAAATGTTCACCTAGCCATCAGATCTTTCAGACTTGGATTCAGATGAAGCTATCAAGAAAGAGCTTGCGAGGTTGCGGAGAATCATCACAGCGATCAACGGCGATAACGTAGTTCTGCTGGATCCGGAACAAGCGTTCTCTCCTAAGCCTCCTAGTTCCACAATCCAACTGCCTGAGAAGAGTAATGCCAGTGAGGCTGAAAGCGACACAGACGCTAGTGAGTATGATGAAGGGAATGTTGCAGAACCTACAAAGGAAAGGAAGAATGCGAGAATGAAGAAGACGGGAAAAGGCACGACTCGATCTGGGAGGAAAGGGTCCATCCTTTCGAATCGGGTGCGCGTTAGTATGGCTATGGTGATGGCGAACCCTGATGACCTCGTAGATAGTGACGACGAACCGCAACAGAAACAGCTTGATAAGGTTAAAGAAGTTGCAACCCCAGATGTAACCCCGAAGGCCTCAAGCCGAACTCTCACAGGAAACCAAGTGCCAGGCACAGAGCAAGGGGAGGAACCAAAACCTGCCACACCTATTGTACCAAGCTCAGCAGGTGCCGCTGCTGTATAAGCTGTAAATAATAAGTCGGACACAAATTGCACTGCTTGTTTGCAACGAAACCGATCCTGCTCAATTTTTTTCTTCTTAATGCTATCTCTTTCAGAATTCTCTTTCAGAGTTCAGAGTCGCTCAAGAATTTTTCCTTGACAGACACCATCAAATTTCCCCATGTCAAAAACTAACCTCCCTCTTACATAGGTTTGTTTCACTACTCCTTGCATTTTTGCGCCGTCATACAGCCCCCCCTTGTACTTGGAATAAGTCTCTCTGGTACCGTCGGTGGTGGTCCCCTCCTCTATATTCTGACCTACTGACGAGGCATCGTCTATCTTGTTGGCCATGTTGTTGACTGGAGAATTTGGCTTTACTTCTTTCTTCACGGTAAAACTCGCGAAAGGATCAAAGATGCAGAAATCCGCGTCCATACCTACGGCAATACTCCCTTTAATCTCGTTAATACCCAATAATTTGCTTGGCTCAACACACAAAACCTGTGGGAGTGACTTAAGCACCTTTTTCATAAGGTTTTTCACGGGTACCTGAGGCTGCTTCATGGGGTTGGCGTCGAAATTATCATAGCCTGCCCCCTTCTCCGTTTTATCCTGCGCCGCTCTCCGCATTGACTCGGTAAGGAATGCTGGCAAAAAGAACTCCATCGAATTTATTCCTGCCATGCTGCGGTAAAAGTCACCGCGACTTTTGTCACGCAGAACGGGGTCGACTGGCATGTGGCCACTGGTGACAAAAATACTATTGTCATTGATTGCATCCCACAGAGCATCTTGTTGAAACTCGCGACGGATTGGGGGGTAAGCTTTGCACTTGGTGGAACCTGTGGGAACCATTGACATGTTGTGAGTAAGATAGTAGACTGAAGTACTGGCACTAACATCTATAAAAGCTGGAAAATCGGTCGTTCTCTGGACTTCATTAGCCGCATTCATCGCAGCCCTCAGGTCATGCTCGCTGCTGTTGTTGCTGTTTGGGATGTTCAATGGCGAACTCTTACGGCTATTATTCGCACTGCTGTCCTTGCTTGAGCTGGCATCTGCGATCGTGTTAAAAAACACGGAGCCGATATTTTGACTGAGTCTTTCGTCAACCTCTTCGATGGACACGTTGCCATTACCATTATTTCCCCCATTCTTCTTCAATTCTATGCTGTTGTTCAACGCCGTATCCTTCGCCTTCTTAACCAAAATTGTGCTACCTGAGCAAGACAGAGAAAAGGGGTGTATGATGATAGTCTTCCTGTTAGGCAGGGGGTCATCAGGTTGCATCAAATATTTGTAATTAAAGATGCTCTTGAGACCGGCAATTTCATGCGTGCTCGAAAAATCTTGGATCAACAGCGGGTATTCCTTTCTCATCGCGAGGAGAGTGAATTGGTCGCTTTCCTTATAGGTTGTTATTGGCGGCGGCCGAAACCGCTCCTTTGCCTGTTTTATCGGTTTTTCTTTCTGGTCACCTCGGTCTTGCTGAGAGAGCGCGTTTATCTCAGTCAGATATGTCGAGGAGAGGAAATTAACCGGTTCTCCACCGGTCGGTGCCAGCGGCGGAGAATTGGCATCCCGACTGCTCAGTGAAGAAATGCCGAGAATTAGCTGAGGCGGTGAGGGGACATTATCCAATTCGATTGTGTTTGGAAGGGATGGCGACAAGGAGGGTGGAAGAGATAGGCTATTGACAGTGTGGATGTTCTTCGTCAGGCAATTTGTCGTGCGAGCCACCAAGGGTTTTTTGTCTTCGTTGTACCGGTAAGTTCTTCGCTCCGCCTTTAGCAGGTTTGATTGGCCTACAGGATGAAGTCCCTTCCGTGGAGACGAGTACTGCGAAATGGAGCGCGACGTGAAGCTGTCAGTCCCTGGGTTATAGCCGAACCTCGACATCATCTCCTTCTCACAGCTGTTGGTTCGCATTCGGTTGCTTAGCACCCTTTCACCATCGCTTGAGCTCGAACCAATGGTAGAGAGAAAAGGCTGGTACGTTGTGAACGACCCGATCTCCTTTACCATGGGACTAGGTCTGACACTAATCACCTCTTTCCCGCTCGTATGAGCACTGGAGAGGCTGAGAGAAGATTTAATGTTCCGGTTTTGACCAACCTCCATAGCTTCACTGTCCTTTTCTCGCTCAGAAGAGGATGCGTTGAGGGCTTTTTCGAAGCCTATTTGAGCTGTCGCCTTAATCTGGAGATTAACACTCTTTCCACTTTCCTGGTTTGCGACATTTTGACAGTCCCACTCGGCTTCATGTCCCGAATAGCGCATGATACGGGGGGCGCTTTGAAGGAGAAACCCGGGAGTAGCGCTTTCTGGTTCCTTGAGCTGGTCTGGTACTGCAATTTTAATCTTCATTTCCTTTCTGTCCGCAGGCTCGATGACATCGACGCTGCAAACGCTGCTGACAGTCTCCTCCTCTACCGTAATTACGCCAGTGATATTACTCCGAGTGCGCCGTTTTCTCACCCTATTTGTAGAGGTCAACTTCCAAGGCTCATCGTCATCACAGTCGTTATCATTATCGTGATCATTATCGTGATCATTATCGTGATCATTATCGTTATCTTCATTGTTGGTAAAATTTACCCTTCTCGATTTCATAAGAGGAGTAATGTCGCTTTTCTCACTGAATACATCGGCCTTCCTCAGTGCTTCCTCAGAAAAAGGCGACGATTCGCCGTCACTGAGCGTGAAAAGACCACTCATTGATTTCTTGATTGGTTCATTGTTGTTAGTTTCATCTTCTTCCGTTCCCACAGAATTATTATTATCAACTCTATTGTCACCAACACTATTACTTTCAAAACTGCTACCACTACGCGAGCTATCACCTTTGCTACTTGCTATACTGCTTCTACCCCACAAACTCGTGACCAGAGCCCCGTTCATCACTGGTACCTCTGCCAAAATTCGATCGTACGGAGAACTTAGGTGAAGATAGGGATCCACAATATCTTGCCGCCTTTGGCTCATTAATACAGAACCGAGCATCACAGGAATTCGATTCCGACGATCTGTCCGGAGGCTGTAGCGGTTCAGCTGCGCAATCAAATTATTCCAGTCAGGGCCTCGAAGAGAGGGGACATGAAATGATTGCCTAGAGAGGTAGGCGACAACTCCAAAAACGTAAGGGGACTCGAGGAGCCCCCCTCTCCCAACCAGGGAGTTACCATGTAAGTCCGACTGATATATACTATTATTACCACTGTAACTACCACTACTTTCAAAATGAGAATCCGAAGAAAGCATCTCCCCTGTGCTGATATTCTCAGGAGTTGCCAAGACATAAAAACCCACGTCCACAAAACATTTGCCCTTGGCAGCACTAATCTTGGCATCAAGACTTTGAGCATTTGTCACGGGGTAAGAATGTCCAAAGCATGGGAAATCGCATAGAAATGTCACCCCAGAGGAGGCAGCACACTTTGTTCCACTGTAAAACCCCTCGAATGATGTCAATTTATCAACATCACCACCACTTCTAGTTTGAGAGCTGCTTTCGCCAGCATTCTCTCGATGCATTCCAGGCTCGCAAAGATGGCATTTGGCATCGATAATACCGCTCATGATTACATCGTTCCCGTAGTCAATTACTCGAAGCTTCTTGGACAGTTTGAAGGACGTTGTTGTCCCGGAAAACTCATGAATTTTATAGATCTTCTCGCCCTTTATCTCAATAATTGCTTCTACGATACGGTGGGCTGAAGAAGCTGCCGAGGTTCCAACAGCAGAAAATCGTGAAGTGGGCTCCTCGGTGGTAGTGTTCGAGAGTGTGGGAGGTAGAAGCACACACCTTGATCTTATTGCAAAATGGATTGGAGGACTACTCATTCTTCATGTAGGGTTTGTTGGGTTGTTCTTTGCTGCTTTGGGAGCGATAGGAAGGAGAACGACCAGATTTATTTGTCTTCTTTTTTGTATCTGCACGTGTTTCCAGAGTGTTGGATCCCCGCCTTCTTCAAAAATTGCATAACAATTAAAATTCTGAAAATCAGTTAATCGGCCCACGAAAGAGTGTAATGGATGATGATCAGGAAATGACACAGTATTACGATGGCGGAACTCAATTTGATGAGCCGGATGAGCCACAGGAAAACGATTCCACTTTGGGGGGG
>Ga0115556_1002693_pt1 | contig 11683 bp, 9 predicted proteins | sample COGITO_mtgs_1104_5_FD_87282 | JGI IMG/M metagenome (GOLD analysis project Ga0115556, IMG submission 87282) | Pelagic marine microbial communities from North Sea - COGITO_mtgs_110414 | ecosystem: Environmental > Aquatic > Marine > Epipelagic | place: Germany:Helgoland, sampling site Kabeltonne... | reverse complement strand
CAGCCGCAGCCGCAGCCGGAGCCGCAGCCACAACCACGAGCACCTCAAGAGCAAGAGCAACTACAGCATGCACCGCAGCAGCCATCGGATCTTGCTCGATCGATGCCATTCCCACTTAGCGGCAGCAACTCTAACGATGTCAATGGCCCTCAAATTGCGTGGGGATACAACACTAGCCCCCAGCGCATCCAGCAGGACCTATCCTCTCCGCAAATGCAATACGCACAGCCCCCTCCTCAATATCACTACGGTCAAGCCCAAAACCAACACGGCATCCTTCAACAACATCCTCCACAGCAGCAAAGACCACAGAACGAACGACCAAATTCTTCAGGATCGTCTGAAATTCCCTCCGCCCCCCCTCTTCCAACAGGGGACCTCCCCTCTTTAGATGGCGCTGGTTCCAAGCCCCCCCCGTTGACAGCGGAGGAGATAAAGCTCGTTGAAGAAGAGCGCAAACTGACCGCCAAGCACATGAGGGATCTAAATATGCTTTTGGCTGGTAGCATGAGCCCTGATCAGGTTGAATTCGTGTTTGTGGAAAATGATGATGAACAAGATCCTCGAACGGGCGGCATCGACAATACCAAATCTAACGAGTATTTGCTTGGAATGTCACAGAACGGAAGCAGAACCAGCCTAAGGATGCGCTCTTCCACTAGCCTTGTCAACAAAGAGAGGGAACGGGAGATGAAGGTGAGCCTTGCATTTGTTATCTTGCCGTCGCTCGCCCCTAAGCGCCAATTGCGGTCACACTTCGCGAAGACGCATTCTTGACAGAATCACAATCTTCTTGATTTTTTTCTCACACCTCCTGTCTCCATTCCAATTTTATTACGTCCTCGCTCTCGCCGGAATTTTTCTTTGGGGCACTCTTCACCACTCCTGTACCTTACCTGACCGTTTGAAACTAAACTAGCTCACTCATGACCGCGACCTTATTAAGCGCTGCTTAGGCGTTCTGGAGAAGCACAAAGTGCGGGGTTTGAGCAAGGCGTGGAATAAATGGAAAGTGGAGGTCAGGGCGATTAATATGAGCAGGGCAGAGAAGAAGCGACTGAAGGAAATCGAAGAATTGCAGACAGCGGCGAATAAGAAGCTAGAAGAACAGCTCGCCAAGGAGCAAAACGACAATAAGTGCAGGAGTGCGATCCAGCTCATGATCGACAGTAAGAAGAAGGGCAAACAAATGCAGCTCCTGGCGGGCTTCAACACCTGGAAGCACTTCGTCGTTGGCCACAAAAAGAGTGAGTTCAGCGATTTGATTAGGGCCAAGGATTGCAAGGGAGGTGTTGATAAGGTTCTGGCGATGCTTCGTGCTGGCAAAGTCAAACAAGTCATGAAAGGTTGGAATAAGTGGCGGGAATTTGTATCTCTTTGCCGCGGGGCAGAGCGTACTGGAGAGAGTGATTTGTACCTGGAGAAGCTCAAAAAGAAAGGAGAAAAGCTCAAAAGCAAAATTATTGAGCAGGAGAAGCAGGTGAGTTGAACAAGCTATATTTTTTTTTATGTCCAGCGTCTTGGGGCGACAAGACAAGACAAGACGACTGAGTCTGGAGGTGCACTTTCCGTCACGTAAAACTAACTCGACGAAACTTCTCTCTAAATCGCATCGCCGGCTCAGATTCGGGATCTGAACACCCAGCTTGACAACCTGAAGGTCAACGATTGGGCAAGCGCGCTCAACACGCACCAGAAGATTGTCCAAAACTTGAGGAGACAGCTAGCTCGAAGCGAGAGGGGCTGGAGGGCCGAGTGTGCCGCCTTTGCGGCCGCCGTATGTAATGTCGGGGAGTACATCCCTGGGGAAAATGCGGCCAGTGGGGCTGACGAGAACAACAGTAACAAGGGAAATGCGCATGGCAGCGGTTTGGGAGCAGTTTTACAGCAGAGGAAGCTCAAGAACGGGATGGGAGGGAAACTCAAGGAGCGGATGCTCTCTTCAAAGGCGAGGAAAAACCAAAAAGTCAGGCAAATACAGACGTACATTGTGAACAAGGCGAGGGAGATCGCTAGTGTCAGACGGGAGTGTGAGGAGTGGAGAAGGAGGACTGAGGCCAGCTCGAGGGAATGGGCCAGCATTTGTGAGGAACGGAATGCGCTTAACGTCTGTTTGGAGGATTGTAAGGCAGGTAGTGTACAACAGGCTGCCCATCTGCTGGACATGGTCAGGGAAAGAGACCAACGAATAATGAAACTTCAGGATTGCCTGGTGAAGTTGGCGAGCATGAAAGACAAAAAAGACAGCGGGGTGAACACAAAAGGGGGCACTGGGAACTTGAAGAATGGGATGACAACGGCGACGGGGGGGAAACCGCCCGTCTCCGGTGAGAGTAAACCGCCCTTTTCTGGTGAGAGCAAGGCCAAGCAAGTGAAGATCCTTTCCCGGCGACAGCAAGCTGCCAGCTTTTTGCTGAGTGAGTTCAATGACATGCAAGCTGAATGTGCGAATAGAACGGAGCAGTTCGTGAACCAACTCATTGAGTTGAGAGCCGTAAAACAGGTCCCCAGTAAAAACCATTTAGGGCTGCCAGCAGGGGGTAATCCCGGGATTCAGATCGGGGCCTTGAACAGCAAGATTCTTCAGCTTGAGGACCAGATCCACGAGAGTCAAGTTCAGGGGGGCGTCGCTGCCTTGATCGAAGCGCAGGAGCTCATAGAGGCTTTGCAGAGTGAGCTGAGCATCAACGATAGAAAGTGTCGGGCACTGGAGCAGCAGCTGGCTGAGATTACGGCAGATTCCCGCGGCGGTGCTGGGGGGAGGGGGGGGGGTGGGGAGGGAAGACGAAAGATCCCCCCCCTATCTGGCAGAAGCACGCCAAGTCTGCTTCCGAACATGGGTGAGCCTGAGAACGAGCTCACCTCCCAATTTACTGAACAACTCGCCGACAGCGCCGATAGGTTAAGGTCAGCAGCTAGCGATTATGACAAGGAGCTCATGGAGAGCAACCTGATTGGAGAGGACGATTTCGGTGGTGCTAATATAGGCGAGGGGGGCAGCGAGAGCGTGATAGACGACTTTTGATATTTCAACTCGGTTTCGTGTTTGTAACTAGTGTCGAAATAATTGTTTAAAGGTATTTTGCCAGGAGATGCGTTTTTCGTTGGCTGAGTGAGGCAGAGAAAGAGAGTTTAAATTGCGAAGAAACTGTCGCATATCATCTTTCTCGAGTTTAGGTTATTTTTTTACTGCAGGGTCCTGCCATGGTGAGTCAATCCTCCGTCATCGTCATTGTCACTTATAAGGCTTACTCAGTGAGCTCTCCAGAGTCAACAATAGTGACCTTACTGTGATTTCATGGCATTGTTAGTTTACTTAATGGGACGGGCTGAACACACGCCGCGCGACTGCAGACAGCAGAATGCTCACCTCTTGGGAGTGCCAGACTGACTTCCAGCGCCCTCGACAGTCTTGACAAAGTCGGCACCCTCTAAAATCTTTCCAAAGACAACATGCTTGCCATCCAACCAGGCCGTCTTGACGGTGGTGATGAAGAACTGAGATCCGTTGGTGTTAGGGCCGGCATTGGCCATGGACAAATACATGGGTCCCTCATGCTTGAGCTTGAAGTTCTCATCGGCAAACTTCTCCCCGTAAATAGACTCGCCGCCGCGGCCGTTGCCGTGGGTGAAGTCGCCGCCCTGGATCATGAAGTTGGGGATGATGCGGTGGAAACCACTCCCCTTGTAGTGAAGGGGCTTCCCACTCTTGCCAGTTCCCTTCTCGCCAGTGCAGAGCGAGCGGAAGTTCTCCACGGTCTTGGGGACGGTGTCGCCGAAAAGTCCCATGACAATCCTACCCTTTTCGCCTCCCTCGATCTCGACATCGAAGAAAACCTTGGAGGTGATAGCCTCGCCTACAGATTGAGGCTCAGCAGCCTTCAGAGCAGAGGTACTAGCAAAGGTCAGGGCAAGCAGCACCAAGCCAATTACAGTCAGAGACAGCATCTTGAAGTAAAGTATGCGATGGCGAGAACGAGCCGTGGTTACGAAGCTGCTAAGGGTGAGAAGGGGGAAGGGAGAGAAGATCCGTTGGGAGACAAATTAAAGTTTTGTTGGAAAAAGAGTAAAATAGGAAGAGTTAGAAATCGTAAGTTTTTCCGAGGGAACCAAACGAGTAGTATGCACTGTTGAACAGGTCGAGACAATTAAAAAACGAACCTGTGATTGTTCCTGACGAAAATTAAGACTGAACCAAACGATTTTTAAGGACGACCTTTTCATGCGAGCCTTCTTTGCATTCACTTTGGTCTTCTGTGTCGTCGTCCGGACGATACATGCCTTCTCACCTACGGGTCTTCCCTGCTGTGGGCTTGGGGTGGGTCTGTGTTTGTCTCTGAGAGGAAGCAGACCAAACACACGGCTCTCAGCCCTTCAAAGCCTCCCGCCTTCTTCTGCATCGCCTCTTGCGTCCTTGTTTGATGTGCCTTGGCTTAGTGCATCCTCGGCTGGCGATACCTACTCCTTGAACCCCCCCCTCAAAGCTTCCTTCCTTGACATCTCCTCAAACATTGTACATGAGCAATCTTCAATTGTCTTGGCTTCTGCTGCAGCAGAATGGGTTCAGCCAACGTACGTGGTGACAGATTGGACTCTTAATATTCTGTCGTTCCTAATGCTGGTGCGGATTGTACTGAGCTGGTACCCCAAGGCCTTATCAGAGGATAATCCCATACCAGGTGTGAAGCTAATTGTCGGCTTGACTGAGGGTTTGCTGAAGGCAACGAGGTAAGATTAATCTTCGCCGCAAACTATCCTTCAAAAAGGCAATCGGATAGAGTTTGCCGGATTTTGTGTGATTTTCACAGACACACACACTCCGCGGGTAATTATTTCATCTTTTGAGAGTTATTAGTCTCACTTAAGACATGACAACCCCGCGAACATGAACACGTTGGTTTCGCTGACAGCACGTCCTCTTCCCATGACTGCCATTCTGATAGTAGCCTTCGGACATTTTTCTCACACAATTGATGCCCTCTCATCTTCACGCCCTCAGGAATGTCGTTCCACCAGCTTTTGGTGTGGATATATCGCCCGTTGTTTGGCTTGGAGTCTTCACCTTTTTGCATGAAATAATAGTGGGCCCGCAAGGCATCCTGAGCATTATGATCAAATATGGGTAGATCGGCGATTATTATGAAAAGGTAGCGACACAAATGAATACAAATGCGGAAAACGTAATGAAACCGTGAGAGAGCAAGTGCAACAACAGACAAGACAAAGCAGAATGCGATGCTTATGATTGTAGCAAAAACGAATTGCTCGACACTTTTTAGCTAGGTAAACACAATTCGCTTATCAATAATTATTACACCAAAAAAAACCTTAATTCATCCACCTGTTCGCTGTATTGCACAAGAATTCGAAGGCTTCGCCCCTGACTTTTTCGTGATCTCTCTGCGCCTTCTCGTATTCCTCTTCAGCGCGCTCCTCTAGCCACAAAGACGCCACATACCTCACGTGCGCGTGCTTGAGCCCCTTGAAGGCGGCGGCCTTGCGATCCTGAAGCTTCCTCAGCTTTGCAATTTGCATATCCTTGATGCCCTTTTGAGCAGTGAGGATAAGACTCTGCCGCACCCTGGCGTTGTATCCAGCGTGAGCCAGGTACTTCTGAGCCTCAATTTTTCGCCTACCCGGTTTCTTCATGTCGTCAACGATACTCTGGACATTATTAGGGTGAGCAGCCTGCAAACTGAAAACCACGGACTGTCCGACAGCCTTGAAGCTCAAATGCCTACTGTGCTCCTCAATGTCACTCTTGACACTTTCTTGGTGTGCCAAGATAAGATTCTTTTGGAGTATGTGTTCGCCGAGTTCTTTGTAGTGGCGTTCTCCTGCCGTGATGGGCCTGGTTTCTTTCTGCAAACTCACACTAGTACTGATGCTCGCATCATCATCGACATCATCGTCGGCGTCGAATATACCAAGAGATTCGTTCATCGAGTTTTCCAGCTGCACGATGGACAAATCAGCAGATAGGTCGAATTCGTCGTCATCGTCGTCGAGAATGCCAGCATCTGTGTCATTAACATCCAAGCCGAGTGATAGCCCCTCATTTTCAGTCTCAAGTTCAACTGCAGCCGCCAGCCTAGCCTCCTCTTCCTTCTCAGCCCGCTCTCTCTCTTCTCTCTCCTTGTCTTCCTGTTCCTTCATCTTCTTCGCCGCCTTCTCCTCCTTTAGCAACCTTATCTTCTCTTTGAAGGCCTCCTCCTCCAACTGCTTTATCCTCAATGCTTCCTTCTCGGCCTCAATCCTCTTCCTTTCTGCCTCTTCCTCGGCCTCCCTTTTAAGACGGGCAACCCTGGCAGCTCGAATACGCTCCACTCGCCTCGATGCGTTATACATTCTAATTCTCGTCTGAATTTTTACGGCGCAAGTGCTCTCTATTTTCCTCTTTCTTCTCCTCTCCGTCTCCTTCTTTGCAAGCCTTCCTCGGCCCTTCTTTTGCAGAATCATGGCTGCGTTGTTCTGTTGCCTCACTTCCCTTTTCCCTGCGACGATTTGTTTGCTCTTCTTAATTCTTGTCCTTGTCTGCAATTTGACGGCGGCCTCGTTCTCTTCCTTCTCTTTGCGCTTATCGTTTGTTCTCTTGTTTGCTATCTTCGTTCGGCACTTGCATTGCAACTTAGTCGCTGCCTCAGCTTGTTGTTTCTTCTCCAATCTAACAATTTTAACTTCGTGTTTCGCTTTTATCTGGCGTGATTTGGATTGCAGCGCAGTAGCGGCCTTATTGCGAGAGGTTTGGTAGCTCCTGATAGATTCGACCCGGTTTTTGGCAACCTTTTGTCGTTGAAGGTTTGATATTTTTATAGCTGCTAGCTTTCTCTCCAGCAAAAAGGGGCAGATTTTCTTCCTAGTCACATATCCCCTGGCAACAACCTGGATGGCATTGCTTGCTGCGATTTCTCTCCTCAAATTTGCCGCGGCCCGCTTTTTCTGGAGAATAATTGCTTTATTCCTCTCAACGGCGTACTCATCCTCTAATCTCTCAATCGTACGAACGTATCTAGCGAGGTCTTCTTTGTAGAAAAAAATCTTAGCGCTCATACTCTTGATCTGACACGCCAAGGCCTTCTGTTCCTCGAACCAGTAGCTCCACTTAACCTTCAGTTTCCTCGCCTTTTCGAATGCTCTGAGCTCAACTGCCTTGTCGTGCAAAGATTTGCTGGCATTTGCTTTCTCTCGAAGTTTTTCTAGTTCCTCTCTTAACAATTCAATGTCCCTCTCTTGCTCCGACCCTTTTTTTACCAAGCTTTCCAGCTCTAACTTGACTATGTGTAATCTCTCCTTGGCTCTGAGCATCGCCACTGTCTCTACGATCCGTCTCAGTTTCATTTCGGGCGTTTGCGCGACCCGGGTATTTATTGTTCCAAAGAAAGTTCCACGACGCTGTGAAGCCATGTCGATATTGTCAGCTTGCTTCCAGTGATTTGTTTTGCTATCGAATTTCTCTCCCTTGCCGGTTTTTTCTATTGTCTCTTCCAACTCAAAGTCACTCAAACCAACAGGATCACCAAGCATGGTGCGCTGGGGGAGTAACTTCGCGTATTTTAATTTTGCGTACTCGAAGAAGGGAATCGTCTGCTTGCTGGTGCTGCTCTTGTTCGTGTTGACGAAGTCGTCGGTGCTTGAGAAGCTGTTCTCGTCGTCCATTTCTGGGCTTGCATCATAATCAGCGTTGACTTTGCCTTCGCCGTTGCCATCGGCATCGGCACCGGCATCACTGTCCCCTCTTCTGACAATGCCTCCCTGATTCCCATCTTCTTCCTCGTAAGCCAGGTCGACGTTCTCTCTTATCTCATCAATAACAAAAAGCGACACGTCCCGAATCTGCAGAATGTCAACCCCGTCAACCAAGCGATTTGTCGTGTCGTGGAACTCATCTTTTGTGGCCCAATGTCTCTCATGTGTGAATAACGACGAGTTTATGTGGTCATTTGTGTTGTCCGCACCATCAATGGTGCTATTGTCGTTGATCTCCGCAGTAATGTCAATAGATGCGTCAGGGTTTTGGATGATCATATCATGCCGGAGGGGGATTGGGGACAAAAAAGGATTGCAATATAGGTCGATACTGTCGAGTGCAGCCCTGGCGTCCTCATTTCCATCCTTCATCAAAAATTTGTAATCGCCACTGATCTTGAGCAGATAGTCTTCGTCACGAAATAAGTAGCTCATGGAAGTATCGGGCTGTTTACTCTTCCAGATAATAATCATTTCGACGATTTTTATCGTAGCATCCCGAAGCTCCTTGGCAGCAGCTTTAAATTTATCAGCGGGAAACTTGAACTTTTCACCCTTCCCAAGAGATGTCAGCACTGCACGCTCCCCTTCGCTATCGCTTATAATCCTCTTGAATATAGATAACAACTTCTCTCTGCTAAGTATGAGTTTGACCAATTCGAGAGAGTCCCCGGTTTCGTAATTTTGCTGGAATGTGATTGTTGTAGTTTTGTTGTCGGCAGCGGCTTCACCTGTTGAAGTAAAGTTATTGAGCTGAGTTACCGGAGGAAGTGGAATTTTTTTAGGAATTGGCTGGTCACTTCCCATCCCGCTCAACGCTATTGTCGCGCTAGCCATTATTTCCGGGGTGCTGAAGTTGTCCTCGAAATTAAAGGTTTTTGATGTTTTACTTGAGGATGATATCCCAGACGACGTCTTGCTCTTCAATGTTAAGGCGTTCCTCTTGCGTGCCTGTGCTAGTGGACAATAGCGGTCTTCTTCGGCGTTGTAAAAAATTTTGGACTTTTCGTATCCAAAGCTACTGCTCCAGCCCATTTCCCTGTCCTTGGATTCTAGAGCCTGTTCCCGGCGGCGCTTCTTCTTTTTCTGCATCCGCATCATTTTCGTTTCGGAGGTCTCAGCAGCTTGCTTTTGAGACTGGAGTAACTTGAGCTGAACGGGGGCGTGAAATTTGTTAGTTGAAGAAATGAGGAAAGGCGAGGGGGGGGGAGGGAGCACCCCATTTTTCCATCTCGCTGTAGACTCACCTTTGACTCCCTCTCAATTTCCAAGAGAAGGTCCCTAACCTTTGTGTCGTGAGGTTTCGGGCTGTTTGACTTGTACGTCCCATGAAATGTCCCTCGTTGTGAGGAAGACTTGAATTTGAGTAACTTTCCTTGATGTTGTTGGGTGGTTAAAGTTTGTTGCCGTAGGGGAGCAGTCTGAGAGAGCAAAACTTCCTTTTTGGTAGGGGATGCTGAGGAACGGACTTCTTTGTCTGTCAGTTTGGTTCCTTTCTTCGAGGAGTTGGGCTGCCCAATAGTTTCTTCGCCGAGGAGGCGAGCCACACCATCTCGCACCTTCACGACCATGGTGGGGATTATTGTCTGTTATGGATGTTAATCAAGGTTCTCCTGGGATTTTTGACAAAAAAAAATCCCAATGCCAATTTTTCGATGTCAGCGAAGGAGGATCCCCCTAAAATTCCAGAATAACAAGTTCTGGAGTGTTGAGGAACTTTAACTCAACACTGAGAAATCGGCGACCAACCTGACCTGCTGCTCGCAACATCGGCGAAAGTTTTATTTGACATCTAGCAGCTATCGGAGAGTGAAGACTGATTTCACTGTTTCCACGGTAGATAGCCAGGAGTATTGGACTCCAAGGAATCTTTGTTGCTCAATTCTCTTTCCTCACGCATAATCCAACTCCTATTTTTCAACACAAAATCTTTCAACTCTATATACATACAAAAATATATAAGGACTGGAAGTTGGGATGTTAAATGATGGGAAACCGACGAAGAGCGCGTCTGTATTCAGCAGTCGGCGAGGCAGTGACGGCGGTATAATGGCTGCTGCGAGTGCAGCTGGGAAGATGTTCCAAGTGGATAATCTGAAGAATATTGCTGGCAATGTCTCCAACATGGCCGGCAATGTCTCCAACATGGCCGGCAATGTGACGAACATGGCTGGTAACGTGACGAACATGGCTGGTAACGTGACGAACATGGCTGGTAACGTGACGAACATGGCTGGTAACGTGACGAACATGACGGTCGGGCTAACCCACTCGATTGTTGATGGCACGAACAACTTATTGGGAAGTGTTCCAGGCAAAAATGTTCTGCATAAGATGGCCGACGTTGTACAACACAACGCTGTTAGTGAGAGCTTGAGGCAAAGGGGAATTAAGGGAAAGGAAAAGATTGTCGATCGTACTAACGCGGCCATGGGTCAGATGCGGGGATACATGGCCACTCAAACTGCTGGTGCTTTGATGGCAAGGTTGGGTGGGGATAGTAGTAAAGAAGAGCGACCTCCCTTTGAGTATGCCTTGCTGTTGAAGTTCCCGGAGAAGACGACTAGTCTAACGGAATTGGCGATGCACGGTGCGGGGGCAATCGGGAAGACGTTGCAGAGCGTGCATAGGAACAGTGTCAGCGCTATGCAAGGGCGGTCAAAGGAAGTGCACCCTACTGCCAATGACGATGGTAGCGTTGATCCGGAGATGGGCGATAAGCCACCGCTTGACGTCAGCACGGGAAGTGTTGCTGACCGTGACCGTGGTGATAATGATGGTGACAGTCCGACGAACACCAGCCCAAGAGCAAACCGAAGTAGATCATCCTCTGAAATTTCCATTGACCCCGAAGACCCTTTCTACAACCCTCTTTACCCCACTCTGCCCCCTCAACACGTCGCAATAATCGAGAGTCTTCACAACCAAGGTTTGCAGATCATGGTCGTCCAAGACGTTTATCACCACCAGAAGAGGAAGACCTTGTTACTGCTGAATAGCCCAAAAGCGCTCATCCGCGAATCCGTGTATAGAGCGAAGCTCCTCAGATGGATTCGAACAGGAGGGATTGGGGATATGCCGGATAAAAGCAAAGAATTGGTCCCGACCCCTTCGGCAAGAATTTTGGCCATTCAAAATACATTAAATGACACCTCTTATTGTTACTCCCCTGACGAGAGTAAACCAGGAAAACCGAAATTGTTGCTGCGAGATCCCTTGGTAGAGGAACATTTCCCTCTGCACGATCACCGTGCTAACGACTATTTGTTGAGCAGGCTCACTCCGGATGGGACTATCGCTGAGAAAGTAAGAAGTATTTTCATGAGCGACGAGGTTTTGGATGCCATCAGGAATCACTTCGGCGACAGAACTGGTTTTTACTACGCGTACTTTAGCTTCTACACCAGGTGGTTGTGTATGCTCGCCCCAGGAGGGGTGATTACATTGGTCGTTGGGGGAGCGATGCCTGAGCACAACACTGTCGTCTTGGTATGTTATGCCACTTATGTTATCTTTTGGGGCAGATTGTTCGTTGCAAGCTGGAAGCAGAGAACTGTGGAACTTAAAACTAGGTGGCATTTGGACGATATCGAGGGTCACGAAGTCAGGAGAAAGGAGTTTAAGCCTGACAGAGACATTATTACTGGCAAGTTGGTGGAAGACATGGACTATTACCCCGATTGGAAGCGCTATATTGTGATCCCCACGATGGTGCCCCTCTTTATAGCGCTTTTTTGTTGTCTGTATGCATGCGTACTCGGCCTGTTTTGGTTTGAAATGTGGCTGGTGTTCAATTGGGGACAATGCAGGTAAGAAGAAGAGAAGTGTGCTCAGGGTCTGTATCCCGCTTGTCAAAAAAAATGTAGGAGAGATCAAATCAAATCCACCTTTCTAAGCTTTCTTCTAACATCTCTTGAAACGTGAAACGTGAAACGTG
>Ga0115556_1002692_pt1 | contig 11684 bp, 10 predicted proteins | sample COGITO_mtgs_1104_5_FD_87282 | JGI IMG/M metagenome (GOLD analysis project Ga0115556, IMG submission 87282) | Pelagic marine microbial communities from North Sea - COGITO_mtgs_110414 | ecosystem: Environmental > Aquatic > Marine > Epipelagic | place: Germany:Helgoland, sampling site Kabeltonne... | reverse complement strand
GGGGGGGGGGGGGGGGGGGGGGGGGGGGGGGGGGGGGGGGGGGGGGGGGGGGGGGGGGGGGGGGGGGGGGGGGGGGGGGGGGGGGGGGGGGGGGGGGGGGGGGGGAGGGGGGAAGATCGATGTTAGGTTCGTCGAGGAGTTCGTGCAAGGGGTTAGGGGGATGCACGCGTGAAGCGCCCCGAAACGAAAGCCGGACACCCGACACACACACCCCCCCCCCCGAGGGATGTGTGGTGTGATGGGAATATGAGCCCGCTGTTATAACTTATATAAAAGGGGGATAAAAAAATGATTTTTTGGGCGTGCGTCTAACGCGCGTACTGTTAGGGTACCGCCGTTCTCTCTCAAGTCGGGAAAAGAAAAGCAGTTGTTCGTTCCTTTTTTTTTAATCTTTTTTTTTCTTTTCGTCTTCAACTCTGCTTCTTCTTGGTCTTGTTGTTGCTGTTCTTCTTCTTGTCCTTCCTCCCCCCCTTGCCCTTCCCCTTGCCGCCGTCGTCGTCGCCGTCGACGAGCCGTATCCCCCCCGTACCCCTCGCGACCCTCTCCAGCTCTCTCACGCTCCCCAGGCTCCGACGGAGCATGGACCGGAGGAAGTTACCGCTCATCCACGCCATGAAGAACACGATCGAGTCGACGGGGAGGGGCCAGGAGGCGTGGGCTGACATTATCAAGGATCGCACACCGCCGACGCCGGCAGCAGCAGCAGCAGCAACGTCCTCCCCCTCCCCCTCCCCCTCCCCCGCCCCGCCCCTCGCGGCTCCTCCTCCCATTTTCGTCGTGGCCTGGTAGAAATACCCGAAGGCGAGCACGTGCACCCACGCCGCGATCCTCGCGGAGCGGATGCTCACGAGCCCCCTGCGCCGGGCGAGGTTGAAGTCGGTCGTAGCCGGCTGCACCAGGAAGCTCAGCAGCGTAACGAACATGCCCCAAAGGTTGAAGTATACCCTGGAACGCGGGTCGGAGGCCGACCATGACGGTGCGTCGTCGGCGGAGGCGCCGGCGCCGGGGAGGGGGGACGAACCGAGGGCGGACGTCTGCGAGTATATGTTGTACCCGTCGACGGCACCCATGAGCAAAGTGAGGAGGGATATCGCGCCGCTCCACTGGGTGCAGAGGAGGGTTATGTAGTGGTGGTTGTTGTGGGACTGGCGGAGGGCGGCGTCGAGGGAGGCGATGGCGGCGGGGGAGGGGGTGGTGGGAGTGGGGGAGGGGGAGGGGTTTTTTAGGGGGCCCATTGGGGAGAAGGGGAGGAGAAGGGACGATCGAAAGCCAAGGATTTTGGAAAGAGGTAGAAGCACGATTAAGGAAGAAAATCTAGAGATTTAGATTTATCACTTGGTCTGTTGCTGGGTGAGGAGTTTTACTAAATAATTGAGACTAATTCGAGGGTATTTAAGTTGACTTTCAACCACGTTGATTATTTTGTTCTCACGCCAAAAATTAAAACCCCACATAAAGCATTAACCGGGAAGCATGATGAACGTTATTTTCCCTCTGCCTCTGCTAATATTAGCGCTCCTCCTTATCCTTTTACCATCTCCCACTTGCTCCTCCCTTCCCCCCCTCTACCCCGATCCTCATCCCTCCCGTGAAGTAAAAATCTGCGCCCTCTACATGGTCCGGGACGAGTCCCTGAACATCCGCACGAACCTCCCCCTGTGGGGCTCCCTGTTCTCCGGGTACGTCTTCGCCGTGGACAGCCGCACCGTCGACGACACGATCCTGGCCATCGCGGAGAGCGTCCCCCCGGGCTCCCCCCGGCACGTCTTCGGCTACAGGTTCGACGGCTTCGGGAATTCGAGGACGGAGGTCTTCGGGGAGGCGTATAGGACTATGCCCTGGTGCAGCCACGTCATGGTGATCGACCCTGACTGGCAGCCTCTTCAGTCTGAGTTTGACACGGAGCCGTTGAGGGACGGGAGCAAGAGTGGGTACCAGTTTAAGATCTGGGACCGTAGTGGTATTACGACGAGGAACTGCAATTGGTTGATGCGTCACGTGGAGGGTCTTTATTTTGACTATTATGTGCACGAGTTTCTGCGCTTCCCGGACGGGGGTCCTTATCATGAGGACTTGGTGCTCTTGGACTGGGAGGTCGCGGAGGTGGAAAGCACGCAGAGCTGGCACCAAACAGTGGGGCACAATGAGAACAAGGCTGTCACCAAGTCGGCCAGCCGGTCGTATAAGAGGTTCCTTTTTGATATATCACTTCTGGAGAGAGAGCAGAAGGACGAGAGGTACAGGAATAGCCAGCACACGCTTTATTACCTTGGTGTGGCGCACTGCGCACTGGTAGAGGCTTCGCCTGACTACTACTCCCCGGCCGTCAACCCTGGTATCAAGATGTCTGGTGAGAATCGTAAACTGGCCGAGACCTGCGTTAAGCACCTAGAAAAGATGGTGGCCCTTTACCCGGTCACCAACTCGACGGTTTTGGGGGAGTTGACTTGGAGCGGTCTGAGGTGGCTGGGGTACAACTATCAATTTTTGCTGGACGACTTTGCGCAATCTGAGCGTTTCTACAAGGCTTGTATTGAGTTTGACGTTCACCGAGTGGACTGTAAGATCGAGCTGTCGAAACTCTACACCAACCACCACCACCCGGAGCTTGCCTACGCGTATGCCCTGGAGAGCCTGAAGACGACGTGGAGCGACCGCGCCTTCAGCAGCAACTTCTACATCTTCGACTGCGTCGTGCCCGTGCAGGTCCAGCGGGCCGTCTACAACGTTCTGAGGGACAGGGCCGGCGCCGTATTCGACGGGCACGACGAGGTCACCTTCGCCATGGGCTCCTTCATGGGCGAGAAGGCCAGGAACAACTGCGTCAACGGCCTGATTTTGGAGAACCCTGACATATTGAGGATTATGGACGAGCACTACGGGGAGCTTTACTCGTCGAGCCACGGGGGGAGGGCTTTCAAATGCGCGCGGAAGGATGATACGAAATTGGAGAGCCAGCTTCTTGAGAAATCTGAGGGGTGGCATTATTTCTGCGGCGATGACCAGCCCGCGTCCGCGTCGGATGGTTCGTTATCGCTCGTCATCGAAAGCGATGTATATGAATTCGTCAAGCCTGAAAAGTCGTACGATGATCTTTATAGCTTCTTCGGCGAACGAAGCAGGGTCAGACCACGAAGAATCACGGAAAATACCAAGATTGTCGTGGCGAAGAACGACGCCCGTCGCTCCCTCCTCAACATAGAAAAGCTCATTTACGCCAAGAAGGAGGAAGATCGACGAGAGCAGGTCGAAGTCGGCGCATACGACGGAGATTTGAAGGTTGATTCAATCGGTATGAAGGGTAAACGGGGTGGATTTGTGATATTTGACGAGGTGCTTGGCGTGCACCTGCCGGTGGGGATAATGGACGACATAATAATCACCGAGCTGCTTCACGGAAGGAACGGCGGCGAAGACGTCGTGGTAAAAGACCTGTGGAAAATCGCGAGCAATAAACTCAACAGGCTGGCGGGATACCTAGCAGGGGAGGAGGGGGCTCTGACATTTGAGAAATTTGTCGGAGTCACAAACGATTTTCTGCAAGTTTATGGGGAAGATGGAGGAGTAGGTTTTGTAGAGCTAAAGCAGGAGGTAGTTTAGGTGCTGTTCGTTCGATGTTGTTTTTTGCCCCTTAATATCGTTCAAAATCGCAATAAAGGGGGGCTACAGACACCACTCAATTGTATAATCCTGCTTTCTCAATCTTTTTAAATAATTTAACTCATCATCATGCAGACAAAATGTCTTTCACTTGGCAAATCTCGACCCTTGGACAATATAAGGCCTCAGAGCTTCTAATTCCAAATCATGGACTTCCCCGCCACATACCACGAAGCAGTGAAGTGGCTCTCCGAAATCACAATTAGCCAACTCATTCATACTGCCCGCCTTGATGCACTGCAAATCTCCGCACCCCAAGCGTGCCATACCAACACAAAGTGTCTCATCACCGTCGTAGCATCCCTCTTTCTTATTCTCCTCGGCCTCAAGCAGTTGAGATATGCACGTGTTGCACGTCATAAAACGCGGAGGCAGGAACGAAGTTTTTCCCCTCTTCATGTCCTCGAAATTGGGCTCTTTCGTCTTGATGTCAAGTAAGCACAGGGTGTGCATTCCTCCCTTTCGATTGTACATGATTTTCTCATAAAAACTGTATGGCCGCCAGTTCTCCTCGAAAAACGGTATACTGACGGTCTGGCCGTAATTGTATAGTTGCAGGCCGCAGCTTCCCACGGCTCCCATCACGCTCGCGTTGTGCACCACGACTACCTCGATTCCCTGCTCACGAGCCCGGATCATTATGTCTGTGTGGGTCGTGGCGCAAACAGGATCACCAACAATCAACAAACCGACGTTGTCGCCTTTTAAGCAGGGGCTGGTTATCTGATCCGCTTCGCTCTCTACCAAATTCCGATCCGCAACCTTGATTTCTCCATTGTACCCCTGTGTGCTGTAGAACTCCTTGAGTTGGGGGGCACTGATGGAATTGGAGAGAATCGATGTATATGCTTCAAGGAATAACACGCCGCAGGTTTTGATGTAGTTAAGACCTCGGAGCGTAATGTCTTGAGTATCGCACAGGCCAAGGCCGATGATGTAGAGCTTGCCGGACATTGTTTCAGGTTTGACTTTGGAAAAGGTTTTGTGGTGTGAGTGTGATCGGTGAGGGTCCTTTGGAGGTTGAAATGGAAGTAATTTAGTGTTTTGTTGCGGCTAAGGGTTCGAAATTTATCGAAGAAAGGGCTGGTTGAGAAGTATTTAACGCGAAAAATTCGGTTCTTGCATGCAGAGCTAATACCCTCGAATTTGGTGGAATGATTGGAGTTCTCTCCTAGAAATACAAAGAAGACAAAATGGGAAAATCTAATAAGGGGAGGGGAGGAAGAGGACGAGGTGGGGGCACCCACTTCGCGGCAACGTCCGCAGAAGAGATTGCCTTGAGAAACGCCCGACTGGAGGAGTTTGACAAGGAACGATTGGCCAAGCGTAAGGCCAAGATTGAGGAGGCTCAAGGGGTATCTGGCGAGGGCGGCGGTAACGATGACGGTAGTGATAGCGATGGCTTTGCTTTTGAGGGAGAAGCCGGCGAAGTGACTTCGGAGGAATTGGGAGACCGACTTGGTTCCATGGGAGTCACAGAGGAGAAGGTATACAAGCCAAAGGGGACGCAGGGAATTATTGAGACGGCCAATCCAAATGATGTTAAGGTCGTACATGGCATAAAGCTGAAAAACCTCAAGGATGCCGAGGCTGCGCCCATGACCCGGAAAGAACGAGAGGCGGCTGAGAAGGAGGCAAAGGCAGCTGCCTACAGGAAGAAACACGAGCTCGGGTTGACAGAGGAGTACAAGGCCGACATGAAAAAACTCGAAGAAGTCAAAGCGAGAAGAGACGCGCAGAAAAAGCAGAGGGATGAGAAAGAGGCGCTTGAGGCTGCAAAAGTGGAAGAAGCAAGGAAGGCTGCCAAGAAACAGGCAAAGGAGGCGGCAAAGGGCAAAGATGAAGGAGACGATGATGGCATCCCAAAACTGACCAAGATTGAAATCAAGAAAATGAAACCTGCGGTGCTTAAGGAGCACCTGAAGGAGAGGAAGTTGGATATCCAGGGGAATGCAAAGGCCCTCATGGAGCGGTTGCTGGCCTACGAAGCTGGACGGTGAAAAAATTGAGATTTAAATTTGGTTTTTGTTTTTAAGTACCGTTTTTTATGTTGTTTGCTGTCTTGCAATCTGCGATCGGATTGACTCAACTCATTAAACTCTCCCAAAACAACTCAGGTTGTTTTTTCTTCAACTTTTCTTTTTGATCCTCGGGGCCGTCGGGCCGTCCTGGGAAGCTCGAAAAAAAAAGAACAAAAAAAATTGTTTTTGCAAAAAAACGAGGTTTTGCACGTACAAAAAATTATTTGAGACATGAGTGGCTTTACTGAGATGAAAGAGATAGCTCGTGGCGCTTTTGGAACGATAAAGCTTGGGTATTCCTCCTCCAATTACCTTGTCGCCCTAAAGTGTATCTCCCCATCTCGCTGCTCATCTTATGACACTCGCTCGGTCTCCGACACAACAACTGAGGTGATTCCGATAGAAATATTCAGGGAAATTCAGTCCCTGCGTCTACTGAATGATATTGAGGGAGAAGGAAGAGAAAACATAGTCAAGTTGCTTGATGTGCATGCATCTCTTAACGGAGAGGTTGTCCTTGTTTTCCCTTACTCTCCGATTGATTTGCAGAAACTGATTAGTACTGCTGCAGATGGCGTCAGTGACAATGATAATGCGACGAGGATACGGCCTTTTCTTCCGCGCAAAATAATCCTCCACCTTTTTCACCAATCGCTCCTCTCTCTTCACCACCTTCATGCCTCCTCCGCCTCACTTCTCCATCGCGACATTAAACCGTCAAATTTTCTCCTCTCTCCCAGCACTGGCCTCCTCCAGCTCTGTGACTTTGGCCTCTGCACTCGCCGCCTAACTTCCGACGAAAGAGATGCGGGGAGGCGTCTTACTCACGCTGTGTGCACGCGTTGGTATCGTCCGCCAGAAATACTGTTCGGGGGTGTCGATTATGATGTCGGCATTGATCTCTGGGGCCTGGGCTGTGTGTTGGGGGAAATGCTGAACTCGTCTCCCTTGTTTCCTGGGGGCTCGGATATTGAGCAAATTTTTAGGGTACTGGTTTGGACTGGGGCGCCAAATTCAAAAGCAAATGGGATGAAGTGGAGAGATGCCGTCCAGTGCGGAGATTGGGGGAAGATCGTGGTTCCTGAAGATTGGGTAGGGAGAGGGGTGGAAGAGCTGGTTCCTAGGTGTTCGACAAAAGTGTGGGAAGGGGCGAGGAGGGCACTAAAAGGACTATTAGAACTCGATCCCAAAGAGAGGAGCACGACGAGGGAGCTGCTCGAGATGGGCGCCTGGGGAGGTTCGGGTAGAGAAGCTGTAAGGGAATTTTTAATAGGATTGTTGGGAGGAGTAGGTGGAGCTGGAGAAGCGGATAAAGGGAACAACGGTTCTGGCAGAAAAAAAACTACCGACATCGAGGAGATGGGACAAAAGGAGATCCAGAGGAGAAAGGCTGTCGATAACAACTACGCTTTTGGAGAGGCTAAAATAAATTGGAAGTAGTTTTGCGAATTATTGGCCGACCATTTGCACCTCACTACTTCTACTGCTCTCCGCTTTTAGCTTTTTATTTTAGGACAGCCTTTCTCCACCTGGACCTCCTTTTGTCCCATCTCTTCGAAAAAAAAATGTCGGTAGTTCCCACCACCGATAAAAACACTAGATACCGTCTTTGAATCGCTCAATGCCCTCCGGGGATATGCAACAAATGTGTTGAAGGTCTCGGAACGCATCATTGTAATCTAAGCAATATCCAACCACAAATTCATCAGGCACAGAAAAGCCAACAAAATCCGCGACGAATTTCACATCTTTGTCCTCCCTCCTCTTCTCCAATAAGCTAGCAACAGCGATAGATTTCGGGAGGCCCTCCTCTTTCAGAAGGGGCAGTAACAAGCTCATTGTAGTCCCTGTGTCAATGATATCCTCCACAAGAAGCACATCCCTACCCTTCAGCTTTGACAAATCACAGGCACTGATCTCCACTTTGCCAGTGCTCTCAGTGCCTGAGTATGACTTGGCACGGATAAAGTCAAAAGTAAATGGAACATGTGCGTCACCACTTGCGTTGTGAAGTGCTCGAAATGCGGATTGGAGATCATGGAAAAAGGCGCTACCACCTTTTAAGACACATATTAAGTGAACTGTGGTGTGGGCATAGGAGGAACGGATGTCTGCAGCAAGCTTCTCGACACGGTCCTGTATTTGGCCACGAGATATCAAAACCGATCTGACGTGACAAGCGTAGTGTTTAGGGATCACGAACGCGGATGTTGGCTGCTGCGAAGAAGACAATATATCCACTGGTTCGTGTTCCCTCTTTAGGCCCGATGACGAGGAGGTTTTTGAGTTCATTCCAAGAAAGGGGAAGGGTTTTCTATTTTTTTCATTTTTTGCCAAAATTATTTCCGGGATCAGCAGGTACCTCGTCTTGATCACCACTAATGTTAGCCGCTCGGGTGAGCCTTGGCACCCGCTGGTCGGCTGCACCGCGAATGTTCTCAACCAGGTCTCCTTTATTGCAGCCTCGGGGGAAATCAGTCCGCACCGCCATGAACAAAGACAACAAAGACAACAACAACGACGAAGACGACGACGTGAAGTCCATAGATTTTGCACGGTTGAAGCGTGTGTTTACCGACCTATCACTCCAAACAGGAGATCCCCCGAAATCATCTTCATCATTTTCAACCGTTCAGAACCTTCTCTCTCCTTCTGAAATAAAAATTATGCTCTCTTCAGTCGCCAGAATTCCTGATAAAATCAGGGGGGGTTGGAGTGATTATAGGAGAACATGGTCGGGTGGTATACGAGGAGACAATTGGGTGAGTGACGAGGAGTATTATAGAATGCTGGGGGAGCCAGCCCCACAAAAGTCATCCTCAGAGACTCTGCCAGAGAGAGGAGTATTCGGGCAGCTTAGTAAGAACATTGATTTTTTGAAAAAATCGATACGAGGAGATCCTTCTCTCGCGACTTCGACTTCTGAAGACGATTTTACTCTCGATAATGTGTCGAAAGTAGCCTCAGAAAAAGCAAAAGCACTTCACATTCCGACATTAAGATCACGCTTCCAGCAAGTGTCCGTGACGTACATGCAAATCGCTAAATCTGCTATTGTAGAATTCATTCGAGGATATAAGGAGGGGCGCGAAGAGGAGTACAAGCGTGGTGGGGAAATATATTTCCGTGGCTGGGAAGAGGAGCTGCCACCGACAGCAACTGACCAAGCTAATAACACAAATTTAGGCAAGAACATCGAAGTGATTAGGTCCAAAATTAAGGACGCCGTAGATGGCTTTGAGGGCGTAAACACGGGCGATCTATCGAAAATAAAAAGTGACGAAGAATTGAAAAGGAAGGAGTCGATGGAAAAAATCCTCGACGACGTCGACAGAAACATTGACAAGAACCTCGACTACCTTCGAGAAGAGGGGTCAAGAATCGTTGATATGGGAAGGGAAGAAGTTAAAGAGACCGTCAAGAAGGCGGTGGATGAGAATTACCTCGACAAGAATATCGAGTTCATTGTACAAAAGGGAGAGCAGATTGTTGACGACGGCAAGAAACGTTTTGATGAGTTGGAAAAAAGTATGAGCAAAAAGAAGTAGAGTTTGTAAAAAAATGTAGCAGCTACTTTTACTTCCACACACAACACAACCAGGAACATGTAATGCTATTTTTTTTCTTTTCGGTCGGAAGTGGTAGCGACTGTGAATTTCGGAACCAACGGTTGGTCAAAGATGTTCTTGCAGGCCAATATCTCACGAATGGAAATACTGTTCGCTCCTCCACCACCGTCACCACTAGCCTGCCCCTGCATCGTCTTGGACCTTCTATCTTTCGCCTCAACGAGCTTGTCGATCTCCATGTCCATCGTCGTCGCTTGAAGCCAGTAGCTATGAACTTCTCTGGTCTGCCCGAGTCTCCTGACGCGATCCTCTGCCTGCGCAACGTCGCCTGGGGTCCAAGGACGGTCAACCAGGATTATCGATCGGGCACGAGTAAGTGTGATTCCGACTCCTCCGACGCCGTAGGTGCTAATTAACACATTCGTCTCGGCAGTATCCTGGAATCGCTTAACCATTTCATGCCGTTTCTCGGTTGTCTTGACCGTCTCAGCTGAGAGAAACTCAGCTGTGGAGCCTTGGTCGGATAATTTTATTTGAATCGCCTTGCCCGTTTCGACGTAGGTCACAAAGATTACTATGGCTTCGCCCCTTGCGAGTATCTCGTTAGCGAGGACTATAGTCGCGTCGACTTTCCCGAAGCTGAGCAAAACAAGTTTCGTAGAGTGAGCACGAGTCCTAGGCAACCGAGGCAAGCTTTCGTCGCGCTCCAACCCCCCGCTTATTTTCACTTCTCACTCCCTCCACGACCCCTTACCTACTAGTCATTCTGAGAGCAGTCAACTTTCCTAAAATTGCATGGTCGTCCTCTTTCCTTATTCCGGCCGCTTTTTTTTCTTGCTGGATGTGCTCGACCCTGGCGAGCTCCATAAGGTTCTGTCGATAGCGTGATTTGTGAATCGAGTTCATTTCGACCTGTCGCATAAGACGCTTTCGCTTTGGCAAAGAACTCAGCACCTCCTCTTTTGTCTTGGAAAACATGTAAGGGCCAATTTCTCGGTATAGCCCTTCCAAATCGCTGCTGCCATCAGCCCACCAAATATCCGATCCCCCGTTTCCGAATGGCTTCCAACCTCCATCGCAGTATTTTTTCTCGTAATCCCTCTGATTGTCTGCGATTTTGTGGCGAATACACCTCAGTAGCGGGAAGAGGTTTTTAGGTTTGCCATTTTTCGAAGGTGTCCCAGTTAAAAGTAGTACCCCGACGCAGCAGGGCAACTTCGCCAGAGCGAGAATCTTCTTCGTCTTCGCCGTCGTCGGGTTCTGGATGTTGTGGGACTCGTCACAAATGAGCAAAAACTTGTCGATGGGATTCATTACCGTAGCTTTTGTATTGGAATTAGTGGCCTCCCTCTTCTCGGTCCAATCTCTCAATGTTGCCTCTTTTTCCTGCAACTCTCGCTCCTTTCTTCGTCTCAATATCTCCTCCTGCCGAAGAATGACTGCCCACTCCTCTTCGTTATATTTACTCCGGTCCAATGTGTCGCTTACATTCACTTCGTCTGCCTTCTTCCGCTTGCGTTTGTTAGTTTCGGCCTTCTTTGCCGCCGCCTTAGTAGCCAAGGTCGTCATCTCATGGGGCTTATTGAAGGCGTCGATGACATCCATAGACGACGGAGTCTTGCTATCGTAAGTGGTAATTATTAGATCACGAAGCCAGTCACCCCCGACCTTATCTCGTGCGGTTTCCACCCATTCCTCTGTCAGAGATTTGGGGCAGATGCATAGAATTCCGCATCCTCCTCCGGAGATGTTGGGAGTCGGTGGTTCGGGTGCCGAGGGAGGTTGTACTTGTGAGGGGGACGATGGCGTCAGTGCTGATGGTGCATTTTTTATTGCGGTTGGGGGCGGCGGCGTAATTGCGGATGATGTCGACCTGTATGCGCCCCAGAATCCCTTGGCAACAACGCACCCGATTATTGTCTTTCCAGTCCCCATGTCATAAGCCAATATCATACGCCGAAGTTTAAATACCTCCAAAATCCCCTGCTTTTGGTGCGGCATCAGTGACCAGCCATTTTTCAGAGGAGATGATACCGAAGCGCTCCGTTGCAGGTATGGAAGGAGGCCATCTTTCACAGTTTTTGTCGTTTTTTTTGTTGCTGATGGTGACACATGTGGGGGTGACGATAATGATGATGATGATGATGATGATGATGATGATGATGATGATGATGACTGTGGGAGGGTTAATTTTTTTGTTCCTGCAGACTTTAATGCCGTTGAAGAGGTATTCTTCTGGTCCCAAATTGTTGATTTGGCAACTGGGGGTGGCTTGGCATTCATCAGCCCTTTCATCACAAAAGTGTCTGAGGGTTTGATGCTGCTGCTGTCGCTGCCGTTGCCATTACCATTACCATTGCCGTTGCCGTTGCCGTTGCCGTTGCCGTTGCCGTTGCCGTTGCCGTTGCCGTTGCCGTTGCCGTTGCCGTTGCTG
>Ga0115556_1002689_pt1 | contig 11692 bp, 6 predicted proteins | sample COGITO_mtgs_1104_5_FD_87282 | JGI IMG/M metagenome (GOLD analysis project Ga0115556, IMG submission 87282) | Pelagic marine microbial communities from North Sea - COGITO_mtgs_110414 | ecosystem: Environmental > Aquatic > Marine > Epipelagic | place: Germany:Helgoland, sampling site Kabeltonne... | reverse complement strand
GTGGAGTTCTACGAATTGGTTCGGTTTCACCGAGGTTGGGTCACTGCCTGCCATTTTCTTCTCTTTCTCGTTGTTCTGTGTGTTACGCAAAGCGTGCGAGTGCTCTTTGATGCCGGAAAGAGTGAGAGAGTCGCGCGCGTCAAACCCCTAGACTTACTAAAGGAAACATTTAGGGTTTTTAAAAAACCCTAAATACATGCGTCATTTCCTCCCCTAAAAATCGAATCGCGCGCGCTATAGATACACACTCACTCGTTATTACATTCAATCACAAAACGAAGATATCGTCTCTCTCTCTCTTTCTCTCTCTCTCTGCGCATCATCATCAAGCGCTTTACACACTTTACGCGCGCGCGCGAGACTTAAAAAATGAACGCGTTATTCCGCGAACAGTTCGCTCGTTCGTGTCGAGCAGAAGCGCAGAAGAAGAAGAAGAAGGACGACGACGACGACGACGACGGGAGAGGCACGTTTACGTACCACCAACTGACGATTCTCGCGCAGCACGCGTACGCTTTGAGCCTAGGGGCGACCGTTTTGAAAGACGAGGAAGAGGAAAAGGAGTTAAAGCCCGTGCAGAGGCGAACGTACGTCGCCGTGCCCGAGGAACGAATAACCACTCGGTTCGATATCGTGCTCCAAGCGTGCGATTGGACGAAGAGAGGAGGAGGCGAAAAGAAGAACTCTTCCAGGAAGTTTGTGACGTTCGCGACGTTTCGAGAGGAGACGTATTCGTCGTCGTCCGGAGGTAACGGCGGGAAGATATTCGACGCGAAGAAGGCGTTCGGGGACGGTGTAGAGAAGAGGGGCGAGGAGGACTTTTTGCGCGATAAATCGGACATCGAAGTGCACGAACTGTTTTCCGAGTCTATGTTCGATCCAATCTACCGAGCGTACGCGGAAGCCGTCGCGACGGTGCCGAATAGGAGAGAACCGCCGAGTTTACGCGCGACGCCGAAGGAGTTGTTGGAACGGATTTTTACCAAAGTTCGAGGGGTGGATTTGTGCGCGTTGACGGCGACGTGTAAAGCGTTTAAAGCGGTCGTCGATGGAAAGAACGAGAGAAAACAAGATGCACTCTTTTTGAACGCGATTGAACGAGAGTTTCCTGGGATTATTCGTGAAGTGAAGGCGATGGAAGTGGACGCGGGGAGACTGGTCGCCGGCGCGGTTCGAGCGGCGGAGACGAGGACGAAAGACGATTTTCGACCAAACGGAGGAGAGATTGTCCCGAAAGCAGAATACAAACGATTAATACAAAACCAAAGAGAACGCGAAGAAGCGCGAATTCGAGAGGAGTCTATGAATAGAATGCGCGAAAACATGTCGTTTCGAGGACAAGGACGAGGACGCCAGGGGGGAGGGAACAACAATTATCGCCCGTCCTACCCGCACCGCGACATCGTCCCGGGTTTCCCCGGTTTTGTTCCCGGCATAACCGGCGGTGCGTACGATTTGTACCCGAACCCAGATCCAACCGGCGGTTTCAACCCGTTACCACCTCCTGGATCCATCCCAGGTATCGGTGGTCCTCCTCAGCGTCCGGGACGAGGAAGAGGGCATCTCTTCCCGGATCCAAACGGCGCTGGCGATTTTACCGGATTCGAAGGCGTCCCGGGCGGCATGCCAGGAGGTTTACCGACCCCAAACGGTCGCGAGCCACCGGATAGGTTCCATACGCGCGGACCACCTCCACCGGAGAATCGATTCGGTGGACCGGGAGGATCCGGAGGTTTCGGCGGGGGCGGCTTCTTTTAATATCGAAACGTCCTTTATGCGCACCCCGAAGCGCGAAAGAAAAGAGTGAGAGAGAAAGAAAGAGAAAGAGAAAGAGAGAGAAAAAGAACACGCGAAGATAGCAACTAAAGATAGCACGCAACGCAGCACGATTTAGAGAGAGAGAGAGAGAGAGAGAGAGAGAGAGACTTGTACAACAATATACCCCCCCCTAAAATCAAAGTATAAATATCTGCGTTTCACAAAAGGTCGGGAAACGACATTTCTTTCCGCACTTTCCGCGCTCGCGCAAAAACAAAACAACGAAACAAAATGGGCTGCGGCCAATCCAAGAACCACCCAGAATTCACCCCTGGTAAACAAGACGGCAAAGTGGACTACCGCGCGAAAAAAGCCGCCTTAGCGCGATCCCACAAACACGACGGCCCGAGCGGGCGTTTACCGGCATCCATCGACGAGCAAAACAAGAAAAAGCAACCTCGGGTTCTTGGGATCATCCCGGCTCGGTACGGCTCGACGAGATTCCCCGGGAAACCGCTCGCGGACATCGCCGGGAAACCGATGATTTGGCACACGTACACGAACGCGTGCAAATCGAGAGCGTTAGATCTGTGCATCGTGGCGACGGACGACGCGAGGATTAAAAAAGTGGTTGAAAGTTTTGGCGGGATATGCGTGTTGACGAATCCGGAGTGCGTGAACGGGACGGAGCGGTGTTTGGAAGTGTACAAAAAGTGCATTAAAAAAGGAGAAGAGTACGACGTGATCGTGAATATTCAAGGAGACGAACCGTTTATTGAACCGGAACATATTGATTTGGTCGCTCAAATCGTCTGCGAGGCGGAGGAGGACGACGTGTGCATGGGAACGTTGTGCCGACCGGCGATTGACAGGAAGGACGTGGAAGGCGTGAACAACGTCAAAGTGGTCGTCGATAGAAACATGAACGCGCTTTACTTCTCCAGAGCAATCATCCCTCACAACAAGAGCGGGACGTACGATCCAGATACAAAGTATTTAAGAAAGTTGGGCATCTACTCGTACCGGGCGGATTTTCTTCCGGAATACGTGCGCATGCCGGAATCAATGTTACAAATCAGCGAGGATTTAGAACAAAACAAAGTCATCGAGGCGGGATATAAAATCAAACTCGGGTGGGTCGAAGACGCCGTGCACGGAGTAGACACCGTCGGACAGTTGGAGGCGCTCAACTTAGCCATCGAGAGAGGAGAGTTGATGCATCGAGGGAAGAGAATAAAAAAAGGCGGGAAGTCCTTCAAGGGTCAATTCTAGCGACGACGAGAGGCGCGAAACTCGGCCATCGAGAGAGATGGAGAAGACGCATCGAAGAACTCGCCATCATTACCATCGTCATCGAAAAACCATCATCGAGAGTGATTCAATGATTGCAACGCGTATGTAAAGTAGAGAGTTGAGAGCATCGTTTTCATCCGACATTTTTTATATATCATATCCTCTTCACAAAAAAAGACACAAACACACGTTTAACAATAATGGGAAACGACGCGGACGATGCGGTCACTCCGCACGGCAACACCGCAAAAAAACAGAACACCAACCACCACCACCACCCACTGATTGACTCCGGCTCGTCCTACCGCCGAGAACAGCTCGAGGGTCTTCGTAACCGTTTGCCTTCGTTGACGGATCAATCCTCGAATCCGAAAAGTTCCGTCGCGAAGTATTATTCCCGACAGACGCGAATCGTCGAACAGTTCCAAGAGTTGGAGAATTTCATCGAGCGGACGACGTATGGGGGCGGTGGTGATGGGCATCACCATCCTTTATCGTCGGCGGCGCGATCGTCATCATCTGGTGGTAATGCTGTTGACGTCGAAGAGGATGGAGAAGGAGGAGAAAATTTGCTCCGAGCCGACGCGGATTTCAGAGAACGGAAAAAGCAGGAGACTTTGGCGTTGCGCATCAGTTTTTACGTGAACGTTCTGTTGTTGGCGGTGAAAATTTTCGCCTCGGTGCAGTCGGGGTCGCTCTCGATCATAACCAGCGCGTTGGATTCGTTTTTAGATTTAGTCTCCGGGTTGATTTTGTACTTTACGGATAAGCACATGCAAAACATGAATAAGTATTTGTATCCGATCGGGAAGAGTCGGATGCAACCGCTCGGGATTTTAGTCTTTGCGTGCATCATGGGGACCCTTGGGTTTCAAGTGTTCATCGAAGGCGTGCAGCAATTAGTCGGGAAAGAACACACGCATCACTTGGAAGACTTGCAGTTGGTGATTGGAGTCATGATTGGAGTCATCGTGGTGAAATTTTTCTTGTTCCTGTATTGTCGGGGGAGTTGGAATAGGAGCGTGCAGACGTACGCGCAAGATCACAGGAACGATGTGATTACGAACACGTTCGGTTTGATCGCGGCTATTATCGGGGATAGGCTGTATTATTGGGTCGATCCGCTAGGTGCGATGATCTTAGCCGCGTACATCGTGCAAAACTGGTCGGTGACTGCTTTGGAGAACATCAAAGCTATGGTCGGATTATCGGCGCCGCCGGAATTTTTGACGAAACTCACGTATTTAGCCTGGAATTCAGATCCGCGAATTTTAGGCGTCGATACCGTTCGCGCGTACACGTTTGGGCCAGCTTTTTTCGTCGAAGTGGACGTGGTGTTGCCGGAAGATATGAGCGTAAGAGTCGCGCACGATATCGGTGAGGCGTTGCAAGATCGCATCGAAAAGTTACCCGAGGTGGAAAGAGCGTTTGTGCACATCGATTTCGAAACGGATCATCAGCCGGAACATAACACCACTTGGTTCGAAGAGAAGGAAAGGATGATGAAAGAGAACGAAGAGAAGAAAGCGAGCGGTAACAAAAAAAGCAGCCAAGAGGTGGAGATGGCTAAAATGGTCAAGAAAATCGACCAACAGAGAGAACTCGCCGTTCCAGAATCTCCGCTTACCAGGAACCAGAATACGATCCGGGCGGCGTTTGGAGAAAAGTAAAAGAGAGAGAGAGAGAGAGAGAGAGAAACAATAACATAAAACAAATGTATCGATAGTAGAAGCGTAGTAGAGCAGAGCGAAAGCATGTGTTGTAACACTAGTAGCTTTTGTGATAAGATCCTAAAATAGTTTAAGTATTTACAAATGACTGATGGCTATTTACAAATTCGCGATTGGTAATCGACACGCGTACGTCGTGTACGTACCGGTGTCTTTGGAGAACATGACGATGAACGTCTTCGTCAAACGTCGCAACATTGCTGCCGCGCTTTTATCGTTCGCACCGTTCGTCATTTCCCACGGGGGTAACAGCATGGATACGATGGATGAAGACGGATTGTTGTTGTTCTTGTCCTCAGACGACGTTGCGGTGGTTTTCGTTTCCGATTGGAAGACTGTGTGCGAAGTCGTCGTTTGCGGATACCCCGAACCGTCGTCCAACGGAATCGCTCCAGACGCGCGTTTTCTCGCGATGCGTTGCTCGGGCGATTCGTACTCACTTGTGATTACGTTCGCCGCGTCAGACATAGTTTGCTCGTTCACGTCCTCCTCCTCTTCCGGTTGAAGCTTATACTGAAAGACTTCGGCGCAATCGACTCGAGACATCTTTTGAATGACGTCGTGCATTCTCGCCGCGCGAAAAGCGGCAAACCACGGGTCGATTTTGTTCGCTTCTTTGTCCGAGAGCATGGTGCGAGTTTCTTTGTCTTCCTTCGACCATAAATTCATCGCCGTTTCCTCCCTTTTCACTTTCATTTTGTCGTCGTCGTCGTTGTCATCAAACGACAATTTTTTAATCGCTTCCGAGGCAAACGCGAGCGCTTTCGAGTGCTTGTTCTCCTCCACTTCGGCTTGATCGGGCATGGTCCAGTTCATTTCAAGCGCTTGTTTGAGATCCGGAGAGGCTATGATGCCGACGTCTTCAGAAACGCCTTCCAGCGAATCCACGAAGGATCCCGGTAAAGCGGTCAGATGTCGCGTCGCCAAGCGCCCAACATTCGTGGCTATAGAAGCAGCCGTACCACTTCTCGCAACAACCGTCGCGGCTTTGTTCGTATTGTTCAAAACGCACGCGGTTGAGAGCGCGAGCGCTGTCGCCGTGGCCACGACTGAAGATTTCTTCGTTCTTTGTCGCTTTGGCGAGTTCGTGTTTGAGTTTTGACCGTTGCCATTGTTGTTGTTATTATTATTATTATTGCTAGTGTTCGCGTCTGCCGCCTTGGCGTACGCGTGCGGATTGAACGGCGGGATCAAAATCTTTCCTCCCGGTGCCATCGCTGAAGGGGCTACGGGTGCAGGCCTCAAAGTAACCAGATTTTGTTGTTGTTGTTGTTGTTGTTGTTGCAAATGCTGCATCGTCAAAGTTGGCGGCGGCAAAGGCGGTAAATTCATCTTCTGCGCCTCCGTCGCCGCCGCCGGGGTAACAAACCTCGCCAAATGCGCCAAGTGCATTCTCAAAACGTGATTTTCATTCACCAACTTCCCAACGAGCGCGTTCGAATGCAAAAACTGCTCCCGAAAAACCTTCGCCGCGTTTGCAAACTCCTCCAACTGCCGCTTCTTCCTCGCGCGAGACAACTGCGCCGCTTCTCTGTTTCTCCTCAACCGATCCTTCCTTTGCGCTTCGGATTCTTTCAAAACATCTCCGTTCGAGTCTTTCATTTGCGGCAGACCAATCTCCTCCGGCGGCACAAAGTCTGCCATAAAATCGTCCAAATCGAACGCGTCGAATCCGTTCTCGTTGTTGTTGTTGTTGCTGTAATTTTCGCTATTCGACGGACGATACTCCTCTCTCGTTTTGGTCGTCGTCGCTCCCATCTCCACGTCCTCTCGTTGTTGTTCTTTCTCTCGATTCTCTCGTTCGTTCTCCGACATCGTCTTCAACACGACTTCGCGCAAGCACTCCTCCGAGCAGTCGTCGTAGGCATCCACCTTCCGATTCGTCGCAAAATCATCATCGTACGAAGATCCATCCGAACAACGCGTCGTCGTCGTCACTCTCGTCTCTCCTCGAACTCGTTTATTCTTAGTATTATTCGGTAAAGGTTCTTTCTCCTTCTTCTTCGTCTTCTTTCTCCTCTTCCCGTCCTCTTCTTTTCCATCCATCGGATGGAAAATCATCGACGCGGCGAATTCTTCTTCTTTCTCTTCTTCTTTTTCCTCCTCCTCGAAAAACACGGGAGGATCGTCGTCAAAAACAACCCCCCCAGACGCTGGTTTCGGTGCGTCGTCGTTGTCGTCGTCCTCGAGCAGGAGAGAAGGAAAGTGCATCATCACGACGGGTCGATGATGTTCTCGTCTTCGTCCTCTTCTTCTTCTTTGAGAGATCTTTGTGGAAACGTCCTTCTTTTTTCCAGGGAGAGGATGTGACTGTATTTAGGGTTTCAGACATTGTAAAAAATACGCGAAAAGGAGCTCCTTCTCTCGAGAAATAATTATATGCGTTTATTACAATTACAAATACTAACGAAGACGTGTCTTTTACGCGCAGAAACCTTCTCTCTGCCCTGTGCGTCTCCTCCCTTCTCTCTCTTCTTCTTCCTCGATATATATGTTATATTATATATATAAAGATCGTTCTCTTTGTGCGCGTGTCTCTCTCTCGTGCTAAAATATATGTGCGTGTCTCTCTTTCTCTCTTTCTTCCCTTTCTTCTTCTTTCTCGGAGCGCTTCTAGAAGTATCTCTTGCTCAAATCCGGCGTGCGAGGAATAGGTCCGGCGAATCCTTCGAATTCCAGGTTTTGGTTCGCGCGCTGGTGTTGTTGATCCTGTTCTTGATAGGTACGCGCGCCTCGAATCTCGCCTTCCTCAGCGGAGGTCGGCGAGGACGGCGGCGAAGATTGGCCTTCCGATAACGATAACGATTCATCGTGCGTGATGTGTCGGAAAATGCCCAACCTTTTCGGCGTGTTATCCTCGTCTTTACTGTCCTCGGTGACGGCGATGTCGCCAAACTCTCCCGAGACGTTTTTACGCAAACACAGAGGATCTTTGCCTCCGCCCGGTTTCCAGTCTTCCGTGATCACGTAGTGCCCGTTGGTCGCGAGTGTACCCAAGACGCCTTTTTCGGGAAGCTTTTCGTGAATGAAACGGCATCTGTTGCCGTACGGGCACTGACCAGTGGTCGTATACGTGCGACAGACTTGCGTTTTGTACTTTGGGTGCCTCACGACGCAGCGTAACTCGTCACGACCGTGCGCGAATTGGCACTTGTCGTTGTATCGGCACTCGCCGGTTTCAATCCACGATCGGCAGAGCTCGGTTTTGTACAAATCGTTCGCCGTGAGGTGATCGTCTTTTTCCTCTCTCGGAATGCGTTCGCGCGGTTTGTTGTTGTTGTTGTTGTTGTTATTAGTTTTCACCGGCGTGCCGGGAGTAAACGACGGAATCGATTTGATGGACTCTCTCGTCAACTTTGTCGGCGGCGCGAACGCCGCCGATCCTTGCCACGTGGAGTCGACATTGAACAGAGAGGTCGGCACCTTATCGCGATCGCCGAGAACAAAACCTTCCCCTCTGGCACCTTGAGGCGTATCAAAGGACGGCGGTAACGGCGTTGGCGCGCACTGCAAAATGTGCGCGAAAGGCGACGTGTACTCTTTCTTCTTCGTCTCCTCTTCCTTTTCTGATTCCTTCTTGGCGAGATAATCGGAATATTTCGGTTGCGGATACCCGGGAGGACCTTCCTCGTCCGCCGTATTCTTCTCCTCTTCCTCCTTCTTCTTCTTCTCCATCTTTGCCGCTTCTTCCTGCGACTTCTTCAGCACCTCCAAAGCTTCGCCGCCGACGTCGTTCTCCTTCTTCTTCTTCTTCCCACTCTCGCTCGCCGCTGTCGCCGCTTGCGCAACGGAAGTGCTCTTATCGCTGCTCTTCTTCTTCGTCTCCTGCGCGCCTTCTCTCTTCTCTTTCCTCATCTCCGCCCGGCGTTGCCTCGAGTTCTTCGTCGACGGCGACTGCGCGTGTTGCTGCTCCTTGTTCACCTTTTCACCGCTCTTCCCGACGCCCTTTTCGGCGCTCGCCCCAGCTCGCTTCTTCTCGATCACCTCTCTTAAATCAGAAGACTCCGTCGTCGCGGCATCGGCGTTCTTCTTGGACGAAGAAGAGGAGGAGAAGGCTTTTCTCCCGCCCCCGCTCTTCCCATCATCCACCAGGGAAAGTTTCTTCGAAAACGCCTTCTCCAAGTCTTCGCGTTCGGTTTGTTCCAACCGCTCTCGCTGCTCGCGAGTGATCGCGCCTTCCAAACACATCTTTGGTTCAGATGGCTTCTTCTTTTTCTCGCTTTCCTTGGTCTTCTTCTTCTTCTTCTTCGTGCCGGAGTTTGATGAAGACGATGATGTTTTGATCTCGTCCTTTTCAGAAGAAGCCCCGGACGAAAAGACGTTTCTCGAACCTCGTGATATTTTTTCTTCTTTTTCTTATTCTCGCTCTTCGAAACAGAACGAGAGAGAGAGAAAGAGAAAGAAAGACGCGTGACGTACACGCACGCGCGCGCGAGAGGCAATACTACTGCGCTGCTGCTTTTGGTGTCGCGTCGCGAGTCGTCTCGTAAACAACACGCGCGCGAAGAGTAAAAGATAGAGCCTTTATTAAATAGAGGATAAAAGTGAAGAAAGAAACTCTTGCTGCGTGAGTTTTTTTGGTTTTTCTTCTCTCGGAAAAAACACTTTAATTAAAAGGTGAAAGGAAAGGAAAACGAGAAAAGACAACGCGAGAACAACAACGCGTCTTTTTAAGAGCGCACTGTTTTAGTGCAGAGAGAGATGAAGAGAGAAGAAAGAGAGATTTTAAAAAGAGGAGGAGGAGGAGGAGGAGGAGGAGTACTGCTACTGTTATATTACACGCGGGAAGACGAGAGCTTTCTACTCTGTTAAATGTAGTGTATGTAAAGCTTCAAATCGACGGCGAGATTTTTGCTCAACTTCTCGGCGAGCTCGTCCGAGACGCAGCTGCGATATTTACCGCCGCACATGGCGTCGCCGGAACTCAACACGAGCAAACCTAAGGAGGTTGCGCTGGAGATTTGGGTGAAGACATCGGCGGAGAGGAGCTCTTCTTCGAGGTCGGCGAGGTCGGCGCCGTTTTCTTCGTACGAGCGGCGGACGATGTGTTGGAAGACGGAGAGGAGGCGTTCGAGTTTGAAGGCGTTGGCGTCTTCCAAGGAGCGGCGGGCGGCGCGGTCGGCGTTGCGGTCGTGACCGAGGCGACCGCGTTTTCGGTGATTACCGCCTCCTGTGGCGTCGGTGATGAAGATGCGGTTGTCGACGGACTCGTCGTTTTTGGAGGCGATGTACGCGGAGAGGAGGAGAAACTTCGTGAGTTTTGGGATGTCAAAGTCTAAAGCTTTGGCGATGGAGGAGGTGTTGGTGGTGGCGTTCGCCGCGTCTCCGGTCGCATCTTCCAAGACGGCTTCTCCGGTGAAGTAGCGCTCCTCTGGGACGGGCCACTCGCCGCGTTGTAACGCCAAGTTGGCTTTGGAGAGAGGGACGGTGAGACCCGCGTGAATCTTTGCCTGTTGTTGTTGCTGTTGTTGTTTTTGTTGAGAAGAGGCGGCGGGTTCATTCGTTACCTTCTTCATCTTCTTGGCGCTCATCAGGTTGGCGTATAACCTTCGCGGTTCTGGCAACTCGTTCTCGGGTGTTCCATTACGCATCGCCTCGTATAATTTCTCGCTGTACCGCTTCCATAACGGTTCCAAGGCTGTTCGAAGCTCTCTCGGCGCGCGACACGTGTCGTAAAAAGCCGCCACCATGGGAACCAGAAACGCCCGGTAATGTTTCTTCGCGATATCTCTCGGCGCTTCCTTCAACAAGACTTCAATCAGTTCCTCTTTCGTGTACGCGTCGAAGAATATCGTTTGCGGTTTGACTAAATCTACGTTACTTTGAAACGTCTGTATGGATTCGCAGGAGATGGTGACCACGTGAATGTTTCGTTTCGTCAGTTCGCCAATTTTCAAAAGCGTCGGTAAAAATCGATCGTCTTTTTGCTCCGCCAGTCGATGCGCGTCGTCGACGACGATGGTAATCCTAGGCCCGTTTCTATCTAAGTTTTCTTTCAACAGTTGCACGAAATCTGCCACGTGTATCGCGCGTTTCCGTTTCTTTTTGTTCGCCGCGCTCGTCGCGGTCTTCGCCACGGCTGCGGAGACCAACGCCAAAGACGTTTTTACTTCCATCATCCCATCCTCCAAGGTTTTGTTGTCGCACATGCTTTTATTATTCCTCTCGTCGTCGCATTCGTTTTCCTTCTCCTCTTCTTTTCTCTTAAACTCTTTTTCTTTCGCTTTTATCGCTCTCGCTCGTTCTTTCGCCAACATCCGCCGTCGCCTTTCCTCCTTGAAGTGCGGTCGAAGTTGCTCCACGATGGCTTCAAACATCAACTTTTTCTCGTGCGCGTCCACGCAATTCACGTACGCGTACGCGAACCCAAACTTTTTCTCCAGCAGGTCGAACATATCTCTCAGGAGCATGGTTTTCCCGACCGACGGCGGGCCGTGGACGTGGACGTTCGGCGCGAGACAGGTTTTCGCGTCGCGTCCGAAGCTCCCGCCGAGCGCGGCGAGGAGGAAATCGACGTGTTTTTTCCTCGCCGGCCAACGGGAGAGGAGGGAGGTGTAGGACCTAAAAAACGACGCGTTTTTTTTGTCCTCATCAAAACCATCACCTCCTGAGCCTTCATCGTTACCTTCTTCCAAAGCGTTGTTTTTCGATGTCGTCGTCTGCGTCGTCGTCGTCGTCGTCGCCTCTCGCGTCATCTTTCTTCTTTCTCTTCTGAGGGAAAAGAAAATTCAAAAATTTTCCTTCGTTTCGAACTTTTTTTTGCAAATGAAACCCTAAAAAATAAGTGCTCTGAAAAGTTTCCTTTCACTTTTCACTTTCTCCTCTTCACTTGATTTTTGGCTTTGCTGATTGTAGGAACACATCATCATGAAGGTAAGCAAATGTGCAACGCGATTCGTTTGCGATTTTTC